>Ga0070741_10015623_pt1 | contig 12817 bp, 9 predicted proteins | sample Coa_R1_4_FD_66440 | JGI IMG/M metagenome (GOLD analysis project Ga0070741, IMG submission 66440) | Surface soil microbial communities from Centralia Pennsylvania, which are recovering from an underground coalmine fire - Coalmine... | ecosystem: Environmental > Terrestrial > Soil > Unclassified ...
TGGCCAGCATCAACCTGGCCCTCCAGGTCGAGGTCGCCGAGCGCAAGCGCGCCGAGGAGGAGCGGACCCGATCCCTGGTTCTCGAGCAGGCCGCGCGCCAGCGCCTGGAGGAGAGCAACGCTGCGCTGGCGCGGGCCACGCGGGCCAAGAGCGAGTTCCTGGCCACGATGAGCCACGAGTTCCGCACGCCGCTGAACTCGATCATCGGGTTCTCCGAGCTGATGCTCGACGATCCGGGCGACGGGCCCGCCGGCGCCCAGCGCCGGCGCTTCGCCAGCAACATCCACGAGAGCGGCACGCACCTCTTGCACCTGGTGAACGACATCCTCGACCTGAGCAAGGTCGAGGCCGGACGCATGGACCTGTACCTGACCAGCTTCACGGTGGACGACTCCCTGCGCGCCGTCGAGGCGGCGATCCAGCCCCTGGCCGAGAAGAAGGGCCTGACCCTGCTGACGCACGTGGCGGACGACGTGGAGGCCGTCTACGCCGACGAGGGCAAGTTCAAGCAGGTGCTCTACAACCTGCTCTCCAACGCCGTGAAGTTCACGCCCGAGGGCGGCCAGGTGCGCACGACCGCGCGGCTGGTCGAGGGCGGGGTGGAGGTCGTCGTCGCGGATACGGGCATCGGCATCGCCCGCGAGGACCAGGAGCGCATCTTCGAGGCCTTCCAGCAGCTCGACAGCTCGGCCGCGCGCCGACACCAGGGCACCGGCCTGGGCCTGGCGCTCACCCGGCGGCTGGTTGAGCTCCAGGGCGGCCGCATCTGGGTGGAGAGCGCGCCGGGACAGGGAAGCCGGTTCACCTTCACGCTGCCGTTGCGGGTCACTCCGTTCATCTCGGCGCCGGGCACCAGCGGCCCGAGCGACCAAGAGACCGCCACCAACGGCCGTCCGCTGCCGGTCGAAGCAGACGAGGCCGGTCCGCCGGAACCGCCCGCCCGCGCGCCCGATCCGGCGCGCGACGCCCCGCGGCCCAGCGGGCGCCGAGCCGAGGTGGTGCCAGAGCGACGCTTCCACGGAGCGCAGCGCCCCGACGCGCTGGGCGGAGCCACGCTGGAGAGCAAGCGATGAGCGCTCCCCCGGCGCCGCCGGCCCGTCCGGGCTTGCCGACCGTGCTCGTGGTCGACGATCACGAGACGAACCGCGAGGTGCTGCGCGGCTATCTCGAGCAGGTGCCCTGCGCCGTGCAGCTCGCGGCGGATGGGGAGAGCGCGCTCGCGGCCGTGGTCGCCGCGCCGCCCGACCTGGTCCTCCTCGACGTCATGATGCCGGGCCTCAGCGGCTACGACGTGCTCCAGCGCCTGAAGGCCGACCCGAAGGCGGCGACGATCCCGATCGTGCTGGTCACGGCGCTGAACGACAAAGGCGACCTGATGCGCGGGCTGGACCTGGGCGCCGACGAGTTCCTGACCAAGCCCGTCGATCGCGTCGAGCTGCTGGCCCGGGTGCGCACGCTGTTGCGCCTCAAGCGGCTGCGCGACGAGCGGGAAGCCGACGCCCGGGCGCGGCTGGCCTCGTCGGAGCGCCGCTTCCACGACCTCGTCCAGGGGCTCGACGCCATCGTCTGGGAGGCGGACGCCGAGAGCTTGCAGTTCACTTTCGTGAGTCAGCGCGCCGAAGCGATCCTGGGCTACCCGGCCGAGCGATGGCTCGCCGAGCCGGGCTTCTGGGCCAGCCTGGTCCACCCCGACGACTACGGGCGGGTCCTGGCCGCCTGCCGCCAGGCGGCGGTGGATGGTGGGGCGCACGAGGTCGAGTACCGGGCGACGACAGCCGGCGGCCGGCTGGTGTGGCTCCGCGACGTGGTGCGCGTGGCCTGCGACGGCGACCGCCAGCCGCGCACGCTGCGCGGGCTGACCGTCGACGTGACCGAGCGCAAGCAGGCCGCGGACGCGCTGCGCGCGAGCGAGGAGCGCTATGCCCTGGCCGCCCGCGGCGCCAACGACGGCCTGTGGGACTGGGACCTGCAGACCAACGAGATCTACTTCTCGCCGCGCTGGCAGGCGATGCTCGGCTACGATGAGGGGGAGGTGGCGAACCACCCGCGCGCCTGGTTCGACCGCGTCCACCCAGACGACATCGTGCGACTGAAGCTGGAGATCACCGCCCACCTGCAGGGGCAGACCGCGCACTTCGAGCAGGAGTATCGCATCCTGCACAAAGATGGCGCCTACCGCTGGACCCTGAGCCGCGGCCTCGCCGTCCGCGACGCGGCCGGGCGAGCCTACCGCATGGTCGGCTCGCAGACCGACGTCACCGCGCGCAAGGCCGCCGAAGCGCAGCTCCTGCACGATGCCTTCCACGACGCGCTCACGGGGCTGCCCAACCGCGCCCTGTTCATGGACCGCCTGGTGCGCCTCATTCGGCGGGCGGAGCGACACCAGGAGTACGCCTTCGCCGTGCTCTGGCTCGACGTCGACCGCTTCAAGGTCGTCAACGACAGCCTCGGGCACCTGGCCGGCGATCGTGTGCTGGTGGAGATCGCCCGCCGCATCGAGACCTGCCTGCGCCAGCAAGACACTGTGGCGCGGGCCGGCGGCGACGAGTTCACCATCCTGCTCGACGAGGTGGAGACAGTCGACGAGGCCATCCGCGTCGCCGACCGCATCCAGGCGGCGCTGGCGCTGCCCTTCGACGTCGGCGGCCAGGACGTGTACACCACGGCGAGCATCGGGATCGCGCTGAGCACCACCGGCTACACCCAGCCGGAGGACATGCTGCGCGACGCCGACACCGCGATGTACCGCGCCAAGGCGCTCGGGAAGGCGCGCCACGTCGTCTTCGACGAGACGATGCACGCCCGAGCCGTGGCGCTGCTGGAGTTCGAGACGGGCCTGCGGCGAGCGATCGAGCGCCACCACCTGCAGGTGTACTACCAGCCGATCGTCGCGATCGACACGGCCGCGCTCGCGGGGTTCGAGGCGCTCGCGCGCTGGCGCGACCCGGAGCGGGGCCTCATCTCGCCGGCCGAGTTCATCCCCATCGCCGAGGACACCGGGCTGATCGTGCCCGTCGGCCGCGCCGTGCTCCGCGAGTCCTGCCGCCAGATGCGCGCCTGGCAGGCGCAGTTCCCCGGCGGCGCTCCGCTGTCGATCAGCGTCAACCTGTCCGGCCAGCAGCTCGCCCAGGCGGGTATCGTGAAGCAGATCGGCGAAGTGCTCTGGGAGACCGGTCTCGACGGTCACAGCCTGCGGCTCGAGATCACCGAAAGCGTGTTCATGGACGATCTCGAGGCGGCCATCGCCGTGCTCAAGCAGCTCAAGGCGCTCGACATCCGGGTGTCCGTCGACGACTTCGGCACGGGGTACTCGTCGCTGAGCTACCTGCACCGCCTGCCGATCGACGTCCTGAAGATCGATCGCTCCTTCGTCAGCGGCCTCGGCGTCGACGCCGGGCGCTCAGCGATCGTCCACACGATCGTCAGCCTGGCCCACCACCTGGGCGTCGACGTGATCGCCGAAGGCGTGGAAACGCCCGAGCAGCTCGCGTACCTCCGCGAGCTGCGGTGCCAGTACGGCCAGGGCTACCTGTTCTCCAGGCCGCGGGAGCCGGCGGCGGCGGCGGAGCTCATCGCGATGGAGCTGGTCTGCGCGGCCGGATGTGCGGCCTGCCACACTCCGATGACCTCGTCCGACGTGGCCACCGTGCCGAAGTTCCAGGCGATGCTGCGCAGCGCGCCCTCGTGGAGCTCCGGCGTGGCGGCGGCCGTGCAGTCGGCGACGGTGACGACCCAGTAGTCTCGCTGGTGAGCGTCGCGCACGCTGCTCTCGACGCAGCCGTTCGTGGTGATCCCGGTGAACACCAGCGAGGTGATGCCGTGGGCGCGGAGGACTAGCTCGAAGTCGGTGCCGATGAACGCGCTGTAGCGGTGCTTCACGACGACGACGTCGCCCGGCTCGGGCTTCGTCTCGGGGTAGAACTCGGCTCCCGGCGACCCCTCCTCGCAGTAGAAGTGGCGGTTCGGGCGCCCCGCGTAGCGGCTGAGCCAGACCGGGGTCTTCGTGCGCTCGGACATGACGACCTGGGTGTAGATCACCAGGACCCCGGCCGCCCGCGCCGCCGCCAAGAGCCGTTGCAGGCGGGGCAGCATCGGACGCGCCGCCGGAAAGTCGACGGGATCGCAGAAATCGTTCTGGACGTCGATGACGACGAGGGCGGTGCGCTCGGGAGCGATCCGCTCGGCCAGCGACGGAACCTGCACCTCGACCATGCTCGTCTCCCCTCGCTACCTCGGCCCCTGGCCGCCGCGGCCACGGACGTCGGCCGCGGCGAGCGACGCCGAGAGCATACGCCGCGTCGGCCCCACCGTCAAGCCGTGGATCGTTTGACAGCGCCGGGCCGGGAGCGTAGTATGCGCCTACCTGGCGCTGCCCACCACGCCCGCTGAGCGAGGACGGCGCCCGCAGCGCCCAAGACCGCCCGCGCGTTGGTCGCGCTCCGGCTTGGAGAAAGTGGAGATGACGATGCTGCGCTCGCTGCCTGGTAGGCTCCTCTCGCTGTGGCTGCCGCTCGCGGTGGTAGCCCTCTCTTGCGCGCCGTCGGCCGGGCAGCCGGCCCCCGCCGCCCAGCCTGCACAGGGCGCGAGCGGTGGGGCTGCGCCGGCGGGCAGTCCGAGCGCGGGCGGTGGCGGCCAGGCGCTCAGCGGCGAGTACAAGATCGGGGCGATCAACCCGATGACCGGGCCGATGGCTGCCAGCGGCAAGCTGCAGGTCGAGGGCCTGGAGGTCATGCGCGACATGATCAACGATCACGGCGGCGTCATGGGCAAGCGCCTGACCCTCGTCATGGCGGACATCCCCGACCCGACCGCCGCCGCCAACGAGGCCAATCGCCTGGCCTCGCGCGAGGGCGTCAAGATCATCACCGGCACGACCTTCAGCGCCCTCTGCGGCGCCGCCAGCGAGGCCGCCGCGCGCAACAACGTGATCTACTGGGAGGTCTCGTGCCTCGACCCACGGTTCACGAAGCGCGGGCTGAAGACCGTCTACCGCACGGAGATCAACGGCGACGACATGGGCTTCTACATGGCCGATTTCGTCGGCACCTACCTCGCCGAGCGGCTCGGCAAGCGGCCCAACGAGCTACGGGTCGCCTACCTGAGCGAGGACTCCGCGCTGGGCCAGGGCGTCACCGAGGCGGCCCGCAAGCGCGCCCACGACCAGTACGGCATGCAGGAGCTCTCGCTCGATTTCTACAACGCGCTCACCATCAACGACTTCACGCCGGTGATCCTCAAGCTGAAGGAGAGCAAGCCGGACCTGATCATGGGCATCGCGCGCGGCAACGACGCCATCCTGTTCTGGAAGCAGGCCAAGGAGCAGGACCTCCAGTTCGGCGCGATGGTTACCGCTTCGGCCACCGGCTACGGCGGGCCGGACTTCGGCGCGGCGCTGGGCAAGGATGCCAACGGCGTCTTCGTCCTGGCCGAGTCGGGCGAGGGCTTCCGCATCGAGGGGATGCGGCCGGAAGGCCAGGCGCTCGAGCGCGAGTTCCGCCAGCGCCTCGCCCAGCGCACCGACAACATCGGCGGCGGCCACTTCTTGTCCGGTGCGGGCCTGTGGATGCTGAAGCTGGCGCTGGACAAGGCGGGCACCGACGACCCGGACAAGTTCCGCGAGGCGGTCCTCAGCATCGACCTCCCGGTGGGCAGCCTGATCAACGGCTGGGGCTTCAAGTTCGACGAGACCGGCCAGAACATCGCCGAGCGGTCGCAGCACTACGTCTCCCAGTGGCAGGACGGCAAGCAGGTCACCATCTGGCCCGAGAACTTCACGGATTACCGCATGAAATGGGTGCCGCTGGGACCGTGGGAGCAGCGCAACTAAGCGCGGGGCACGACTGACATGGCCACCATCTCCCAGCTCCTGGTCGCCAGCGTGCTCCTGGGCGGCGTCTACGCCCTCGTGAGTATCGGGCTCACGCTGATCTTCGGGGTCATGCGCGTCGTGAACTTCGCCCACGGCGAGTTTCTGATGCTCGGCATGTACCTGGCCTTCTGGGGCTTCACCCTCTGGGGGGTGGACCCCTACCTGGCCGTGGTCGTGGCGCTGCCCGGCTTCTTCCTCCTCGGCGGCATCACCTACCTGGTCGTCATGCGGGGGATCATCAGCTCCTCCCACTCGGTGCAGATCTTCACGACCGTCGGGCTCTCGATCGCCCTGCAGAGCGTGGCCCTGCTGGCCTGGACCAGCGACTTCCGCTTCGTGCGCCCGCCGCTGGCCGAGGTAACCGTCCGCGTCGCGGGGGCGTCCGTCAACCTGGCCGCCCTCATCGCCTTCGGCGTGGCGATGGCCTGCACGCTGGCGCTGTTCGCCTTCCTGCGCTGGACGCACGTGGGGATGGTCATGCGCGCCACGGCCCAGGACCGCGAGGCCGCCACGCTGATGGGCATCAACACCGACCTGGTCCACGGCCTGACCTTCGCCCTCGGGATCGCCTGCGTCGGCGTCGCGGGGGTCCTGCTAGCGCCGCGCTACCCGGTCTATCCCACCGCCGGGCTGCAGTTCATCCTCATCGCCTTCGTGGTCGTCATCCTCGGCGGCCTGGGCGACATGGTCGGGGCGCTGATCGGCAGCCTGATCGTCGCGGCCGTCGAGGTCTTCGGCAGCTACCTGATCGGCACCGCCTGGCGGGAGGTGCTGTACTTCCTGATCCTGCTCGCGGTCCTCATGTTCCGCCCCGCGGGGCTGTTCGGCCAGCGCGGCGCCGAGAACCTGGGCACATGATTAGTGATGAGTAATGAATAGGCTCCTCCAGCTCAGCACTCAGCACTCAGCACTCAGCACTCGTTTGCGGCGCCACTGGCCGGCCATCGTGCTGTTCGGCATCGCCGCCCTCGCCCCCACCTTCGTGCGCGATGCCTACCTGCTCGATACGCTGGTGCTGATCCTGCTCTGGGGCGCGCTGGCCGGCGCCTGGAACGTGGCCGGCGGCTACGCCGGCCAGGTCTCCCTCGGCCACGCCGCCTTCTTCGGCCTGGGCGCCTACGCCGCCGCGGTCACGGCCATCCACTGGGAGCTGTCGGCCTGGCTGGCCATGCCGCTGGGCGCCGCGCTGGCCACGCTCGTCGGCCTGCTGATCGGCTACCTGTCCAACCGCCTGCGCGGCCCCTACTTCGCGCTGGCCACCATTGGCCTCTCCCAGGTCCTGCTGATCGTGGCCAGCCGCTGGCGCGAGCTGACGCGCGGCGGCGAGGGCATCCCGATCCCTTTCCGTCCCGGCTTCGAGAACCTGGCCTTCGCGACCAAGCAGCCGTGGGTCTACCTCGCCGTGCTGTTCGCCGTGCTGGTCTACGCCGTGGCGGTCTACCTGGAGTCGTCGCGCTTCGGCTACCAGCTCGCCGGCGTGCGCGAGGACGAGAACGCCGCCGAGGCGCTCGGCATCGACAGCCGGCGGCTCAAGGTGATCGCCATCGCCGTGAGCGCCTTCCTAACTTCGATTCTCGGCACGGTCTGGGCGCAGTACGTGGGCTTCGTCGACCCGAACTACGTCTTCTCCTTCGATCTCTCGATCAAGTTTGCGCTGATGACGATCATCGGCGGCATCGCCACCGGCATCGGGCCGTTCCTCGGCGCGCTGCTGATCACGCTGCTCGAGGCGTACCTACGCGCGAGCTTCAGCGGCGGCCCGGCCGGGCAGTCCGGCATCTACCTGGTCATCTACGGCGTCGCCTTGATGCTCGTCGTGCGCTTCCTGCCCCGCGGCCTGGTGCTGGAATTGGCCGACCGCTTCCGCTGGCGGCGGCGCGCTCGGCGGGCCGAGGCGCAGGAGGGAGAGCAGGTTGCTGCTGGAACTCACTAGCGTCAGCAAGCGCTTCGGCGGCCTGACGGCGCTGCGAGACGTCGACCTGCAGGTCGACGAGAACGAGCTGGTCGGCATCATCGGGCCCAACGGGGCCGGCAAGACGACGCTGTTCAACGTCATCTCGGGCTTCTACCGGCCCGACGGCGGCGCCATCCGCTTCGACGGCCAGGACATCAGCGGCCACCCGGCCCACGCGATTGCCCGGCTCGGCCTGTGCCGTACCTTCCAGCTCGTCAAGCCCTTCGGCAACCTCAGCGTCCTGCAGAACGTGACGATCGGCGCTCTCAACCGCGAGCGCCGCGTTGAGCGGGCGCGGACCGTGGCCGAGGAGATCATCGAGCGCTGTCGCCTGGGGCCGTTCCGCGACGTACCTGGCAAGTCGCTGCCGATCGGGCTACGCAAGCGGCTGGAGGTCGCGCGGGCGTTGGCCACGCAGCCGCGGCTGCTGTTGCTGGACGAGGTGATGTCCGGGCTGAACCCGACCGAGCTGCACGAGATGCTCGACCTGATCCGCGAGCTGCACGCGGGAGGGCTGGCGCTGCTGGTCATCGAGCACATCATGGCCGTGATCATGCCGCTGTCGCAGCGGGTGGTGGTCCTGCACCACGGCGAGAAGCTCGCCGAGGGGCCGCCGGCGGCGGTGGCGGCCGACCGCCGGGTGATCGACGCCTATCTGGGGGAGGAGTTCGCCGTTGCTGAGGCTTGAGGGCGTGGACGCCTTCTACGGCGACCTGCAGGCCCTCCACGGCGTGGCGCTCGAGGTCCCCGAGGGGCAGATCACGGCGCTCGTCGGCGCGAACGCGGCCGGCAAGAGCACCACGCTACGGGTCATCTCGGGCCTGGTCGCGCCGCGCCAGGGGCAGGTGCTGTTCGAGGGCCAGCCGATCGAGCGGACGCCCGCCCACGCCCGCGTCGGTCTGGGCATCGTCCAGGTGCCGGAGGGCCGGCGGCTGTTCCCCTTCCTCACTGTGCGGGAGAACCTCCTGCTCGGCGCCCACCCGTCCGCCGCGCGCGCCCGCCGCAAGGCGACGCTCGACCACGTCTTCGAGCTGTTCCCGATCCTCGCCGAGCGCCAGTCGCAGCTTTCCAGCTCGCTCTCCGGCGGCGAGCAGCAGATGTGCGCCATCGGTCGCGCCCTGATGGCCCAGCCGCGGGTCCTCATGCTCGACGAGCCGACGCTGGGCCTGGCGCCGCTGATGGTGCGCCTCATCTTCGACACGGTGCGGACGATCAACCAGGCCGGCGTGACGATCCTCCTGGTCGAGCAGAACGTCCAGCACACGCTGTCGATCGCCAGCCAGGCCTACGTCCTGGAGAGCGGCCGGGTCGTGCTCTCGGGGACTGGCCCCGAGCTGCTGGGCGACGAGCGCCTGCGCCGCGCCTACCTGGGGATGTGATCGACGCGGCTGCGTGCCCCGGCTGGCGCGAGACTCTTCTCGATGCGAGGCAGCAAGCGCCCCAGCCAGCGCAGCCAGGCCACGCGGCCCGCGGCGTCGCGGACGAACTCGCCGCGGAAGCCGGCCAGGGAGCCTTCCGTCACCACCATCCGCTCGGCGTCGAGGAAGGCCACCGGCGTGGCGCGCAGCGCCGCCTCGTCGGCGCGGTTCAGGGGCCGGAAGCGCAGTACCGGCGCGCCGTCGTCGAGCGCGAACTCGGCCTCGGCGACCCCTGGCGTCGCGTAGCGGCCCGCGTACAGCGCCAGCGTCTCGCCCGCCGGCTGGACGTAGGTGTCCGGCGGATCGGCCAGGCCGAGTAGCTCGCGCAGCGCCCACTGGCTCGCCAGGGTACACAGCGTCGCCCCGGCCGGCGCGTTGGCCAGCAGGCAGAAGGCGAAGGCGCGCTCCGGCACGAGCAGCAGCAGCGCCGACATGCGGCTCACGCGCCCCGTGTGCTGCACCACGCGGACGCCGCCGACGCGGCCCAGGTGCCAGGTGATGCCGACGGCCTCCAGCGGGTCGTAGACGAAGCTGCCGCCCGGCCCGTGTGGCTCCTGCATCCGCTTCAGTCCTGCCGCGCTGAGCAGGCGCGTGCCGTCTGGCGCCGTGCCCTCGCCGAGGTGGAAGCGGGCGAAGCGGAGCAGGTCGCGCAGGCCGGCGATCGCGCCAGCCGCGGCGGCCATGAAGCGCGGCGGCCCCCACGGGCGCATGACCTGGTAAACGCCGCGGCGCCGGACGTGGGCAGCCGCCACGCGGTGGGTGATCGCCTCGGCGGCGCTGAAGAAAGTGTGGCTCATCCCCAGCGGGGCCAGCACCAGCGCCCGCACGGCCCGCTCGTAGGTCTGGCCCGTCGCCCGCTCGATGATCCTGGCGAGCACGGCCAGCCCCACGTTGCCGTAGGAGAAGTGCAGCCCCGGCGGCAGCACCGGCTGCATCGTCACCAGGCTCGCGACGTAGCGGGCGAGCGCCTCGTCGCCGGGGTCGTCCAGGCCGCCGAAGTGGGCCGGCCAGCCGGCCGTGTGCGTCACCAGGTGGCGCAGCGTCACGGCCGCCGCCGCGGCCTCGTCGGCCAGCCGCAGCTCCGGCAGGTAGCGACGCACGGGCGCCTCCAGGTCGAGCGCCCCCGCCTCGATCAGGCGCATCAGGGCTGTGCCGGCGAGCGGCTTGGAGAGCGACCCGATCGGGTACAGCGTGTCCGGGTCCACCGGCAGCGGGTGCTCGGCGTTGGTGATGCCGAAGCCCGCCAGGTGCTCCTCGTCGCCGCACAGCAGTCCCAGCGCCACGCCCGGCACGCCCAGGCGCTCCATCTCCGCTTCCACCAGCGCGCCCAGCCGCGCGAACGTCACCCCGTCTCCCACGCCCTCGCTCCTCTGCGTTTGCCGCCGCTGGCGGCCGCTCGTCTCATTGTCGGCCACCCCGCCGGGCCGCGCCAGGCCGGCCGCCTGGCGATGCGGCATCCCGGCGAGGCCGCTTCGAAGAGTCAGCCCATGACCGTCGCTCGCCAGCTCCTCGCCGGACACGCGCCACCTGAGTTAGCCTACTGCGGAAGCCCGTACCCTGTTCGGCAGGAGGAGCGTGGAGGGGCGGTTCGTGAACCGCCCGCCGCGAGCGGCGCGCAGCGGGGAGGAAGCATGGAGCTGGATCCGGCCGGGCTGAGCTACCAGGACGCGTACAAGCTGCTGATCGGCGCTGTGCTACCCCGGCCGATCGCGTTCGTGTCGACGCTCAGCGTAGACGGCGTGCCCAATCTGTCGCCCTTCGCCTTCTACAACGTTGTGTCGTCGCAGCCGCCGATCCTCGTCGTCTCCGTGGGCCGCCGGCCGGACGGTCGCCGCAAGGACACCGCGGAGAACGCCATCGCCACCGGCGAGCTGGTGATCAATGCGGTGACCGAGGATTTGATCGAGCGGGCAAGCTTGGCGTCGGGCCCGTGGGAGCCCGGCCTGGACGAGTTCGACCTGACCGGGCTGACCCCCCTGCCAAGCCTCCACGTCCGGCCCGCGCGCGTGGCCGAATCGCCGATCAACATGGAGTGCCGGCTCGAACGCTACATTACTCTTGGCGAGGGCGTCGCAGCTCACGACGTGCTGTTTGCGCAAATACTGCTGTTCCACATCCGCGATGACCTGTACCAGAACGGTCGCATCGACACGGAGCGCTTGCGCCCGCTCGGCCGGCTGGCCGGCGACGTCTACGTGCGCGTCCGCGATCCGCTGGCCGTCCCGCGGCCGCTCGCGGCGCCCGCCGCGCAGCCTGCCACGAGCGACAGCACCGGCTGAGACCAAGCAGCGCGGAGCCAGGAGAAGCCGACCCGCGGCAGCAGCTTACTTCGCGTCGGCGGCCGGCGCCTGGCCGAGCGGCTGAGCGCGCGTCGACACGACGTCGCCGGTCATCCTCAGGATGCCGAACATCAGCAGGCCGAGCGCCAGCGCCATCACCACGCTGCCAGCCGCCGCGGGGCCCTGCTGCCCGGCCTGCCACAGGTCCCAGACGCTCACCGAGAGCACCCGATTGTTCGGGCCCGAGAGGAAGAGCGCCATCGTGACCTCTTGCAGGCTAAGGAGCGCCGTCCACAGCGCCAGGTAGACCAGGGCGGGCTTGATCAGCGGCAGCAGGATCCGCCACATGATCGTCAGGTTGCGCGCGCCGCTCGTCTGGGCCGACTCCTCCAGCTCGCGGTGTACCTGCAGCAGCGCTCCGTTGGTGAGGCGCGTGCCGTAGGGGAGCCGGGCGATCACGTGGGCGACGGCGATGATCGCCAGCGTGCCGGCCAGCGGCAGCCAGGGCAGCCACTTGAGCGCCACGATGCCGGCCATCGCCAGGGCAAAGGCGAAGGCGAGAGCGGGTATCGCGTGCGGCATCATGACGAGCATATCCAGCACCTGCCGTCCCCGCATCTGGGTGCGCACGACGATCCACGAGATCATGAAGCTGAACAGCGTCACGATCAGGGCGACGCTTACCACCAGGAGCAGGGTGTTACGTAGCACGTTCGGGCCGCCGATCCGCGCCAGGAGGCCGCTGTAGTTGGCCAGCGTCAGCTTCGCCAGCACTTCGGGCGTGGGCATCTGCACGAGCGGCAGGAGCGAGGCGTAGACCAGCACCAGGAGGGGCAGCAGCACCGCCAGCGCCAGGTAGAGGAGGACGAACGCCAGGGCGGGCCACTTGAGCCGGCCGAGGTCCACGTCGTGCGGCCGGTAGCCCTTGCCGGTGATCACCTGGTAGCGCCGGGCCTGGGCCAGCAGGCGCAGGTAGAAGTACAGCGCGACCAGGCTGGGCACGGTGAGGAAGAGTCCGTACACGCCCGCGGCGCCGTAGGCAAACGTGGCAGTCTGCGGCCCGCCCGGGCGCACCGCGTAGAAGATCTCGCTCGACAGCACCGGCACCTTGCCGCTGGCCGCCCCCAGCAGCGCCGGAATCTCGAAGATCGACACGGCGGTGATGAACACGTAGATCAGCGCGCCGAGAATGGCGGGCCAGATCAGCGGCAGGTCGATACACCACAGCACGCGCCAGTGGCTAGCCCCTGCGGTGCGGGCCGCCTCCTCGAGCGCCGGATCGATGGCGCGCATCGGT
>Ga0070741_10015624_pt1 | contig 12817 bp, 13 predicted proteins | sample Coa_R1_4_FD_66440 | JGI IMG/M metagenome (GOLD analysis project Ga0070741, IMG submission 66440) | Surface soil microbial communities from Centralia Pennsylvania, which are recovering from an underground coalmine fire - Coalmine... | ecosystem: Environmental > Terrestrial > Soil > Unclassified ...
TAATCAGGCTTGGAGGGTTACAAGACAGTTGATTCTCCGGCATCCAAGCACATTTCCAATCGCACCAGTCGAATTTCGCCGTGCTGTCGCGCGGCGCGCTCATTACACTGCTTTCCACGAATTTGATGACGATCGTTCTTGATTCATGCAGCGTTTGCCTGCTTGTAAGGTCTGGCGCGCTCGAAACTGCGCCTTCAAAATCGATAGAGTCATGGATCCTAACCTGCGCGCAAAATTCAATGCTGAGTTCACGGCGCAGAAATACGCGGAGCTGCTACGCTGCGTAAATGAGACCGAGAAATGGCCGGCGGATTTTCGGATTTCAGAAACGCCTGTCTTCTTGACGCGCGATTTCACCCATGAAGTGACTCGCGCGACGAAGACGATTATCGATGCGACGCGGACACAAGAATTTGCAAGCCATGCGGCGGCGTCTGTCCCGAAAGGACTGGAAGTTCCCAAAGAATCGGCGCATCCAAATTTTCTCATTGTCGATTTCGCGATTTGTTACGATGACAACCGTCTCGTCCCGCGCTTGATTGAATTGCAAGCCTTCCCGAGCTTGTTCGGATTTCAGTTATTGTTGCTGGGCTGCATTCGAAAGGCCTATCCGGTCATTCCGCGGACGTGGACCTCTTCGTTCGGCGGAATCAAAGACGAGGCGTACCTGGAGTTGTTGCGGCGCACAATCATTGCCGAATCGGATCCGGAAAATGTTGTCCTGCTGGAGATCGAGCCGGAGAAACAAAAAACGCGGATTGATTTCGCCGCAACAGAAACACTTCTTGGTGTTCGCCCGGTGTGCGTGACGAAAATCAAGAAGCGCGGCCGCAGATTGTTCTACGATCGCGACAGCCGCGAAGTTCAGATCCAGCGCATTTACAATCGGGTAATTTTCGATGAACTGGCTCACCGGACTGATTTGAATCTGTCCTTCCGGTTTCAAGACGATCTCGACGTCGCTTGGGCCGGCCATCCGAATGGGTACTTTCGGATCAGCAAACATTCGTTGCCGTTTTTGAAGACGGAGCATACTTCACCAACATTTTTTGCTGATGAGTTTCCCTCCGATGAGAATGCTGGCGATTATGTCTTGAAACCGTTGTACTCCTTCGCCGGTCACGGAGTGGACATGGAGCCAACACGCGAAAAAATCGCCGCTCTGGAAAATCCGGATGAATGGATCCTGCAGAAGAAAATCGATTACGCAGCGTTTGTGTCGACGGTCGACGGCCAGAAATCGAAGGCCGAAATTCGGATGATGTTTGTTTGGCCGGACAACGACCCCGATCCAACGCTGGTCAACAACCTTGTGCGCATGAGCCAGGGCAAAATGATGGGCGTTGATTTCAATGTCGACAAAACCTGGGTAGGCGCCAGCATCGCGCTGCACGAAGGGATTCTGTAGGGGAAGCCGGTGGCTTCCCTGAGGAGGCTAAGAACGTTCCTATGGTTGTTTTTCCATCATCTCTCGCACTTCTGCCGATGTGCGAACGCGAACGATTTCGAAGTCCACTAGGTCTTTCCAATTGTCGGTCCAAGTCCGAAAGAGCGACTCGTCCTCAGCCCGCATCAGTTGCCAGCAGGTCTTTAGATCGACATCGGTCCAGCTGGAAACGTATTCGAGTCCGTCTGGCATCATCCGGCCTTTTTCGTGCAGGCGCCGATAGATCGCGGGCGCGTCTTTGAAGCGTTCGATGACCATGTAAAGCATGCGGAGTCGTCGAGAATGTTAAACAGCTAACAGCGCAACAATGCTACAGCATCGAGATTTACAGGAATGAGCCGTTCGACTATGACGACGTCAAGCCAGCGGCCGTCGAGTTTGGCATGTTTCTCATAAATGCCAACTTCGCGAAAACCCTGTTTGCGACACAGGGACCGGCTGGCCTCATTGAAAAGAAAGATCCGCGACAGCAGCTTCCAGAGTCCAAGCCGTTCGGCTTCACTGATGAGAGCGGACAGCAGAAGGGCGCCTATGCCACGCCCACGCCACGAGCGGCAGACATACAGCGAGAATTCGCCGATGCCACGGTAACACTCCCGCGCCCGGTAGGGGCCAGCACCAGCCCATCCAACGATTTGGCCTTCAATTTCCGCAACGACGGCCGGATAACGTCCAGCGACGGCCTGGAGCCAAGCCTTCCTATCTTCAACGGATCGCGGCTCGGTTTCATACGTTGCGACGCGATCCTCGATGCCTTGGTTGTGAATCTCAGCGATCGCTGCCGCATCGTCCGTGGTGGCAGCGCGAATCTGAATGCCTTGATCGGTCTTGATCTTTGTCTTCTCCGTTTGCATCGCTTTGTTCTTCGACAGTTGCGTTTAGATCGCCTGAGATTACGCGGGCTCGGTGGAAACAATCGCTTCACCCGTTCCCTGCTCAAACGCCTGTTCGACCGCTCGCCATGGAAGCATCGCGCATTTGACCCGCTGCGGAAAGTTGCGCACACCCTTCATCACCCGGAGATCGCCCAGCGCTTTGGACGCTTCAACTGCGTCATTTGTCACCAGATCGTGGAACGCGCGCAACATGTTCATCGCCTCGGGGCGACTTTTCCCCTTGAGTTTCATCGTCATTAACGACGCCGACGCCTGGCTGATGGCGCAACCGCGACCGGTGAACTTGATGTCCTCCAAACCACCGCCGGGATCGAATTTGACTGCGAGATGAATTTCATCGCCGCACGCCGGATTATCGCCATGCACGCGAACCGCAGCATCGGGCAGTTCTCCGAAATTTCGCGGCCGGCGCGAATGATCGAGGATGACTTCCTGATAGAGCTCTTCGATTTCCGGGATCATGAAAAAAAGCGAGCGGCCTTTTGCAGGATCTCAACCATTCGATCGATTTCACCGGTCGTATTGTAAAAATAGAAACTCGCGCGCGTCGTCCCCGACACGCCAAACCGCCGCATCAACGGCTGATTGCAATGATGCCCGCCTCGCAACGCCAGCCCGTATTGGTCGGCGAATGTGGTGAGATCATGCGGATGTGCCGCCTCCATCACAAATCCAACCAGGGCGCCGCGCTCCTCGGCTGGTCCAAAAACACGTGTCCCCGGTAGTTCGCTTAGGCGATCGAATGCATAGCGCGCCAGATGCGAATCGTGCTCGAAAATTGCTGCGCGTCCGATTCGATCAAGGTAATCAATCGCGGCGGCAAGACCGATTGCGCCAGAGATATTTGGCGTGCCCGCTTCAAACTTGTGTGGCGCTTTCTTAAACGTGCTCTTTTCCAAAGAAACGCTCACGATCATCTCGCCGCCGCCGTGCCAGGGCGGTATCGAATCGAGAATCTCCTTTCGCGCATACAACGCTCCAATGCCCGTCGGTCCACACATCTTGTGACCGGAGAAGGCCAGAAAATCACAGCCCAACTCCTGCACATCGAGCGGCAAATGCCCGACGCTCTGCGCCGCGTCCACCAGCGTGAGCGCGCCGTTGGAGCGCGCTTTCCTGCACAATTCGGCCACCGGATTGATTGTGCCAAGTGAATTCGAGATGTGTGTAAACCCAAACAGCTTCACCTCGGGCGTAAGCAACCCGGGTAGCTTTTCGAGATCCAAAGTTCCATCGTCCAGAACCGGCACAAAACGCAGCCGCGCTCCCGTTCGTTCTGCTAACAATTGCCACGGCACAAGATTGCTGTGGTGCTCCATTTCCGTCAGGAGGATGACGTCTCCTTTGCGAATAAATTTTCCGCCCCATGCCTGGGCCACCAGATTGATGCTCTCAGTGGTCCCGCGCGTGAAGATGATTTCGTCCGCGCTCATGGCGCCGATGTATTCCGCTACGCGTTTCCGCGCTTTCTCGTAAGCCTCCGTCGCACGCGAGCTCAGAGTATGCAGCCCACGATGAACATTTGCATTTTCGTGCTCGTAAAAATTCCGAAGCGCCTCGATCACGGCGCGCGGCTTCTGGGAGGTCGCCGCGTTATCAAAATAGATCAGAGGATGGCCATGTGCCTGTTCGCGAAGAATCGGGAAATCTTCGCGAAGCGCATTCCAATCCACAATGCTGCCAGCAACCTTGTGCACAGCATAATCTGCTCTACACACTGCCAAGCGCCACTTTATTCATGCAACGCAATCTTTGGAGCCCGCCGCTGATTCGTTTGTTTCTATCATCTGCTTTGCGCTAATTAGCTTCTCTATGTTCTCCACGCTGGCAATTTGCTGGACAGCCGTCATCGTGCGGGCTGCGCCGCCGTGACCTCACCTCAGCCAAGGTAAACTACTTTAGCTCTTGGTTCACTTCAGCAAAGGCGTTGACGGCAAATTCCAAATCCTTGCGCGAATGCGCAGCGGACACTTGTGTGCGGACACGCGCCGTGCCATGCGGAACGACCGGATAAAAAAAGCCGATGACGTAAACGCCTTTCTCAAGCATTCGAGCAGCGAACTTTTGTGACTTCGCCGCGTCACCGATCATGATCGGGACAATAGGATGAACGCCGGGCTTGATCGTCAGGCCACGCTCCGTCAACGCGGCGCGGAAATATTTTGTGTTCTCTTCAAGCTTATCCCGCAACTCAGTGGATGCGGTGAGAAGCTCGAGCGCCTTGAGCGACGCCGCGACAACCGGCGGCGCAATCGTGTTTGAAAACAAATAGGGGCGCGAGCGTTGCCGCAAAAGATCGACAATTTCCTTGCGTCCACTCGTGAAACCGCCGCTGGCGCCGCCCAGCGCCTTCCCCAGCGTGCCTGTGATGATGTCGATCTTGCCCATGACACCGCAATATTCGTGTGTGCCTCGTCCCGTCTTACCTAGAAATCCCGTCGCGTGCGCGTCGTCCATCATCGTCAGCGCATTGTATTTTTGCGCGAGTTCAACAATCGACTTCAGGTCGGCAATGGTTCCGTCCATCGAGAAACAGCCGTCCGTGGCGATAAGTCTGAAGCGCGCATCCTTTGCGGCCTGTAGTTGTGCTTCCAGATCGGCCATGTCGTTGTGCTTGTAACGAAAGCGCTGCGCTTTGCAGAGCCGGATGCCATCGATGATGCTGGCGTGATTCAATTCGTCGCTGATCACCGCGTCTTTGTCGGCGAGCAGCGTCTCGAACAGGCCCCCGTTGGCATCGAAACAGGAGGGGTAAAGAATTGTCTCTTCGGTGCCGAGAAATTTGGTAAGCGCCGCTTCGAGTTCCTTGTGAATGTCCTGCGTGCCGCAAATAAAACGGACACTCGCCATTCCAAATCCATGGGTCTGCAGCGCCTCTTTGGCTGCAGCGATCAGCCCGGGATGATCGGCAAGCCCAAGATAATTGTTGGCACACATGTTGAGCAAGCGCTTGCCGCCCGTGATCGTAATGTGCGCGTCCTGCGGACTCGTGATGACACGCTCGGTCTTGAAAAGACCTTGCGATTTAATTTCTTCCAGAGTTCGCGCCACCTGATTTTCGAATTCGGAGACCATGGATAAACGATAAGTAAAATGACGACGCCGCGTAAACAAGGACTTACTCCCTCGGTCCTTGAATCGCTTATACGCGGCGAAGCACGAATGTCGAATGACGAAGGAATGACGAAGCCAGTCTTGAGGCAGACGAATGTCGAAAGACACGAAAATGGAGTGTCGACTTATCCCCATTATCGGGGCCAATTCTTGAAACGCACGCCTATTCCCGTAGTAAAAACATCTTAAATTGTGACTTGCGCGCCCTGTGAATAACTGTTAATAAGTTTGCCGGTGGTTCGCCTTGACCTACGCTGACCGTCGTAACCTTGCCTGGGCTGTTCTCGCGGCGTTTATCGCCATCATTCTGCTTAGTGGCTGCGGGACAAGTCAGCATGCGTTGCCGGCCTATGAGCCGCCACTTGCGAAGACAGATTTTCAACACGTACGCACGACAGCGTACACGCACACCGAATCAGACCACCGGGAGTACGGAAATCACAATGCGCTAGGCGGCGAGTTGCAGGCGGCTGGCCCACCGATTCACCGAGCCGAAGTAACACGGCGCGCGATTCCCATCGATGCGGCGCCCCGTGCTGTGTCGGTGGACGAGCCCGATTCTTATTCACCCAAGCTCCAACCATTCTCGGTGGAAGAAAGGCGAACGGTGACGCGCACGATAAAACGCGGGACAAAAATAACTCGTACAGTGAAGCGAGCCGTTGTAGTCTCCAAACCGCGTATCGGCAGCGCCGCGGCTGACTGGTCGCGCTGGCCGGCTGGCACGTCCTTCCGATTGCTTTCGACCGGGCAAATTTATCGCGTTGACGATTACGGCTGGGCGCTCGCTGGACGCAACACGATTGATTTATACATGCCGAATCAACGTGAAATGAATTCCTGGGGCGCTCGCCAGGAAACAATTCAGATTCTTCAATGGGGCGATCCGCAGGAAAGTTTGCAGTTCCTGCGTCGGCACCAGGACTACAGGCATATCAAGCGAATGGTGCTTGAGCTGGAAGGTCGCCACGAAGAAGCAGCCGCGCTGCGGTAGCAGCCGGCTCGTCGCACGATTCAGCTCGTCCTTGCTGATCGCCGGGGGGATGCATTAAAAGCTGCATCGACCGACGCTCTGCGTGACGCGGTAACAGTTGGGACGTGAAACGCACCAGGCTGTTGCCAGCATTTGCAGCGGCACGGATGCACCCTTAAAGGCGAAGGCGGCAGCCATTCGATCTGGCGCAATCCAAAGACTAACGAAATCCAAGCAATTCCGCGTCACACAGAAATCGGCGAAATCTCGCGCGAAAAATTTGCCGGAAATTATCGCTGCCTGAGCCGTGACCCCGAAGGCTGGGGTCAACCGGAAAGTCGTCGCTCGGACTGACAAAGGTTAGAATCCGTGATATCCGCGTAATCCGTGGTTGTTTGAGAGATCCTTCGTCTTGGCTCAGGATGACAAGCTGCCCCAATTCAGCACGATCTTGCCGGAATTGCCTGATTTCATCAGCTCGATTGCTTCCTTGAATTTCGTGTAGGGGAAGCGGTGGGTGATCACTGGTGAGATGTCGAGGCCGGACTGGATCATGGCAGTCATTTTGTACCAGGTTTCATACATCTCCCGGCCGTAAATCCCTTTAATGGTGAGCTGATTGAAAACCACCAGGTTCCAATCAATCGCGGCGCTGCCAGGGATGATGCCGAGGAGCGCGATTTTCCCGCCGTGAAACATGTTCGGCAAAATATCTGAGAACGCTTTGGGATTGCCGGACATTTCTAGGGCGACGTCAAATCCTTCTTTCATGCCGAGTTTGTCCATTGCTTCAGAGACTTTTTCGGTGCGTACATCCAGTGCAACATCGACGCCCATTTTTGTGGCGAGACTCAGGCGATACGGATTTACGTCGGTGATCACAACGTGACGCGCTCCGGCGCGTTTGCAGATCGGAATGGCCATGCAGCCGATCGGCCCGGCTCCAGTGATGAGAACATCTTCCCCGACCAGATCGAACGAAAGCGCGGTATGCACGGCGTTGCCTAACGGATCGAAACAGGAAAGCACATCGAGCGAGATAGACGGATCCGCGTGCCAGCAGTTGTCCTGTGGAATCGCGACGAATTCCGCCCACGCGCCGGGGCGATTCACGCCTACGCCCTGTGTGTTGGGGCAAAGATGACGCCGCCCTGCCAGGCAATTGCGGCAATGGCCACATGTGATGTGCCCCTCGCCCACCACGAGATCGCCCTTCGCAAATCCCTTCACATGATCGCCTGCGTCATGAACAACCCCCACAAACTCATGGCCGATCGTCATAGGGACAGGAATCGTTTTCTGCGCCCAGGCATCCCAGTTGTAAATGTGAACATCGGTTCCGCAGATCGAGGCTTTCAGAACCCGAATGAGCACTTCGTCGCTCCGGGCTTCAGGAATGGGAACTTCTTCAAGCCATAATCCCGGCTGCGCTTTCGCCTTCACGACAGCCTTCATCATCTTCTGCACGACAGGAAATTAGGCGAATCAGCGATGCAGGAAAGCAGGAAAGTTCGCCATCAAATAGCCAGTGAAGAAGCGCTGCTGCTTTAACCGGTCACCTGCCGTCATAACGCCGAATACGACCGTTCCAAAGGGTCTTCGGGGCTTCGACCCTCGAAAAAAATCAAAATGGGTCACTCAGCGAATCGATTCTTGTCGGGTTGCTCCCTTTCCTCTTGACACACAATCCGCATTTTTGGCAAAATGCTCTCCCTCAGAAATGAGTAACCGGTCAGAACTGAGACGCGATGGGTGCCGCTTTCGCTCCGCGGGTGCGGGGCTCCTCCCAACTCCGAAAGCTTTCGCGAGCAGGAATATTTGCGAGCAGGCGCACGCGCAGGGTGAACTCACGGAAGACCAAAAACAGTGAAAAAAACTAAATTATGAAAAAACGAAATATCATTGCGGTCTTTTCTGCGGTAGCCTGCTTAGCGCTCTTAACAATAGTGCAGGCGGCTCCGACGCCAGAGACACCAGATCCAGGGGCTGTAGGCGGCTCGTTCAGCACTGCCGACGGCATCAATGCCCTTGCTAATAATACAGGCGCGGCGAACTCGGCATTTGGCTGGTGGGCACTCTTTGCCAACACCGATGCCAGCTTCAGCACCGCTGTCGGGGCGGGAGCGCTCCTGTTCAACAACGGAGGCGATAATACTGCGGTGGGCGCAGCTGCGCTCCTATTCAACGCCACCGGCACCGATAACACAGCCATTGGCGCGGCAGCGCTTGTAAATAACACCTCCAACGCCAACACTGCCGTTGGATCGTTCGCGCTTAATCAGGCGTCGGCGGACATCGCCACCTTCAACACGGCGGTCGGCTTTCAAGCACTCCAGAGCGCAAACGCGAACGCGAACGCAGCAGTTGGTGATCTGGCGCTCCAAAACGTCACTACGGGCTTCTTCAACACCGCTATTGGTGCTGCAGCCGGCGTCAATCAAACGGATGGGCATAATAATATCTACATTGGCCAGGGAAGTTTCGGTGTGGCCGGCGAGAACAATACCTGTTACATACAAGGGATCGCTGGATCGAGTATTCCAACCGCTAACGCCGCCTTCGTGTTCGTCGATACTACAAGTGGAAAGTTAGGCACGCTGCTCGTCAATGCCGATGGAAACACCGTGACCGTACCCATTTCGCAAAGCCAGCTCCAAGCCGCTCCCCAAGACCAACCCAAAGCCGTTCCTCAGTATTCCGAAGATGGCCGCCAGGCCATGCTCAATCTCAAAGTTGAGAAGTTGCAGGCAACGGTCGCGCAGCAACACAAACAAATAGAGACTCTCACGACCCAGCTCAAGGAGCAGGCCGCGCAAATCCAAAAAGTGAGCGCCCAGCTTGAAGTGAGTAAGCCGGCGGCAAAAGTAGTGGTCAACAAACCATAACACTATCATTGAATCATAGCTTGTGGCCGGGGTCCTCCGACCCCGGCCGCAGCTGCAGTGCTTAGGCATGCTGTCCGTATTACGAAACTCAAATCGGTAATCCGCGAGTTCCCATAGAATTCGTCTTGAGAGGCTGGCCTAATTCTCTTTAAGGCCCACGTCGTCGAACGGATTCGAACCACGCGGACGACATTCCAAGTTTCTTTGCTTTTTCCGGCGACGGGTTTTCGAGGGCTTCCTACCTTCGAAACAGAGAAAAATGGTCACTCAGCGAATGGATTCTTGTCGGGTTCCTCCCTTTCCTCTTGACATACCATCCCCATTTTTGGCAAAGGACTTTCCTCTCAAATGAATAACCGGTCAGAACTGAGACGCGATGGGTGTCGCTTTCGCTCCGCGGGTGCGGGGCTCCTCCCAACTCCGAAAGCTTTCGCGAGCAGGAATATTTGCGAGCAGGCGCACGCGCAGGGCGAATTCAAGGAAGACCAAAAACCAAAAAAAACTAAATTATGAAAAAACGAAATATCATTACGATCTTCTCTGCGCTGGCCTGCTTGGCGCTTTTAACAATAGCGCAAGCGGCGCCGACTCCAGAGACACCAGATCCGGGTAGTACGTGCGCGTTTTGCACGGCGGACGGCGCCAACGCCCTTTTAAACGCCTCCGCCGGAGGGGGCACTGCGAACTCGGCGTTTGGCTGGTTTTCGCTATTTGCCGACACGGACGCCAGCTTCAATACCGCTGTCGGTGCGGGGACGCTCCTGTTCAACAACGAAAGCAACAATACGGCTGTTGGAACGGCAGCGATGTTATTCAACACCACCGGCAGTGACAACACCGCGGTTGGAACGACCGCGCTTGAAAACAACCTGTTAGCTGTCACGAACGCCGCCTTGGGCGTTTTCGCGGCCCAGAATAATGACTCGAGCGGAAACGGAACTGCCGATTTCAACACGGCTGTTGGCGGCTTTTCGCTGCGGGCTAACGTTGATGGAACCAGAAACACCGCCGTTGGCGCTGGTGCGATGGAGTCTGGAGACGGGGGCAACGATAACACCGCGATTGGGGAGCTAGCCGGTCTCAACATCACTGGAAATTCGAATACCTGTCTAGGCCAGTCGGCCGGAAGTAACTTAACAAGTGGCGAAGGTGATATTTATATCGGCGCAAGAGTGCAGCCCGGTGCTTCTGGTGAATTCGAATTCATCCGCATCGGCGACGATACGGCTTTTACTTTTCCGTATGACACCTTCATCGCCGGCATCTTCAATCGAGATGTTAGTATGGCCTCAGCCCAGTTTGTGTTCGTCGATAACACTGGAAAGTTAGGCACGAACCTCGTCGACGCCGCTGGAAACAAGGTGGCTACGCCTCAAGCCATGCTCGACGAATCCCGCAATCAACAAAAGAGGATCGCGGAATTGGAAGGCACGGTTGAGCGCCTCACGGTGATGGTGAAAGAGCAGGCCGCGCAAATCCAAAAGGTGAGCGCGCAACTTGAGGTGAGCAAGCCCGCGCCGCAAGTCGTCGCGAACAAACGGTAAAGACTGCGAAACAGAGTGGCCTTGTGCGTCGAAAGCACTGAGGCAAATTTGGAAAGGCGTTCGCCTCCACGGCGAACGCCTTTACCATTTCCGTTCCTCGATCGCATCGGTTTCACCAAGTTGAAACAGGTCTTCAAGCGACGAAAAAACTTGTGTAGAAAGCATTGTGCCCGTTTCGGATCTTGCGGACTGGTTTCGTTCGACTAGCTTCTGGCTTTCCATTTTCTTCGCCGAATTACGCAAGATCATCACCAATTTCCTCCTGATATGAAAAAGATTTTGATTCTGTTGGTGCTCATTTCCTTTGCGATCATTTGCTCCTGCCAAAAACGAGATTCAACCGCCGAACAACAACTTGCTCAGCAGAAGGCGGAGCTGGACGCGCGCGAGAAAGCGCTAGATGAAAGACTGAATACGTTGAATGAGAAAGTGAATGTATTGGACGGAAAAGTGAAAGCGTTGGCCGAAAAAGAACAAGCCAATTTGAACACCCGGATGACTCCTTCCGCCGCTCAAGCGGAGACTCTCGACCCTGCACAGGTGCAAGCTGAAAGAGACAGGGCATTACAACAGTTTTACACCCAGATGCGCGGCCTGATCCCCGACAATTCGCAGGCGAACCCTGCAAAGGTTCAAAAAGACAGGATGACACAAAACCCACTCGCCCCAAGACAGGGGACGCAGGAAGAATCGCAGAACCAAAGACAGGATAAGTGGCAAACACGGAAAGGCTGGAAGCCGGGCGCGGTATTTCCTTCAGCGGAGGCGAGTTCGCCAACTCCGTCGCCTGCGGCAGAGGCTGCTTCACCGACTTTATCGCCTACGCCGGAGTAGCACGTCCAATCTGGAACCTTCGTTCCTCGGCTCGGCTCTTCAACAGGATTCAGCGACCGGCGGGCCAAACGCGTTCCCTTAGCCAGCGTGTTGAGGACAACGCGTTCCACCGTCCTGAGAGGCTGATCTGCGCTTGCGCCTGATTCGTTCCTTCGAGATGATGCAGTACATGCCTGCAACGCTGGAGCAAACTGGAGCGAATGTCCTGACGTCCCGTTCCGGTTTCATTCTGCGGTTCATCAGCACCATCGCGCTTTGGACAATCGCGCTGCTGATCATGTTTTCCGGTTACGAGGTCTTGTTTTGGCTGTTGATCAGTGTGTTCGGAATGATCGGACTTTGGGAATTTTACCGGATGCTCGACCACAAGGGCCTGCCCAATTTCAAAATCACGGGAATGATCTGCGGCGCCGTTCTGCTCGCCGGCAGTTTTTATTACTTTTCCAAGATCGGGCCGGCGCATTCCTATGACTTCGAAGTCGCTGTCCTTCTGTTTTTTCTGCTGACCGTCTTCGGCCGACAAATGTTTACTCGCCTTCGCCATGACGAGCCGCTGCAAACCATGGCTTACACTCTGTTCGGTCTGCTCTACGTGCTTTGGCTTTTCAATTTCATCACCAAAATTGTCTATCTAACGCCACGTTCGGGCACAGGCCAACTGACGGGTCAATTCTATGTTCTGTATCTGATCGCAGTCACAAAATTTTCCGACATGGGTGCATATCTCACCGGCAGCGCAGTCGGACGGCACCTGATGGTGCCTCATATTAGCGGTAAAAAAACCTGGGAAGGTTTTTTCGGCGCGATTGTTTTGGCGCTGTTGTGCAGTCTGGCCTTGTTCAAACTAATGCCGGGACATTTATCGGCGCTGAACTGGACGCATGCGACGATCCTCGGCGTGCTTCTTGGCCTGGCGGCAGTGCTCGGAGATTTGGCCGAGTCGATCATCAAGCGCAGCACAGATGTAAAGGACTCGGGAAATCTGTTGCCCGGGATCGGCGGCGCGCTGGATCTTTTGGATAGTCTGCTCTTTACTGCGCCGCTCTTGTTCTTCTACCTACGACTGGTGATTCGCGTGCCGTAAATGAAGAGACGGCGCTTCGTTACACAATTGCCTGGTCACA
>Ga0070741_10015625_pt1 | contig 12817 bp, 9 predicted proteins | sample Coa_R1_4_FD_66440 | JGI IMG/M metagenome (GOLD analysis project Ga0070741, IMG submission 66440) | Surface soil microbial communities from Centralia Pennsylvania, which are recovering from an underground coalmine fire - Coalmine... | ecosystem: Environmental > Terrestrial > Soil > Unclassified ...
AAATCGCAACAGTCTCACCCTGATGGGCGAAGAGAAACATAGCGCGATAAGAGATGGCTTGCCCCGTCAATGTAGCATGGACTGTGAACGCAGCATAGCGCGACCACTCGCCGGAATGCGCAACCCGCACATAGTCTTTGACCGTGGTGATGCCGGCGAATCGCGCATCCCTTGATAGTTGGTCTCTACGCCCCTGTTGCTCTTCCGGTTGTTGCTGCTCCTTGCTCCACGCGGCCTGGTACCACTTAAGTAAGAAAGACTGCTGCTTACTAAACCCAATATTGGTGTTCCCGGAGTTGACTAGGACCACGCCTTGCGGCGCATCCGGGTTAAGCAGCAAAGTCCAGGGCTGGGTCTCGATCTCGGCAAAATCTCCAGTCTGAAATTCGCTCAAATCAAAGCGGATGCCATCCTTAAGTAGCTTGCGCGTTCCGGCATCTGTCAGCTTGGAGGGGCGCTCAATAAAAATCTGTGACAGTACCGCGATCTGGGAAAGGAAACTTAGCTTGGCGTAATACTTGCGCACAACCTGCTCTTCCTGCGCCATGTGGAGAGCAGGATCAGTCGCCGCAAAGGCGCGGGCATACTTCAGCTCTTTCGCCTGCTGCTCTTTGGCCAGCCTTTCCTCTTCTTTCAGTTTGGCGGCAACGGCGTCATTTCGGGTCTCTACACTGCCGTCGGCATAAACAATCTCATCCAGGTTGACCTCTGTAATACGATTGCCTCTCGGCGTTTCTGTGATGCTCTCGCCCGGTTTTAAATTTCCGGGGCCGGATATCGATGTGCCAACCGCGCCGCCTTCGTAAAGATAAGAGACGCGGACGCTTGCGATAACTTTGTTTGAGATGTTTACTACGTGGACCGTTGTCATTGTCTGGTCTGCGTCGTACTGCACATCCAGACGAGCGCCAACAATGCGGTTAACTTCAGATGAAGCAGGGGATTGGGCTAAAACATGAGATACCAGCAGGACAACTCCAAGAGCAATCAATAAACCGTTTTTCATCTTTCTCTCAATAGCCGATCATCAAATGTCGGTCATCTTAAACACTTTGGTTTTCCTTCAGGCAGCTTAGGCCACCTGAAAGTATTTATGAACGGTTCTTCGCTGCTTTCGTTTGCTTTCCGTTGCCCTTGCCTTCCGTCGCTTTGGCGGCGGCCTGCTGGGCCAGCGCGTGTTCCACCACGCGCTGCATCTCCAGCAGAGGCGCGGGCTTGCCGGTCCATATCTCAAATTGGCGTGCGCCTTGCTGCACAAACATCTCTGAGCCGGCAATCACGTGCAGGCCGCGGGCGCGGGCCATCTTAATCATGCGCGTTTCCGCCGGATTATAGACCATCTCAAAGAAATATTTGGCATTCATCTCCTGCTCAGAAATCGGCAGCGGATCGCGATTGCCTTCCATGCCCACGGGCGTGGCATTAACGATGACATCAAACGCCAGCTTTTTGAGCATGGTGCGGTTAATCACTTTGGCGCGCGCCTGCTTTGCCAGTTTCTGTGCAGCGGCAGCTGTACGGTTCAGGATGAAAACTTCTGCTCCGCGTTCTTTCAAGCCAAAGACAGCGGCACGGGCCGCGCCTCCAGCGCCCAGCACCAGTACCTTAGCGCCCTGCAGGCGAATGCGAAGCTCCAGCGGGCGGACAACACCATTCACGTCGGTATTGAAGCCGAAGAGTTTGCCATCCTGGCCGCGCACCAGCGTATTGCAGGCGCCGATCTTGGCGGTCCACGGATCGCTCTTGTCCAGGTGCTTCAGCAGTTGGTCTTTATATGGCATGGTGATGCTGAGGCCGGCAATCGGGATATCGCGTATGCAGGCCAACAGATCTTCAACGGATTTGGCATGAAGCGCCAGGTAAACGCCGTTGACGTTCTCACGCCGGAACGCCGTATTCAGCATTACCGGTGAAAGCGAATGCGCTACGGGATCGCCTGCTACCCCGTAAACTCTGGTGGCCGCGTCAACTTGGTCAATGCGGAAAGTCTCACGCAAGGTACGCGCCGTCAACTGTCCGGGAGCAGTCTCTTCACCTGGATTTACAGCGGCAAAAGTAAACTGGCTGCCGGCGCGCGTACAAAGCACGCGGCTGATGACTCCCTGCTCACCCATGCACAGGCCAATCATGGAATGCGAGTGGCTGTATTTCTCCAGGAACTTCATCATCACCACGTTGTCATAAAGCGAGTTGGCAGTGGTCACGATCTTGATGAAGTCCGAGGGATACTGCTGCATCTTGGCAAAGATTTCTTCCAGCTTTTTGGTGCCGCGATAGTCATGGAAGGAAAGAATCAGGTTGGCGGATCGGCGCAACCGGTTAAAGTCTGAGGGCTTTAGTTGTGCGGCGGTTTCAAGCTCAATATCCACCAAGTGGCACCCAAGATTGGCGGCTTTAGCCAGCAGGTCAACCTGTGAAGCCACTGGGCCACGAAATCTTCCTCCGTTGACAGCCCGCCGACAGGTGGCCGCAATCAGCGCCTCAGGGTGGAATTCGACGAAAGTCTTGAGCTTAGCCAAACCCAAAGCAGGTCTGGAAAGATAGTCTAACCTGAACTCAATAAAAGGGTTATCGCGAACTATCAGGTCTGCTTTCTGCACCATTTCCGCCGGGTCTTCGGCGGCAATGGCTACACAGACCCGGGGCAGCCGGGCTGGCAAAAAGCGGGGAGCGTAACTGGATGATGTTCCATTCATTAGATTTAGACAGGGCTGGCCATCATACGTAGTGAAAATCCCAGATTCAAGTGCCGAATGCAAGAAGGGAATGAACTTCTGTAATTAAGCGTATCTGCTTAGTAAATAAGAGTTTAGTTGAAGCGCCGGGAAAAGCAGTGATATGTTCCAATCCGGAATGCTCTGCGCTTGGGGCAAAAGATATTTGGAGGAAGCATGCGGAAAACGGGACTGATGTTGCTGGTACTAACAGGATTTCTTTTGCTTAAGCCGGGCTACGCGCAGCAATCGCAATCCACGCCGGCTGCAAAGCCGAACTCTACCGGCACCACCGTTGGCAACACACCCACGCAGAACGATATGTATTGCTCTGGGTACATCACTGCGGACCACGTTCCAGACAAGCTGTTTGTGGCTGGCGGTCACAACAGCCCTGACCAGACGCGTTACGCCGGCCCAATGGATGTGATCTTTATTCACGGTTCTGGAATGCAGGCAGGGGAGCGTTACCAGATTGTCCGGCATGTAAGAGATATGAACCATTACGAGGCATATCGCGGGCAGCGCTCGGCAGTCCATGCGGCAGGCGAGCCATATTTTGAAATTGCGATTGTCAGAATCACTGACGTGCAAAAAAATACCGGCATCGCGAAGTTTGAGCTGAGCTGCTCTGACGTATTGCCCGGTGACGTTGCCATTCCGCTAACTGAACGTGAAGTGCCGTCTTTCCGCAAAGTTTCTCTGGAGCGCTATACACCTCCCAACGGCAAAACTCAGGGTCGCATCATTATGGCCAAAGAGTTTGATACTTTTCTTGGCGCCAAATATAAGGTGTATCTCAGCATCGGCGCAGACAAGGGATTGAAGCCGGGCGATTATCTGCGCGCCACGCGTACATATTCCGCCACCTATAACGATCCTGAAGCCGGGCTTTCACTCAAGGCCAGCAATTATGAAGATACTCAGGTACACCCGCAAATGCTGCCACGGGGCGATGTTTCAAGCCTGCCGCGCCGCACTCTGGGTGACATGATGGTGCTGCAGGTGCACAAGCACAGTGCCACAGCCATGATCGTGACCTCGTTGGAAAATATTCAGGTTGGCGATGGCGTGGAGTTGATGGATGTAAGCGATGCTCCTGTGTTGCCGGCAATCCAGGCTTCGTTTAGCAATGCTCCCGAGCCGGGCGCAAATAGCGCCGCCAATGCTGCGCCTCCGACCATTACATGCACCGCAAATCCCACCAGCCTGCGCGCAGGTGAGAGCGTTAACGTAAGCTGTGAAGCTGCCAGCCCGGACAATCGTCCGCTGAACATTACCTTTGTCGCCAACGGCGGCAAGCTTTCTTCCAACCGCAACCAGGCAACGCTTGATACCACGGACACTCCGGCCGGCCCCATTGCGGTCCGCGCTACCGCTTTTGACGATCGCCAGATGAGCGCCTCAACCGTTGTAACGGTCAATGTGGAAGCGCCTCCGTCGTCCACTCCTACGGCGCAAAAGCTGATGGAACTGAACTTTAAAACCGGCAGCGCTTACGTGGATAATCGCTCCAAAGCGGTGCTGGATGATGTTGCGCTGAAGGTGCAGCAGGACCCGAACCTGAATGCAGTGCTCATAGGATCGGCCGAACCGGGCGAAGGCAAAACCATGGGACTGCGCCGGGCGGAGAATGCGCGAGACTACCTTGTAAAGTCAAAAGGCGTCAATCCAGAGCGGTTGAAGGTACAGGAAGGAACTGAGCCAGGACTCAAGGTAGAAATCTGGGCTGTACCTCCTGGCGCACAGATACCCGGAGCCACTCCTGCAGCGCAACCATCGCAGGGCGCTGCTCCGCAGGAACAGTCAACTCAGCCGGCACAACAGCCGCCCGCAGACCAGCAACCGCCGGCAGATCAACAAGCCCCGGCAGCCGATCAGCAGTCAACACCGGTGCCGCAGCCTACGCCGCCACCGCAGTAACGTATCTGAGTGATCTTTGCCAAGGGCACAGCCGATAAGAGCTGTGTCTTTTGTTTTCCTGCGGCTGCTTTATTTCCAGTTCTTGCGCTCTCAGCCAAAATTTGTTGTATCGATTGGCTCATAGCCGCTTGGAGGCCAAGTTCGGAGGGTGCTAACCTTTGAGGCGAGTGAGGCAAGCCATGGTCAAAGCTCTGTTTTTTGGTATGTTGTTGTTTTTCAGCACCCAGGACCGAAATGGCATTACCACGGATAGGAATGGCATTCCCTCCCGGGTGCTGCTTTCTTCTTCTACGAAACTTCTGGAGGTTCCATCATTCGGATTCTACGGGCTTGCGCAATGTGACCGGGACGGCAACCTGTTTTTTCATACCACTACTGAGACATACAACGATCCCAGCGTCCTGAAATTAAGCTCCGGCTCATGGGAGCCTACCATTTTCAGAGCATCTGACGCGTCGGAAAAAATCTATTTTGGCGAGTACAGCGTCAGCCCGTCCGGAGAAGTCCACATATTGGGTGACGATGGAGCTTTAGACGGTGAGCAGTACGTGTTTGCGTTTGACTCCGACGGAAAGATGAGCGGCAAAACGAAACTGGATGTTCCGGCCGGAGTGTTTGCCGAAGATTTTGCAGTGTCTGATCGAGGGGTCACATTGCTTGCAGGATATTTCGGACCGAAAGCTGCTCCAAATCTGCAAGGCCAGAGCTTTGTGGGCCTGTTCCAGCCTTCCGGCAAATTACTGCGCCGCTTGAATAGCGCTTTGGGCACAGTAGACCTGGCCGATGTTGGAAAGTCGATACACGCTGGTTTCGCAATTTTTGCGGATGATGGGTTTTTGTATCTGCTTCACGAGCAGAGCATTCTCGTGATTTCGGAGTCAGGAACATTGGTCAGGCGCATCATGTTCGATAAACCCAGCAAGGAGGCTGCCCCTGTGAAGATTGCCGTTTCGGGTGGCTGGATTGCCATTTGGCTGAGAGAGGCCGACAAGAAGTTTCAGGTAACCGAGAAACTGCTGGTGATTGATGGCCAAACCCAGGAACCTTTCGCGATTTACACTCCGCCAACGGGAGTCAAGGGAGGGGCGATGTGCTTCAGCAGGAAAGATGGATTCGAATTCTTTGGGATTCAGGACGGGAGGGTGAAGATAACCACCGCAGCCTTGCGCTAATGTAGCAGTATTCCACTACAGTGGCTGATCTGCGTCTTGGCATGTTCGTCCGGCTGATTTCTCTTCACAATAAATGCAAACGTTCTTGAAACGCTTTCCGGTAGGCCCTGCTTAATTTCAGCCGGGTTTTGTCTCGGAGAACCACTTCATACTCGCCATCCGGACCCGTCTCCAACTGATGCACGCAGTCAAGGTTCACGATCGTACTGCGATGAATCCGGCAAAATCGATCCGGATTCAGGTCATGCTCCAACTCGTTCATTGTTCGCCGCAACATGTAGGTCTTTCCGCTCACATGCAGGGCAACGTAATAGCTGGCGGCTTCAATCCATTGAATTTCCTGCGCCTGCAGAAAAACAACGTTTCCTGCGTTCTTTACGACAATGCGGTCTCGCCAAACAGCAGTTCCCTGGCCGCCATAAATTTGCTCTTTCGCCCGCGACAGCACCTTGCAGAACCGCTGCTCCTGAATCGGTTTCAACAGATAGTCCAGAGCTTCCATCTCAAATGCTCTGACCGCATATTGGTCATAAGCTGTGACAAAAACAACAGCTCGAGGCACAAAGGTTCCAAGGGCTTCGATAACATCGAATCCATCGTATTCAGGCATTTGCACATCGAGAAACAAGAGATCAGGGATTGATGTACGAATTGCAGCTATTGCCTCGCGTCCTGAACCAAATTGGCCGACGATATCAATTTCGGGATCGCGCTCAAGCAAGCGTTCAATATTGGTTCGCGCCAGTGGTTCGTCATCCACAATCATCGTTTGGATTCGCGGAAGAGGCTGTGAGGTCATATTGAAACCAGCCTGAAGGGTATGCTGACTCTGGCTTCCACGCCGCCGGGATAGTTTTGCAGCGTGAACCGGGCATTTGTGCCATGCAAACCTTGAAGGCGAGCCTTGATATTAGATAGGCCTGTTCCCGGGCTGCCATTCCTCCCTATACCATCTGCGCCATCCAAATGGTCCACATTTCCTGACAGTGGCGGGCCATCATTCGTTACCGACAAAATAAGAGATTCATCTGTGTGGCTGGCTGAAATAGAGATCAATCCGCCTTGTTCTCTTTTACCAATGCCATGTTGGATAGCATTTGCCACAATCTCCTGAAGCATCAACGATGGAACGCGAACCGGCAAAAGCTCGTCCGGTATAGTCATTAAGACCCGTAATCGTGCTCCGAATCGCATCTGCTGGAGATCGAGATACTGACGAACAAAGTCCAGTTCTTCGCTGAGCGTGACTTCGTTTTCTCGAGAATCCAACGAATGCCGCAGCAAATCTCCTAATTTGGCAATCATTTCAATTGCGGTTGGGTTCCGGTTATCGCGAATTAAACCCGAAATGCCATTCAGGGTATTGAAGAGAAAGTGAGGTTCCAGTTCTCGACGCAAACCGCTCAGCTGGGCCTCAAAATACCTTGAGTTCATCCGCGCCATTTCAAGTTCATGGCGCGCGAGTTCCCGTTTTGCAAATACACCATGGCTGATTGCGGCCACGCCAATGTAAACAAGCAGATCAATAGAGAGCGTGGAGAGCCAAAGCCCCTCAAAGGTTTGTTGCCAGGGAATATTGTAGCCATCAGTGTTCCATAGGTTGAGCGTGGATTCCAAAACCGTACCCAACGCCGCGTGACACGTCCCTATTGTTACCCAGGCAACGGCGTGAGCAATCCAGCCCGATGGCGAAAGCTTCTGCAAGGGTGGATATTTTCGGGTCAGAAAAATCACGGCCGGCGTAGCGATTGCCCAAAAACTCCAGGACAGCGTTTGCGTAAGAAAAAGGGCTGTCCAGGAATGCTCCATGCCCTCCACTTTCATCCCGACTACCGATTGCGTTCCGCTGATCAGGCCGAAGGCAATCCAGGCTGCCGCGATCCAAAGGTTTTGTTTTAACTGATTCGACATAACGCTGGCATTAAATTGTATTGTCACTTTAATGCCTTTACCTGTCCGCATACCAGCAATGCAGCAAACTCACGTTTATTTGCAGCGAAGCGGCTGTCGTTCTCAATGGCGCACTCGTCATAATGCGAGCGTTGTGAACTTATACGGAGTCGAAATACATGAAGAAATTGGTTTTGGTGATTTTTGTGATATCCGCGACGTTCCTTCTGGCCTTCCAGATTGTTCCTCAAGAACAGGCAAACGACGGGGCCAGGTATACGAACAACGGGCAGATGCTATGGCCTGAACAGTACACAAAATGGGTACATGTCGGCTCGGGTTTAGGCATGGCATACACGCCGCCGCAGCAAAATCAGAGCGCCTCAGATCCGCCTTTTACCGATGTTTACGTGAACCCTTCTTCCTACGATTTTTTTGCAAAGACAGGCCGCTGGCCCGATAAAACCACCATGGTCGTGGAGGTGCGCAAAGCCTTAAGCAAGGGGTCTATCAATCAGGACGGCCACTACGAGGGTCCCCTGCAAGCGATTGAGATCCATGTAAAAGACGAAGCCCGGTTTCAGAGCAAGTGGGGCTTCTTCGGCTTTGGTGTGGGAACAAAATCCGCCAATCTGATTCCGGCCTCAGCCAATTGCTACTCCTGCCATGCCGATCACGGGGCGGTCGATACAACGTTTGTTCAGTTTTATCCCAACCTGCTGGAGATTGCGACTCAACGAGGAACGCTCAAACCCGACCACGCAGCCGGAGCAGGTGAAACAAAGAAACAAGACACTCAAAATACTTCGCCTAAAAAGAATCTCAATGCCAGTCAGCACGAATCCGAAACGGTGGAAGATCCTGTGTGCCACATGACGATCAATGCCGACAAAGCATTCGGCAAAAGCATCCACAATGGAAAGATATATTATTTTTGCCAGGATAGCTGCAAACGGAGCTTCGATGCCGAACCTGCTAAATATGCAAGCGGAGAAACCCATTAGTCACAAAAACTCCGAAGAGCAATGCGACCGAAATGAGAATGTATGTAGGTAGCGAAAAGGAATGCCCTGTTTTGCGGCGATGTTAAGCTGTTGCACATGCGTAAACACCGCCTGGTCCGCGCATTCCAATGCATCATTGTTTTGGCCGCAATTGCAGCCACAGCTTTTGCTCAGCAGAATCGAGAGTCCCCCGCCTACGACATTGTGATTCGGAATGGCCGGATCATCGATGGCACAGGCAATCCCTGGTATATGGGCGATGTTGCGATTCGCGCTGACCGGATTGTTGCCATTGGCAAGCTGCAGAACGCCAAGGCCAAGCGTGTGATCGATGCTACAGGCATGGTCGTCTCGCCTGGGTTTATTGACATGCTCGGCCAATCTGAAACGGCATTGCTGATCGATAATCGCTCCATCAGCAAGCTGGCGCAGGGCATTACCAGCGAGATCACGGGCGAAGGCGGTTCCATTGCGCCGCAAGATGCACTCACCATCGCCGCGGCCCAGCCTGGCCTTGATCCTTATCACTTGAAGATTGATTGGACCACGCTGGACGATTACTGGATGCGCCTGGACAAAAAAGGCACGCCTATCAATCTTGGGACGTACGTTGGCGCAGCGCAGGTGCGTGAAGCTGTGCTGGGGGACGTGGACCGCGCACCGACAGCGCAGGAATTGGAGAAAATGAAAGCGCTGGTGGCCCAGGCCATGCAACAGGGTGCGCTGGGGATTTCGACGGCGCTGATCTATCCGCCGGGCTTTTACGCCAAGACAGATGAGTTGATAGAGCTGGCCAAAGTCGCCGCTCAGTACGGCGGCATTTATGCCACACACATGCGCAGTGAAGGCCTGAATGAGGTTGCTGCCGTACGTGAAGCGCTGCGCATCGGCCAGGAAGCGCATATACCGGTGGAGATATTTCACCTGAAGGTCAGCGGCAAGAGCCGCGCCGGAAGAATGATTGATATTGTTCGCATGATCCAGGAAGCGCGCGACTCCGGCCAGGACGTGACCGCCGATATGTATCCTTATCTGGCTGGGGCAACGGCGCTGGCTTCCAGCTTGCCGCCGTGGGTGGCGGATGGCGGCACAGACAAATTGCTGGAACGGCTGCGTGATCCCGCGGTGCGCCAGCGGATCAAGACCGAGATGTCAGCAATCGGCGACCGCACTTGGGAAAATCTTTATCTTGATGCCGGCGGAGCCCCGGGCGTGATGGTCTCTTCCGTGGTGAACCCCGACCTGAAGCAGTACACGGGAAAAACCGTGGCAGAGATCGCGGAGATACAGAAAAAAGATCCGTTGGATGCGCTCATGGATTTTGTGCAGGCGGACAAGGGGCTTTCCGGCGCGCTTTACTTCATCGCCAGTGAAGATGACCTGCAGACCGGGTTGCGCCAGCCGTGGACCAGCATTGGCCTGGACGCGAATGAGCTTTCACTCGATGGACCGCTGTTTGAGCCGCACACCCATCCCCGCGCCTTTGGCAGTATGCCGCGCTTTCTGGGGCGCTATGTTCGCGACCTACAACTGATACCGCTGGAACAGGCGATTCGCAAGATCACATCACTGCCCGCGCAGCGCGAGCATCTGGTAGGCCGCGGGCTGATCAAAGAAGGCTTCTTTGCCGATGTTACGGTCTTTGATCCAGCGTCCATCAATGACAAAGGCACTTATACCGAACCGGCGCAACTGCCTGTAGGCGTGAAGTATGTGCTGGTCAACGGACAGGTGGCGTTTGAAAACGGGAAGGCCACTGGTGCAATGGGAGGAAGAGCGCTTAAAGGGCAGGGAACGAAGTAAACATCGCAAAAAGATTGCCTACTGTTTGAAAACGTCGTCAAACAATGAGGCGAGAGATACTGAAAAATCAAAGCCGGAAAAAGTTTTGCTTCCACTATGGATTCTGGTTCGCTGATCCGTCTTGCGCCGGCGCTATCATGTATCTCCACTAAGCGGAGCGCAGGATAGATGAGCCAAACGGCCTGGCATACCCCTTCCAGATATTGGCGAACTTTTTTAGCCATGTCCTGGGCGAGATTCGTGGGCGAAATAACCTCTATCGCCAGCGTGGGAGCGCCCTCTACGGGAGAATGATCAGGGTCGATGTTTCGCAGATGATCATTTGTAATAAAGGCCACGTCGGGATTTCGCACTGTATCCGTCGCGAGCCGGAAATCCATTTCTTCGACCACCACTCCTAATCGATGGGCACGAACAAATTGGGTGAGGCGCTCTGCGATCCTTTGCCGGATCAAGTTGTGGCGCAGCGCGGGCGATGGCTCCATCAAAAGAGTTCCTTCATCAAGCTCATAGTGAACGCCTTCCTTTTCTGGAAGCATCTCAAATTCCGTAAATGTCAGTCTGGTAATGGTGCTCATGGTCCCTACAGGGGAAAGCTTTCTAGCATGTTAAAACGTTCCGGCGCGACTTTAGCATGAAAATGCCGTTTATGCGCTTGATCCCATTTTCGGCCATAACGTGCTTATAATATCCATTAACATACTGCCCAATATCCATTAACAATTATTTACAAAAACTAGCGCCGTAAAACTCGGAAATGCCTTCAAATAGAGGAGTTGGCGAGGAATGCCAATCGGCACATTCCTAACGGTATCTCACCGGCAATTGCTGAAAAATCGAAGTCTGTATAGGATTGCAGATTTCCGAGATCCTGCCCTGAGAGGACAGATGCTGAAACCTTCACCTTGTACTTTGGCCGGACACGCGCTGTTGTGCGCCTGCCTGGCATTTACCCTGATCGGCTGCGGCAAGACCAGCGCTGACACAAAAAAAGGCGGCAAAGGCGGACGCGGCGGCCAACAGGTGATTCCCGTGGCCGTCTCCAAGGTTGAAAAACGTGACTTGCCCGTAACCCTGAGCGGGCTGGGTTCTGTGGAAGCCTACAACACGGTGGCGGTCAAGACCCGTATTGATGGTCAACTGGTGCAGGTGGCTTTTAGAGAAGGGCAGGAGGTGAAGGAAGGCGACCTGCTGGCTGAAATCGATCCGCGTCCTTACCAGGTGCAGTTGACCCAGACCCAGGCCACGCTTTTTAAAGACCAATCAGCCCTGAAAGATGCACGCGTCAACCTTGAGCGATTTCAGCAACTTTATAAAGATGGCGTAATTCCCAAGCAACAGTTGGATACGCAGGATTCTCTGGTAGGGCAACTGGATGGCGCTGTGCGCGCCGACCAGGCCCAGGTGGATAACGTAAAACTGAACCTGGCTTATACGCGCATTACCGCGCCAGTCAGCGGGCGCATAGGACTGCGCCAGGTTGACGTAGGGAACATCGTACACGCAGCGGACCCCAACGGATTGCTGATTATTACCCAGTTGCAACCGATCTCCGTTATTTTCAGCCTTCCGCAGGACGACCTGCCGGACATTGCAAAGCACATGCGCAACGGGCGGCTTTCAGTGGATGCGTTCAGCCGCGATGATCAAACCAAGCTGGCCACAGGCACACTGCTTACCATTGACAATCAGATTGATGTCACCACCGGCACAGACAAGCTGAAAGCTGTGTTTGACAATCGCAACCGGGCCCTTTGGCCGAACCAGTTTGTGAACATTCATCTGCTGCTGGAAGTGCGCAAAAACAACATTGTGGTTCCGGCCGCAGCAATCCAGCGCGGCCCGCAAGGGACATACGTTTACACCGTAAAGCCGGACAAGACCGCGGAGATGCACCCGGTGACAGTGGCCTTTAGCGAAGGAAATTTTTCCTCCATCACCAAGGGCGTGAACGTGGGCGATCTTGTGGTGACCGATGGCCAGGACAAACTCCAGCCCGGCTCGCATGTAGAAGTACGCAGTGGCGGACAACAACCGCAGCAACAAAATGGACAACAAGGTGAAACAGATTCAGGCCAGTAGCGTGCTTTGGGCTTCACCCGCGATTCCATCAGAAAAAACTCCCGTTGCAAGCCAAGCACGTTTTAATGCGGGATGTGAACGGAAGTTATAAAGATTTTGAAATAACGCAAACACACTAGAGCGTGTTTCAAAAATACCTCCTGAGTGTAATCCACAGGCAGGCAATATAGAAAAACGCTCGATAGGTGGAGAGTAAGAACTCATGACGCACCAGCAATCGACGAAACTG
>Ga0070741_10015626_pt1 | contig 12816 bp, 7 predicted proteins | sample Coa_R1_4_FD_66440 | JGI IMG/M metagenome (GOLD analysis project Ga0070741, IMG submission 66440) | Surface soil microbial communities from Centralia Pennsylvania, which are recovering from an underground coalmine fire - Coalmine... | ecosystem: Environmental > Terrestrial > Soil > Unclassified ...
GGCGTCATTCGCGAGTTTCCCGAGCGCGGCATCGTGGAGTTGGCTGAGCCCGTCGGCCTCATCTTCTCGCTCATCCCGATCACCAATCCCACATCAACTGTTCTGTTCAAGTGCATCATGGCAATCAAGACGCGGAATGCGGTGATCTTCAGTCCGCATCCGAAAGGGTGGCGCTGCTGCTCTGAAGCCGTGCGGGTCATGTATGAGACTGCTGTGAAGCACGGCGCTCCCGAAGGCGTGTTCACGTGTTTGGAATCCCACAATCTCGACGACAACGCGTACTTGATGCAGCACAAAGATGTTCGTCTGATCGACGCAACTGGCGGTCCTGGCGCCGTTAAAGCCGCTTACAGCTCCGGCAAGCCCGCGTTGGGAGTCGGTCCGGGCAACACTCCTGTGTATCTGGAGAAATCTGCCGACCTCAACATGGCGGTGGTGGACATCATCATTTCGAAGACATTCGACAACGGCACCATCTGCGCCTCAGAGCAGACCGTGGTCATTGATGACGAGATCTACGATCGTACGTTGAAGAAGTTCGAGGAATTGGGGGGGCACATCTGCAACGAAAAAGAAGCGGAACTGCTGGGTCGCAGCGTCATTGATCCGAGCACTGGAACAATGCAGCCCATGGCCGTCGGGCAAAAAGCCACCGACATTGCCCGCTTTATAGGTTTGCGCGTAAAGCCAAATACCAAGCTGCTCATCGCAGCGATCAAGGGCGTCGGGCGCGAGTATCCGTTATCCGTAGAAAAACTGTTCCCCGTGCTGTCGGTGTATCGAGCGAAATCGGTGGATGAGGCGCTGAAGGTCTGTGTGGACGTGAACCATGCCGGCGGCCTCGGCCACACTGCCGTGATCTTTTCCCACAACGACGACGTGATCCGCAGATTCGGCGAGTTGATGAACGCCGGCCGTATCATCGTGAACTCGCCTGGCTCGATCGGCGCCCTCGGTGGCGTCTATAACGACATGGTCCCGACGTTCTCATTCGGATGCGGCACCGGCGGGGGTAACAGCACCACTGACAACGTAAATGTCTATCACTACGTCAACATCAAACGTCTGGCGCGAAGGACGCAACCCCATATGTGGTTCCGAGTTCCCAATCAAATCTATTTCAACGTCAATGCGGTGGAGAACCTGCGCCAATTCCCCTCGCGTTCAACCATCATCGTCACCAGCCCGCCGCTCGAGCAAATCGGCCACGCAGACCTGGTGCGGCGCTATCTTCCTCCGCAAACGCTGGCGCATGTGTCGGTCATTCCGGATGCGGAACCTGAGCTCAAGGTCGTCACCGAAGGCGTCGAGGCACTGAACTTTTACAAAGCGGACCAGATCATCGCGCTCGGGGGCGGATCGGTGATCGACGCCGCGAAGATGATGAAGCTGAAATACGAGTCGCCGGAAGCGGATTTCGAAGAACTGGGCGCTCCGTTTCTGGACCTTCGCAAGCGGGTGGTGCAGTACCCCACCGAGAAAGTCAATCGTGCCCGTTTGATTGCCATTCCGACGACCAGCGGAACTGGCAGCGAAGTCACTCCCTTCGCGGTGTTGTTCGATAAAGAGCATGGCCGCAAGGTAACTCTCGCCGACTACTCGCTCACTCCCGACGTCGCAATTGTTGATCCGCAGTTTGTCATGTCGATGCCCAAGGGGCTGACGGCCGATACCGGCATCGATTGCCTGACGCACGCGTTGGAAGCGGCAGTCTCGAGTTTCGCCTCGCCCTACACCGAATCGAATGCGATGCAGGCCATCCGCCTGGTATTCAAGTATCTGCCGATCGCCTATGAGCAACCGCACAACGAAGAAGCAAGGACCATGATGCACAACGCGGCGTGCATCGCGGCCATGGCGTTCTCGAACGCTTCGGTGGGAATTAACCATGCACTCGCACATTCCTTCGGCGCACGCTTCAGAGTGCCGCATGGCCGCTCCAACGCGCTGATGCTGCCACACGTCATCGCTTATAACGCGGCGGTTCCGACCAAGTTCATGCCATCGCCTAATCAACCGGGATACGTCGCCCACAAGAAGTACGCCCTTATCGCGGACCTGCTCGGACTTGGCGGCCACACGGTCGAGGACAAAGTGAAGAACCTGGTAAGTGCGGTGGAACAGGTGCTCGACCAGGTTGGCATGCCGCGTTCCATCGCTGCGTTAGGTATTTCGAAAGAGCAGTTTGAGCAGGCCATGCCGGACCTGGTGAAGATTGCCTTCGACGATCCGTCCTGGCTCTCCAATCCACGCATGCCGCTGGTAAGCGAAATGGGGGAGTTGTTCTGGGCGGCGTATCAAGGCCGAGGACTGGCGAAGGTGGCCGCGGCATCGCAGCAGCAATCGGCGTGAAGGAGCCTGCAGACATGGACACCATTACCGTGTGGATGAAGATTGACGACGATCGCGTGCTCGGGTCCTTACAGGAAGCGAGCGAAAAACTGGACAGCGCCGACGGCGAAGTTATGCTGGATTTCTCATCGGTGCGCCGCATGGATTCGAGCGGTCTCAAAGCCGCTGAGCAGTTCGCCACGGCAGCCGAGCAGAAAAAAGTTAAAGTGGTGCTGCGCGGCGTCGCACCCGAAGTGTTCAAAGTGCTGAGGCTGGTGAATCTATCGTCCCGCTTCTCTTTCGTGAACTGAGCCTGAAGCTTTTACGCCGCCAATGTCCGGCACAGACCGTACCGGGCGGCGCAGAGGACAGCGTTAATTGTGCGCGCCAACGCGGCGGCATCGCCCTTCTGAATGCAGGCATCGGCGTCACGAAGCTTCTCGCATTGCAAGCCACAGAATCCCGATGTCATGACCACGGGAATTTCAGGGCGAAGGATTCGCACTGCGGCAACCAGGTTACGAAGTGTGTCGAGTGCATGACAGTCAAGCAGAATGAGGTCGACTTCTTCATCGGCTACCGCCTGCAGCGCGGGATTCGTTCCATTTACGGTTAGTACGGTGTGGCCTTCATGCTGCAGGGCGGCGATGGTGCCGGAAAGCGAGTAGGTGTGATCGTTAAGACAAAGAATTCTGGCCATCGGTAGTGCCTCGGCGAGAAGATCGGACGGCACACGAGAATGACAACAGTTCCCGCAGTGAAGAGCGTCGCCACCCCCACCCACTCTGCGGCGACGGTAGCATCGCTCATTCGCGTTATTCCGGCTGTGATGTGGATCACTGTCGGTTGTGACTAGGTCTTCTGCAGGGTCCCTCAGGCAGGTTCGAGGTACGACGGATTGAGTCCTTCGACGCATGGGCAGCCGAGCAATCTCAACGTGCGCTCAAAATCGTCGTGCAGGATCTGGATCGCGCGTGCGACTCCGGCCTCACCGGCGGCAGCCAGGCCATAGGCGTAGGCGCGTCCGATGAGGACCGCTCGCGCCCCGAGGCAAATTGCTTTCACGATGTCACTGCCGCGCCGCACCCCGCCATCCATATAGACTTCGAGTTGACCATTTACGGCAGCGACAACTTCGGGCAAGGCGCGTAGCGACGCGGCAACGCAGTCCAACTGGCGGCCGCCGTGGTTGGAGACGGAAATTGCCGCCACACCCTCGTCCACAGCCCGCTTTGCGTCCTCGGCAGTGAGCACTCCCTTCACCACGATCGGCCCGGTCCAGATTTCGCGAATCCAGCGCAGGTCTTCCCACGTCACCACCGCGCTAGCCAAGGCAGCATTGATGTCCACCAGGGGCATGGGCCCTTTGCCAGGAATGACGATGTTCTCCAGCTTCGGCAACCCGCCGTCGGCGACAAAGCCTGCGAGCCACCTAGGGTGTGACAAGAATTGGAAACTGAAGGGCAGCTTCGACCATACCGAGCCGCTCAGCAGTTCTTTCATCCCGTTACGTGGATCACGTTCGCGCATGCCCGCGACGGGAGTGTCGATGGTGATGACGAGCGCAGAAAATCCAGCACGCCGCGCGCGGTCGATTGCGCCTTCGGCAGCTCCGCGTCCGCCCAGCAGGTAGAGCTGGTACCAGGCGGGTCCTGACGTGGCCGCCTTCACGTCTTCGAGTTTCTGGCCGGAGATGGTCGAGAGAATATAGCCGGTGCCCGCGGCTCCGGCCGCACGGGCAGCCGCCGCCTCGCCGCCTGGATTCATGAGCCGGCTGTAGCCCACAGGCGCCAGCATTGCCGGAAACGAAATTTCCTGACCGAGGACCTGGGTTTTCAGACTGCAATTCCCAACCGCTACCGCGTGTCGCGGACGGAAAGTCAGGCGCTCAAACGCGCGGCAATTCTCCCGCAGCGTGACTTCGCCTTCGGCGCCTCCATCGAGGTAGTCGAAAACTACTGCGGGCAGGCGACGTCGCGCCATCTGGCGCAAATCTTCAATGTTGACAACGCGGGAAGACGCCAGCGGGCGCGCCACTCTGGTCATTGGCTTAGTCTAAGAGTTCTAAACGGGGAGTATGACAGCGAAGTTGATCGGTAGGCAAGTGAGACGCCCAGGTCACAGGTAAGCTGTGCCGTTATGGAATTGACTTTGAAGGACTAGACTCTTCCCACGCCGACATACTGAAATCCCATGGCCCGAAGGCGGACGGAATCCAGCAAGTTTTTGGTGTCCACGATGAGTGGGCGCTTGATCAGGTGCTTAATGCGGGCGAAGTCCAGGCCACGAAATTCTGGCCACCCTGTGCCCACAACCAGGGCGTCCACGCCTTCTGCCGCGTTGTAGGCGGAATCGCAGTAGTAGACGGTCCCATTCAGCTGAGCGCGCGCCTCGGAGATCGCGACCGGATCATAGGCTCTGACGCGAGCGCCCTTGGCGATCAAACTTTGCGCCAGGCGTAATGACATCGATCCCGCAACTGAGTTGGTGTTCGGCTTGAACGCCAATCCGAGAATGCCAACATCTTTGTTTTGCACCGAGCTAATCACAGCACAAATCTTGTCGACGAGACGATCGGTCAGCTGCTGATTGACCTCGCGTGCGGCCCCGAGCACCTTCAATGCGATTCCGTTACTGTTGGCCAGTTCCGCCAGCGAGTCCATATCCGTGTCGGCAAACAGGCCGCCCATGCCAGCGCCGGGCTGTAAGCATCGTGGGGCAATTTTCTTGTCGAGTCCAAGAGCCAGCGAGAGATTTACCGCGTCGGCATTCACCCGCTCACACAGGTTTGCCACTTCGTTGATAAAAGAAATTTTGGTGGCGACGAAGGCGGTGGCCGCTTCGCGCACCAACTCGGCGGTTTCATGATTGGTCACAATCACCGGAACGCCGCGCATGACCAGAGGATGGAAAATCTGCTTGATGGCCAGCACAGCCTCGTTTGCCGACGTGCCGAGTACGATGCGATCAGGCCAATTGAAGTCCTCGACCGCACACCCGGCGGTGAAGAACACCGGCTGAGAAACGATGGTAGCTTTCAGGCCGGCTGCCTGTACTTGCGATTCGACGCGCGCCGCTGTACCCACCGGTACCGGCGTGAGCAGCGACAGAATTGGCGGTTTCGGCGCCAGCCGGGCAATTCGGACAGCCAGGTCGGCAAGATGGTCGGCGGAATCCTCCGCCAGGAAAATTACTCCCGCCCTGCGCGCGAACGCCTCCACGTCGGTGGAATACAACAGCCGTCCAGCGCGCACGTTGCGCTTGATGACATCGGACAAGTTCTTTTCGAAGAACGGCACATTGCCTTGTGCCATCTCGACCATCCGGGAGCTATCCGGATGACAGCAGATCACAGGCGTTCCGAAGTCGGCCAGACAGGCTGAAACCACCGTGCCCAGGTACCCCGATCCGTACACGCCAATCTGCATAGTTTCCGCCCCCCGGGTGGCCCGGAAGCCCGCTGCAGGAGCGGTTCCGGCGAACGTTCCCTCTATCTATGTACCGCCGTGGGAACAGCTTGGCAAATGACGGACAGGACATGTACTGCTGCTCGAAAACGACACACTGGCGTGTGCCGAGATTGGCCAGGTACTTGCTGTGGGGCAGGCGAAATTAGCGGTTCTGTGGGGTGACGAGGCGACGTCCAAGAGGAATGCCGGCGAGATCAACCCAGCGGTTCTCCTGTTCTTCCCGCACGAACGTGAGCTCTCTGATTTCCACGCGCCTGGATCCGGGGAACTCCGCCCAGCGGTCGCGCGCCAGGGTATAGGCCTGCTCCGCTTGAGGTTCGGTGCTCATCTTCACAATCGTCAAGTGGGGCATGTAAGGCCACTCTTCGCTGGAGGCAAAGGCTTCGGTGTTCAGCCGGTCATGCAACTCCCGCATGCGATAGGCGCCGTGGGCGACGCGGATAAACACGGTCGGGGTAACTGGTACGAAAGTTTCGACTTCTCCTAACACGATCTCAAATGGCGCGACGTGCCCGCAGACCTCTTCCAGCAGCTCTAGAGCGGCCAGCTCGTCACCATGCAGGACGCGAGGCGGAAGCACTGTGAGGTGCGCGGCAAGATGGGGAAGATCGGGGTGCAGCTCCCGCCGGAGGTGCTGTACAAAATCCCCCACAGGATTTGTCACATACGCCACCAGAGCGTAACGAGGAGGCTGCGCCATCAGCGAAATTATAAACCGTCGCCGCAACCGAGAGGGCGAGAGCCGGGTGCGAGGGTCGCTTTTAACGTCGTTATGGTGTGCAGGATTTCGGCTGACACGCGGTGCGGGTGAGACGTGGTGCAATCTGCCCAGGTCATTTAGAATTTGAGAGTCGGGGCGTAGCGCAGCCTGGTAGCGCACCTGCCTTGGGCGCAGGGGGTCGTAGGTTCAAATCCTATCGCCCCGACCATCATTTGCCTCCTAAGCAAACTCTTTCGGAACCCATCAATGAAAGCCGTTGGATGGGCACTCCTCGTGACTCTTAACACCCAGGCATACTGTTCACCCGAACTGCTCGCGTAGGCCACTCGTCCATTTTTCACGATGTATCGGCTTGGAGCCAGCTCATGGGGCACCGGCCATGACTGAACGAGAACCCGTTCAGCGGGGCATCGCGAGCGCCGGCTAGCATCCACTCACGCCAGCAGAGTTGCAGATCAGAAGCTCTCGATCAGTCTTCCCGTGCTCCCCGTCAGCTCTGGAAATTCGTTCGCGATGCCATAGTAGCGTCCATGTAGAGACGTAGCTAGCTTCGTCTCGACGGATGTCAAACAACTGTGATCTGCTCATGTGGGCTGCTGAAACTATCTCCACGATTCGGAACCGTCCTGCAGCACAGCACTTCGTCTAGCCACTCTCAGTCTTCGCCAAATACAACCGTGGTACTTCTCCGGGCATCTTTGATGCCGGCCTAGCGCTACGCCCGTCGCGGCTGGAACTGCAATCAAGTCCCACCGAAAATCCGCGCGCCTTCTTCGTCGATGCACGCGACCAAATGGCCCAGTGCGTTTCTGTGCAAGGAATCACTCTTGAACCGACCGGAAGTCCAGTTCACCTAGGGAAAATTTGCTGCGCTTCGCCCCAGCAGCAACTCATGGCGACGCCCGGAGAAAAATAATGAAGCACGTACGGATCTCGTTTTTCTGGTTAGGCATGTTGCTGGTCGGAGTATCTACGCTCGCTGCTCAGAATAGCGTAGACGTATTGGACAGCGGTCCACAGCCTCCAGACGCGCCCATGAAGGCGATCTGGTCACCGACGTCAAATGCGAGTCCCACGCCAGCCGATATCACCTCGCCCATCGTGGCGAACTTCGTGTTCGCCTCCGGCGGCGCGGCTTTGCCGACGGATGTTCCGGCAGCAGTGAACGGACAGATCTGCCTGGTCGATGCGGCGCAAACGCCGGCGCCCACACTGTTTGCCCAGATGGCAGCCAATTGCAAAGCTAAGGGTGCAGTTGCCGTGCTGATCTTTGACGTTGCCAGCCAGCCGGTCACGGCTCCGTCGACTATTCCTGTATTCACGATGTCCGGAACGGATGGATTGTTTCTCGAGAATACGGTCGGATCGAATCCAAACACTCTGCTCTCGAACTACCGAATTCGAATCAATGTCGCCGTCCCGCCGCCGAACCAAGCCAATCAGCACAATTGTCCGGTGAGTCAGGCCACGCCGACCTTTGTCGGTGCGGGCACCGCAACTTTCACGCCCAACGAAAGTCTGTGTATTCCTGGGAGCGGCGGCGAGCCGAGCATGGTTGTGGACTCGCAGGGCACCATCTACGTGGAATCCATTCGCGGAGTGCCGGGCGGTCTTGACCTGTGGCGCTGGTACCAAGGCGCAGACGGTCCGCCGAACGTAGACGGTACTTTGCCATTCAAGTATGAAGGTCAGCCTGATGGTTGCGGCATTGCGCCGTTTGTGAGCCAGGCCTGCAGCACGTCCGGAATAGCACCAGGCGGAGGCGACGGCGATCTCGCAGTGGGCGCGCCCGATCCCTCGAACGGCAATATTCCAAATCTGGCTGTAGTCAGCTTATCTGCGGCCGAGGTTACGGCCTCTCATTCGACAACCCGCGCCGATACCTACAGCACGATCAACCCGGCGGTGGCGACCATTCCTGCCGACGATCGCATGTGGCTAGACGCGTTTAACGATCCCCTGCACGTGTACATGGAGTACCACGATTTTGTGACGACGTCACAAATCTTCATGCAACGCTCCGCCGATGGAGGTGAAACCTATGTCGACGCCAATGGGGTAGTGGTCTCGCCGACCTTGGAACCGAGCGTCGGACCGCCTAGCGGCAATATCGCGGGCCGCCCTGCGGTAGACCGAAGCAGTTGCAGCAGCAACGGCAACATTTATCAGATCCTGGTCGGGCCCGACAATCCAACCGACAACACGCACAACAGCAGCAGCTACTTCAATGCTGTCTATGTTGGCGTAGCGTCAAGCGTGAGTCTGACCAATCCGCTGCTATCGTTTGTCGACTACAAGATATTCAGCTGCGGCGCGGGTTCAACCTGTCCCACCGGCGCCGGTTTGGGCAACTTGTTCCCGTCGATTGCAGTGGACGGGCAGGGCTATGTTTATGCCGCGTGGTCGGACAACAGTACGATTTACTACTCGTTCTCTACCACTCACGGCACCACGTGGTCGAAGGCCATTGCCGTCAACCAAGGCGTGACGGCAGGGAAGTCCAATGTGTTCCCGTGGATCGGTGCCGACGCCAACGGCCATGTGGCAATCGCGTGGTACGGTGCTGACCAGGCCGGCAATTCGAATCTGCTGCCCGCGAACACCAACTGGAACGTTTACGTTGCGGAAAGTGTGAATGGTCACGCGATCACCCCAGTGTTCACGCAAAGCTTGGCCAGCGATCACGTGATGCACAAGGGAACGGTTTCAACCGGCGGCTTACTCGGCAGCGCCGATCGCAGCTTGGCGGACTTCTTCCAGATTGCGATCGATCACACCAATCATCTGGTAACCATCGCCTACGATGATGATCACGTGACACCGGGCTCCGCTGTGCCGGTGTTTACGCGTGGGAAAAAGGCAGCTTCGGGTATCGTCACCAAGGGCAAATGTGCAGGCACTTGCCGTGAAGCTGGCGGGAAAGGCGATGAAAATGGCAAGCACGGCGGCAAGGCTCATTTCGAATTCAATCGGGATGAGTGCAACCAAGGCTCAGACAGCGCGGACTACACCGATTCCGGTTCGGGTGTGAATTTTCAGTCCACGCAGATCAGCTCAGCTACATTTGATGACGCCAGCCATACCGTCACGCTGACCGGATCCGGGACCAACAATGGCGTGCCGGTGACGTTCACCATCGTCGCTGTCGATAGCTCGCTGGTGCCTCCGGGTGTTTTCACTATCACCCTGAGCGACGGCTACACCAACAGCGGCAACCTGCTTGATGGGAGCATTACGATCTACTAGTAGGAAACCCAGACCACGCGCGAACCCACCCTGTCGCAGACACATTGCGATAAGGGTGGGGCACCCGCGCTCTACTCTTCTTCTTCCGGCTGCTCGCCGCGCGCGGCCTTGGCCTGGGTAATGATCTTTTCCTGCAGCTGTGCGGGGACCACGTCGTAGTGGTGCATTTCCATGTTGAAGCTGCCGCGGCCCTGGGTCATCGAGGTCAAGTCCACGCCGTAGGTCAGCATCTCTGACATGGGAACTTCGGCCTTAACAATGGTGTTGCCGCCTTTATTGTCCATGCCCTGAATGCGGCCGCGCCGGCTGTTCAGGTCGCCCATGATCGATCCCGCGAACTCATCCGGAACCGTGATCTCGACCGCCATAACCGGCTCGAGCAGCGTGGGCTTTGCCTGCTCCATGGCTTTCTTGAAAGCGATGCGTCCCGCCATCTGGAACGACAAGTCGTTCGAATCTACGTCGTGATACGACCCGTCGTAGAGCACGACTCTGAAGTCCACCACCGGAAATCCCGCCAGATATCCCCGCGCCGCCGCGTCTTTAATCCCTTTTTCTACGGCAGGAATAAAGTTCCTCGGAATGGCGCCGCCGAAGATGTCATTTACAAACTCGAACTCTCCACCGCGTGGTAGCGGTTCCATCTTGATCTTGCAATCGCCGTACTGGCCGTGTCCGCCCGTCTGTTTCTTGTGACGTCCCTGCACATCGGCCTTACCGCGGATCGTCTCGCGATACGGCACCTTCGGCGCCTTCAGGTTCACCTCGGTGTGATACCGCTTCTTCATCTTCGAGACGGCAACTTCGATGTGCTGCTGTCCTGTACCTGCAATCAGAAATTCCTTGGTCTGCGGATCGCGGAAGAAGCGCAGCATGGCATCTTCTTCCATCATCTTGTGGATGCCCACGCCAAGCTTGTCTTCGTCCGATCGGGTCTTCGGCTCAATCGCGAACGTGATCGCCGGCTCCGGCAGCTTCACCGTGGGATACTGAATCGGAGCGCTCTTGTCGCCGAGCGTGTCGCCGGTCAGCGTGTCCTTCAACTTTGCAACTGCACCAATATCGCCGGCGTGCAACTCGGTCACGGGAACCGCGGTCTTGCCCTGCATGATGGAGATGTGCGCCAGCTTCTCCTGCGAATTCCGGGTGAAGTTCTGCACGCTGGCATCGTTCTTGATCACGCCGGAGAAGACCTTGAAGTAGGAAATGCGGCCGGCGAACGGGTCCGATACGGTCTTAAATACAAATAAGGATGGCGGCTCCGAATCCGCCAGCTTGCGTTGCGGAGGCTCGCCGTTTCCCGACGTGACTGCGCCCCCAACCGTTCCGCGTTCGATCGGCGCCGGGGTGTAGTCGACGATGAAGTCCATCGCACGATCCGCACCGATGTTGCCCAGCCCGGAGGCGAACAGCACCGGGAAAATTTTGTCCTCGCGGATCGCTTCGTGCAGTGCAGGGATCAGGTGCTCCTCAGGAATTGTGCCCTTTTCGAAGAATTCTTCCATCAGGGAATCATTGCCCTCGGCAATCATCTCGACCAGCTTTTCGTGCCCCGCTTGTGCGGCATCTTTCATGTCAGCCGGAATCTCGGCTTCTTTGCCCTTGCCGTTCCCGCCGAGCTCATACGTGTACGCTTTCATGCGGACCAGATCGACTACCCCCTTAAAGCTCTTCTCCGCACCGATCGGCAACTCCAGCGGGATCACCGTCCGCCCAAATGCTCTCGTCAACGATTCCAGCACGCGTTCCGCACTCGCCCGATCGCGGTCCATGCGGCTGGCGATAATCACGCGCGGCGTGTTGAACTCCTCGCAGTACTTCCAGACGCGCTCGGTGACGACTTCCACGCCCGCCACTCCGTCGACCACCACGATGGCGGCTTCAACCACCGGCAATACCATCTTCGCTTCGTGCACAAACATGTTGAAACCGGGGGTGTCCACGAGGTTGATCTTGGTTTTTTCCCACTCCACGTAAGCCAGGCCACTCGAGATTGACATTTTTCGCTGGATCTCTTCGTCGTCGTAGTCGGTCGTGGCGGTACCGTCGTCCACGCGTCCCAGGCGGTTGGTGGTGCCGGAGGTGTAGAGCATCGCCGATACCAGCGAGGTCTTTCCGGCATGGCCGTGTCCCATGACCGCTACATTACGGATGTTGGCACCTTCGTAAACTTTCACCGGTTGGCTCCTTTAAATTGGCGGGATTGGGACGGCAGTGGCTGTGTGATCTCTGAGCCGGACTGGCCAAGCGAAGCTCGGCGGGCTACTCCCGTTCCGCCTCCTTTGTCGTTGCTTTTTCGCGCGGCTGCTCTGACCGCGGGACCAGCGATTCCATCCCGATTGGGCCAGAGAAATGAAAGAGAAGAGAAATAGGCCAGCGTCGAACAGCCCGCCAAAACCTAAGATGCTAACACAGCGGTTTTTGAAGGCTCAACTCAGGATCCGGGTGCCAGTCATTTCAAGCTGACCGGGTTGGCATCCCTCAGCGTGGAAGAGTGGCGTTTTAGCGCAATATAAGCGATGTGCGGACGAGGACCACCGTGGAGAGCGGCGCTTTGGCGGCAGAAAACGATCTGCGGGCAGGGCCACCCTGGAACAGCGGCGCTTTAGCGGCACAGGACCGATGTGCGGACGAGGACCACCGTGGAAGAGCGGCGCTTTACCGGAACGTAAGCGATGTGCGGCCGAGACCACCGTGAAAGAGCGGCGCTTTAGCGCCGCGTCAGCACTCGGCAATGAACCGGGCTTCAGCCCCTGTGGTCATTCGAATTCCTTACGCCACCCGTTTCGTCTGCGGCCGGGCAATCAGATCGAAATTTGTCGCCAGATCGGTCAGCGCGTTTGCTACTTCCGGTCCCGCCATGGGCAGTCCATGTCCCGCTGCGACTACGTTTGGCCTGAGCTGCGCCAGCTTTTCGACCGAAATCCGCGCCGCGTCCCAGTCGCTGGTGTAGTACGCCGGAGGGCCATGAAGCTCGGGCCGTTGGGTTGCGATTGCCGTCACCGACTCCTGTTTGGTTGTGGTGAACGCATCACCCACAATCAGCGC
>Ga0070741_10015627_pt1 | contig 12816 bp, 15 predicted proteins | sample Coa_R1_4_FD_66440 | JGI IMG/M metagenome (GOLD analysis project Ga0070741, IMG submission 66440) | Surface soil microbial communities from Centralia Pennsylvania, which are recovering from an underground coalmine fire - Coalmine... | ecosystem: Environmental > Terrestrial > Soil > Unclassified ...
GCCATGTTGACGTTGTACGCGGGGACCTCGATCGGGATCCCGCTTCGAACGCTCACCTGCCGCCCCGTGTTCGGGCCGTTTCCGGCCTGTCGCGCATGGCCGATGATGGTCTGCTCGACCTGCTCGGGCTCCACGTTCGCGCGCCGGAGCGCCTCGCGCACGGCGAGCGTGCCGAGCTCGACGGTCGAGATCTCCGAGAAGGATCCGAGGAACTTGCCGATGGGCGTGCGAGCCCCTTCGAGGATCACCGCGGTCTCCATACGGGACAGTCTAGCCCTCAGGGCTCACCCTTCTCGTGGCGGATCGGCCCTGCGGGGCGCCCCGGCATCGCGCACGCGCCGCGGGGAGCCGGTGCAGGAGGGCGCCGCCGTCGAGGGGCTCGAACGGAGGCCGCCCGGCCCGCTCCAGGACGGGCCGGGCTCTGGTGACCCAGGTCAAGACGGCCGCGAGGTCGTGCACGGCACTCGAACAGATGTTCGGGAGCCAAGGAAAGCCTCGGTCGATTGCCGTAGCTGTGCAGGTGGAACGTGTTCGCCGTGAACGCATGGCCCACGGGCAGCGTGAAGCCGCCACCTGTGGCGTTCACGGGATCCGGCGGCTGAAGCGGGCCCGGCTCGAGCTTGCCGCCACCGCAGCCGGACACCGACACGGCGGTGAGCAGCAGCGCCAGCCCGCCGATCCCGCCCGTACCGTACGCGCCCCCCGTGCCGATGAAGTCCTCAGCTCAGAGCCCCGCGAACTCCCGGTGGACAGCGCGACAGCCAGCACCGCAATCACCGCCCGCGGCATCTCGAGCCCCCTTCGATCCACCGGGCGTTGCGCGGCAGGATATCCCCCCCCCGTGGATTGTCAATCCGGGTAACGGCAATGGGAAGCCGGTTCTACGGCGTGCCTCAGGCGCGTGGATACAGGGTCTGCTCGACGAGGAACGCGAGCACGTGCTCGAGCGCCAGGTGGATCTCCTGGATGTGCGAGGTCTGCGAGCTCGGAACTCGGACGGCCACGCTCGCACGCGGAGCGAGCGCGCCGCCGTCGGCGCCGGTGAGGGCGACGGTTCGGATCCCCTGGGACGCTGCTTGTTCGAAGGCGCGGAGCACGTCGGGGGAGTTCCCGCTCGTGGAGATCCCGATCAGCACGTCCCCCGGGCGACCGAGCGCCTCGACCTGACGGGCGAACACGCCGTCGAAGCCGAAGTCGTTGGCGATCGCCGTCAGGATCGAGCTGTCGGTGGTCAGGGCGACTGCCGGGATCGCCGGTCGTCGGTTGTCCACCGTGAGCGTGCTGACGAACTCGGCGGCGAGACCCTGACTGTCGGCCGCGCTCCCGCCGTTCCCGCAGATCAGGATCTTCCCGCCGTCCAGGACCGCGTTCACCAGGAGCTCGGCGGCCGCCGCGATGTCCTCCACACAGACCTCGGAGGTCCGCCGAGCGGTCTCCGAGGTCTCGAGGAGGTACGAGCGCACCCATTCGGTGTTCACTCGGTCGCTCCCTCGAGGACGAGCTTCCCGATGACGCCGGCCGCCGCTTGGAGGTCGTCCACCACGTGGTCGGCGAACGCGGTCGCCCCGCGCTCGAGCTCCTCCGGTCCGTGGCCGGTGCGCAGCAGGATGGTGGTCGCGCCGACGCGCCGGCCCATCTCGACGTCGCTCCGGTGGTCGCCGACGACGAACGAGCGCTCGAGGTCGAACCCGTGCTCGCCGGCGGCTCGCAGAGCAAGGCCGGGGGCCGGCTTTCGGCAGGTGCAGCCGTCCTCGGGACGATGGGGACAGACGTAGATCCCCAGCAGCTCCACCCCGCCCTCGAGCAGCATCGCGCGCAGTCGGTCATGGATGCGCTCGAGGCCGTCCCACGTGAGGAGACCGCGACCAAGGGGGGACTGGTTCGTGACGACGACGAGCCCCAGTCCGAGCGAGGCCAGGTCACGCATCGCCTCGATCGCCCCCGGGATCGGCTCCAGATCGCGCGGATCGAGCACGTAACCCTTCTCGACGTTGATCGTGCCGTCCCGGTCGAGCAGGACGAAGCGTCTCACGGGCTGGGTCTCCACTCGAGGTCGCCGACGACCGCGCGCGCGCCTTCGGGGTCGAAGGAGAACGGAGCGAACTGACCGCCGAGCCGTTCGAGGGCATCCCGGACGGCGGGCTGACGCTCGGGCGGGCAGTAGAGCAGCAGATACCCGCCGCCTCCCGCACCGCAGATCTTGCCGCCGGTGGCACCAGCCTCGTGGGCCGCCTCGAAGAGGCGTTCGATCGGGGTGCCCTCCGCGATGTGCGGGTTCATCCGCTTCTTGCTCTCGTAGGCCTGGCGGAACATCGCTCCGAGGTCGTCCAGCCTTCCCGTCTCGATCGCGTCGCGCATCTCGTAGGCAAGGCTCTGCAGTTCCTTCATGCCCTGGATCGTCTCCTCACGACCCTCGTGGTAGAGGCGGACCTGCGCATCGATCAGACCGAGGTTCGTCCGTGCCCGGCCCGAGTAGCAGAGCATCAGGTTCGATCGAAGGCGCGCGAGCGTCTCGTCGCTCACCGAGACCGGGTTGACCGCCACGCCCGCCGCCGAGAACTCGATCAGGTTGAAGCCCCCGAATGCCGCCGCATACTGATCCTGCCAGCCGCCGGCGATGCGGAGGTCCTGACGCTCGATCGCGTAGCTGGTTCTCGCCAGCTCCTCCCTCGTGAGCTGGCGCCCGCCGAGCGCGGCGAGGGCCGCGACGGCGGCGGTCACGAGCGCAGAGGAGCCACCCAGACCGCTCCCGGGTGGGGCGTCGTTTCGCAGGTCGAGGTCGATCCCGTGGCCGAGACCGATGCGATGGATCGCCGCCTTGGGCAGGTCCACCACGCCGTCGTAGATCGGCGCGTCGTCGACGTGGTACTGGACGAGCTGGTTCAGCCGCAGGTCGCGGATGCGGATCCGTCCGTCGTCGCGAGGCTCGACCCGGACGTGTGCGTAATGGTCGATCGTGGCGGACAGGACGGCCCCGCCGTGCCGCTCGAACCAGTGGGGGAAGTCGGTCCCACCGCCCACGAAGCTGATCCGGAGCGGCGCCCTGGCGTCGACGGAGAGGTCGGTCATCGGCGGGCCCAGTATGGGCGGCGAATGGGCATCGTGACCAGCCGAGCCACGACCGACGACCGCGCCGACCGGCCGACCCTACGCGACGAACCGCACGAGGCGGCGCCGCTGCTGCTCGGTCAGGCCACCCCAGACCCCGTACCGCTCGCCGTTCTTGAGCGCCCAAGCGAGGCAGATCTCCCGAATCCGGCATGCCCCGCAGAACGCGAGCGCCGGCCCGGCTTCCTCCTCGGAGGTCGGGAAGAACACGTCTGGGTCGATCCCGTAGCAGGCGGCGCGTTCCTGCCACATATCGGGAGGGGAAGGGTTGGAGGGAAGGCTCTTCAGGTCGATCCCGGCGATCCGTTCCTTGCTCACCAGCGGACTCCTGTTCCCGTGGCCCCGTTCTCGTGCCCGTGAGCTCGACCGGGCGGCCTCCGATGGCCGGGCGGGCAAGCCGCTTCATTGATACCGGGGGCCGGGTGACAAGTGAAGTCTTGAAAACTCTGCGCGGGAGTAGTAGATGGGGTCTCCGCGCCGACCCGCTCAGTCCGCCCGCTGCAGGGGAGCGCCACCGGGGGTCGTGAGATCCGAGCTTCGAGCGTCCCACCGCACCCGCCCGATGACCGCCGACCCCCCGTCGAGCCGGGTGGCGCTGGTCACGCGGCCGACCTCCTCGGCGCCCGAGAGGATCGGCGCGCCGGCCTCCACGCGGTCCGACGTCCGCAGGGCGAGCACCACGCGCGTCGGGTGACCGAGCCCGCGGACCTTGGCCACCGACTCCTGGCCGAGGAAGCAACCCTTGGTGAGATCGATCGCATCCTCGAGCGCGGCCTCCGCCGGCAGGGATTCCTCGTCGAGATCGACCGGGAACCTCGGCAGTCCGTGCAGGATCCTCCAGCGCTCAAGCGCCTCTGCGGACGCCTCGATGGCGCCGCGCTCTCGAAGCAGGGCTGCGAGGGACGTCGAGCGCTCCCGCGGGACGAGGAGATCCGCTCCCGCTCCGAGCCTGGAGGGACGGCCGGTCACCACGCCGGCCGGCAGCCCCCCCAGGATCGAGGAATCCTGAACCGAGATGACCTCGAGGTCCTCGGTCCGATCCTCAAGCCGAACGTCCGAGGAGAGCACGTACGGCGCGAGGAGCGACTCCACAGGTCGGGGATGGTCGGTTGCCTGCAACAGGAACAGGCCCTCCTCGTCGCGCACGGCGTGGACGACGGCCCGAATGCGGCCGGTGGGAGAAAGGAGGAGAGCTCGTGCCGCCTGGCCCCTGGCCAGCCGGTGAAGGCCCGCAGACAGCAGGTCGTTCGCCCATCGGAGGGCGTCGTTCCCTCGTAGGGCGACGGTCCGCAGCCCGGCGCCGTCGACCACGGCGCGGCCCTCGTCGAGGGCTCGCACCTGGTCTTCGAACGAACCACGGTCCCGGCGTTCGGCGTCCACGCTTCTGCAAGGATAGGGCGTGGTGGACGTTCCCCGGACCCTGCTCGTCACCAACGACTATCCCCCGCGCGTGGGGGGGATCCAGCGAACGCTCCACGCGCTCGTGCGGGAGCTGCCGCCGGACCGCGTGACGGTGCTCGGGCCCGCGGAGGAGGGCGCGGAGGAATTCGACCGGGGCGAGCCCTATCTCATCGTTCGGCAGAGGCGTGGCTTCGCGTGGCCGACGCCGGCGACCCGCCGAAGCGTGCTCCGGGTGCTCGAGGCCTCCGGGGCCGAGGTCGTGCTCTTCGGCGCGACCTACCCACTGGCGTTGCTCGGGCCCGGTCTCGAGCGCAGGGGGATCCCGTATGTGTCGGCGGCCCACGGGTTCGAGTACTGGGTCTCACTCGCTCCCGGCGCGCATACGCTGATGCGGCGGGCGACCGCCCGCGCCTCGCGGGTGGCCGTGATGTGCAGCGCCTTCGTCGCGAGGGTGGTTCGAACGGCCGTCCCGCGCCGCGTCCCCGTATCGGTCATGTACCCGGGGGCGGACCTCGAGCGCTTCCGCCCCGACCTGCCGACCGAGGAGATCCGGGCTCGTCACGGGCTGAGCGACCGGCCGCTCGTGGTGTGCGTCAGCCGCCTGGTCCCTCGGAAGGGCCAGGACGTGTTGATCAGGGCGATGTCACGGGTGCGGCGACGGGTTCCGGACGCGTGCCTGTTGATCGTCGGGGACGGGCCGTACCGAGCGGCGCTCCAGCGGATGGCGGCGGACGCCCCCGCGGGGTCGGTCGTCTTCGCGGGACAGGTCGCGGAGGAGGAGCTGCCCCGCTACTACGCCGCGGGCGACCTGTTCGCCATGCCCTGCCGGACGCGTCTCGGCGGTCTGGAGGTCGAGGGGTGGGGGAACGTGTTCATCGAAGCGGCCGCATGCGGCCGCCCGGTGCTGGTGGGGGACTCGGGCGGTGCACGTGAGTCGCTCGTCGATGGGGTGACCGGGCTGCTCGTGGACGGTTCCGACGTCGCGGCCGTCGCCGACGGCGTCGCCGCGATCCTGGCCGATCCGAAGCTTGCCCAGGCGATGGGGCGGGCGGGCCGGGAGCGGGTGGAGCGTTCCTACACGTGGAGCCGCGCCGCGGGCCAGCTCGCCTCCTGGTTGCGCCTGGCGCGCGAAGCGGCCCGTGGCTGACCGGGCCGGCCGGCGGCCGGAGGCCGGAGGCTCCGCCGGGGCCTCGACCGGAGCTCTCGGGGCCGGGCGTCGGCGAGGGGTACGCTCACGGCGTGAGCGCCGAGCGCCGATGCCCGAGCTGCGGGGCCCTCGTCGCGGACGCGGCCGAGTGGTGCGGTCAGTGCTACGCGCGTCTGTCTCCCGATGGGGGCACCGACGGGCTCGGCCCGGTGGCGCCCAGGGGGAGCGGCTCGACGGCGGGCATCTCGCGTCCGATCGCTGTTCCCCGAAGCGGGGAGCCGACGTGGACGTGTCCGATCTGCGAGCGAACGAACCCTCTCGAGCTCGATGCCTGTCCCGTGTGCGGGACCCCCTTCGGACGCCTGTTCGAGGAGCCGGCGCCCCGGTCGAAGGTGCCGCCCCGGGCGGCCACCGCGTGGTCATTGCTGTTCCCCGGTCTCGGCCACTTGCGCGCGGGCAGGCCGCTCGATGCGCTCGCCCGGTTCGTGCTGTTCGGCTGGATCTTCGGCACGCTCGCTCTGCTCCTCGCCTCGCGGATCGGTCGGACAGGGCTGGGGCCGACGACGGACTTGGTGCTCGTCTACGGGCTCGGCAGCGTGTTCTTGTACGCGGAGTCGGCGGTGGACGCGGGGCGGGCCGCGGCCGGGGAGCCCCCGATCGTACCGTCCCGGGTTCTGGTGTGGGGCTCCGTGGCGCTCGTGCTCGTCTCGATGGTGATCGGCTCCGTCGTCGTGCTTCCCACCGTCCGGGGAAGGTGAGGGCCGCTACCATTCCTGCCGGGATGGGGGAGCACGCGGAAGGCTCGATCGTGATCGACGCCCCGGCGGCCGAGATCATGGACGTCATCACGGACTACGAGGCCTACCCCGAGTGGGCCGAGGTGAAGTCGGCCCGGGTCCTGAAACGGGGTGAGGGCGGACTGGCCACCGAGGTCGCCTACGAGGTGGAGGTGCCCCTCCTCGGGCGCGCCTCGTACACGCTGGCCTACCGGTACGCGGGCGATGCCGGTGTCTCCTGGGTCACCAAAGAGGCCCGCGGTGCGGTGAGCAACATCACCGGCGAGTACCTGCTGAACGAGCTCGACGGCGGCCGCACCGAGGTCACCTACCGGCTGAGCGTCGAGCTGTCTGTCCTGCTGCCGGGGATCGTCCGCACCCAGGGCGCCAAGCGCGTGATCGAGAACGCACTGGAGCACCTGAAGCAGCGGGTCGAGCTGGGTTGAATCCAGCCCCGGGACGCGCGGCGTCACGGCCGGGCCGGGACTCGGTAAGCTAGCCGCAGATGCGAGTCCTGCTGTTCACCGGGAAGGGCGGCGTGGGCAAGACGACCGTAGCGGCGGCTACCGCCGTGAAGGCCGCCGGAGCGGGCAGCCGGACGATGATCATGAGCACGGACCCGGCGCATTCGCTCGCCGACTCGTTCGACGTCGCGATCTCCGATCAGGCGACCCAGGTGGCACCCAACCTGTGGGCCGAGCAGATCGACGCGCAGAGCCGCCTCGAGACCAACTGGCGGGAGATCCAGGAGTACATCATCCAGCTGATGAACTGGGCCGGCCTGGAGACCATCCAAGCGGAGGAGCTCTCCGTCATCCCAGGGCTCGACGAGATCTTCAGTCTGATCGACGTGAAGCGGCATGTGGACGAGGCCCGCTACGACCTGCTCGTGGTCGACTGCGCACCGACTGCGGAGACGCTGCGATTGCTCTCGCTGCCGGAGGTCATGAACTGGTACATCGAGCGGATCTTCCCGGTGGAGCGCCGGGTGGTGAAGGCGGTGCGGCCGCTCGTGTCCAAGATGACCACGCTGCCGATCGCGGGCGATCAGGTGTTCGGCGCCGTGGAGCGTCTGCACCGCAACCTCGACGCGGTCCGTCGTATCCTGACCGACGAGCGCTCGTCGACGGTCCGGCTGGTGGTCAACCCCGAGAAGATGGTGATCTCGGAGGCGCGTCGGACGTACACGTATCTCGGGCTGTTCGGCTACCGCGTCGACGCCGTCATCGTGAACCGCATCCTCCCCGAGGACGTGACCGATCCGTACTTCGTGACCTGGAAAGACATCCAGGCGGAGCACCTGGAGACCGTTCGCGAGTCCTTCCAGCCGGTCCCGATCCTGACGGCCCGCCTGTTCGATCGGGAGATGGTGGGTCTCTCGCTGCTCGACGCGATGGGCGATGAGATCTATCGGGGCGGCAACGTCATGGACGTGCTCTACCGGGACGAGCCGATCCGCATCCGCAAGCGCGGCCCGATCTACGCGCTGTCGATGCGACTGCCCTTCGTCTCGAAAGAGGACATGGACATCCACCGGCGCGGTGACGAGCTGTTCGTGCGCGTCGGCTCCTACAAGCGGAACCTGATCCTTCCCCAGATCCTCCAGCGCCTCGAGGTGCGGGGGGCGACCTTCGTGGGTGATCACCTGGAGATCGCGTTCGCGCGCGCGCCGGAGACGGGCGCCGCGGTCGTGCGAGGGGGGCGAGGACGTGGCTGAATCGCGGAGCAGGGCCCGCGCATCGAGGGCGAAGGCGGACTCGAACGCCGCTCCTTCGCAGGTGACGCAGGGATCGCACGTGTGTCAGGTTGCCTTCTGTCCCATCGGGCTCGCGCTCTCGAGCGTGCAGCAGGCGGCTCCCGACGTGATGGAGCACCTGCTCGCAGCCGCGCGCGAGTTCTTCCTCGCGGCCAAGGCGGTGGTCGATGCTCGAGCGGCCGATCTGCACGAGGATGCGACCCCCGCCGGGCTGGAAAGGATCGAGATCGCATGATCGGGCTCGATCACGCTGTGCTGCGACGGCTTGCGGAATGGGACCCCGACGGTGTCCCCATCACCTCCGTGTACCTCACGGTCGATGGACGCCGATATCCGCGAAAGGCCGACTACGAGGTGCGTCTGGAGGAGCTCCTGCGCAGAGCGAAGGCGCAGGCCGAGGGCCTCGGGCGGGAGGCGCTGCGCTCCGTCCGCTGCGACATCGGGGCGATCGAGGCGCACGTCCGGGAGGAGTTCGAGCGCGGCGACACCCGGGGCCTGGCGATCTTCTCCTCGCACGACGCAGGGCTGTGGGAGGACGTTCGTGTCCCGCGGCCGGTGCGGGACCGGGTCGTCGTCGCCCCCACGGCGGACGTGCTCCCCCTCGAGCACCTGCTCGAAACCCATCCGACGGTGTGCGTGGCCCTGGTCGACTACGCGAAGGCTCGGCTCTTCCTCTCCGAGCTCGGGCGCATCGAGGAGCTCTTCGATGTGTGGGACGAGGTGCCCGGTCGCCACGACCAGGGAGGGTGGGCGCAGATGCGGATGCAGCGCCACGTCGACGATCATCGTCACCGTCACCTCCGAAAGGTCGCGGAGACGCTCTTCGGCCTATGGAAGCGCCGCCCGTTTGATCACCTGATCCTCGCGGGGCCGGCGGAGGGTCACCTCGAGCTCGAGCGTGAGCTCCACGCCTACCTCCGCCAGCGCGTTCGGGCGCGGATCGCGATGCCCATCGTGGCCACGGCCGAGGAGGTGCTCGCACGCACGCTCGAGGTGGAGGAGGAGGTCGAACGCCGCCTGCAGCGCGAGCGGATCGGGCAGCTCACGGACGCGGCCGCCTCGGGCCGTGGGGCGGTGCTCGGACTCGCCCCGACGCTGGCGGCCCTCGGCGACGGTCGCGTCGCCGAGCTGCTCGTCTCGCTCGACTCGTCCGCGCCGGGCGCGCGCTGCCCCTCCTGCGGGACGCTTGCGGCGCGCGGAGGATCGTGCGCGCGGTGCGGCGCGGCCCTCGAGCCGGTCGCCGACGTGGTCGAGGCGGCGGTCGCCTCCGCCCTGCGGCAGGGGTGTCGCGTGGAGACCCTCGTGGTCGAGGACCTCGCAGAGTCGGACGGCATCGGCGGCTTTCTCAGGTTTTGAGCGGCCGCGAGCGCGTGGAGCCCGACGGGACGGCGACCATGGGTGAGGCCGTCGGCATCGACGTGGGCGGCACCAAGATCGCGGGGCTCCGCGTCTCCCGCGATGGTCGGGTTCTGGACAGGCGGACCGTTCCGACTCCCGCGAGCGATCCCGAGGCCACCGTGGCCGACATGGTTCGTCTGGCCCGCGCGCTCCGAACGCCGGACGTCGTGGCGGTTGGCGTGGGGGCGGCCGGGATGGTCGACGTGAGCACCGGTGTCCTGCGGTACGCGCCCAACCTCGCCTGGCGCGAGCTGTCGATCGCCGACCGCCTGCGGGGGGCGCTCGGACTCCCCTGTCAGGTCGACAACGACGCGAATGCCGCGGCCTGGGGCGAGCACCGGTTCGGCGCGGGCCGGGGCTACGAACACATGCTCCTCGTGACCGTCGGTACGGGCATCGGCGGCGGCATCGTGACCGGCGGACGGCTGTTCCGGGGAGCCCACGGGTTCGCCGCGGAGATCGGCCATTTCGTCGTGCAGCCCGACGGCCCGCTCTGCGGCTGCGGCAACCGGGGATGCTGGGAGCAGGTGGCGTCCGGCCACGCCATCGGAAGGCTCGGACGGGAGGCGGCCGCCTCAGGCGACTCGCCGCTCATCGCCGAGCTCGCCCGCGGCGACCCGGCTGCCGTCACGGGACGTATCGTGACCGAGGCCGCCCGCCGTGGGGACCGCGCAGCGATCGAGGTTCTGGCGGAGGTCGGCACGCGTCTCGGCGTCGGGATCGCCGGGCTCGTGAACGTGGTCGACCCCGAGGTGGTGGTCGTCGGCGGAGGGGCGATCGCCGCGGGGGAGCTGTTGCTCGGACCGGCACGCACCGCGTACGCCTCCGCGGTGGAGGCCCCGGACCACAGACCGGCGGTCCCCATCGTGGCGGCTCAGCTCGGCAACGACGCCGGGGCGGTGGGTGCCGCGGCGCTGGCGCTCGAGGAGCTCGGGGCCTGAGGCAGATGGTCTCGCTCAAGCGTGGGGAGGGGGGCATGAGGATCGGGCTCATCCTCCCGCTGTTCTCGGGGGATCCCGCCCGGGTGATGGACGTGGCGATCCGAGCCGAGCGTCTCGGCTACGACGGAGTGTTCGCGTTCGACCACCTGTTCCCGCCCGGCGCTCCACCCGACCGCCCCTCGCTCGAGGCGTTCGCGACCCTGGCCGCCGTGGCCGCCTCGACGAGGCGCATCACGGTGGGGACCCTGGTGACGCGCGCATCTTTGCGTCCGGCCGGGATGATCGCCAAGCTCGCAGCCGGTCTCGACGACATCAGCCGGGGCCGAATGGTGCTCGGCATCGGAACCGGCGACGCGATCGACCTGCCGGAACACGAGACCTACGGGATCACCTACCTGAACCGGGCCGACCGGCGAGCCCACCTCGTGGAGACCGTCCGTGCGGTGAAGGCGCTGTTCGCCGGGCGAGGGTGGGAGGGCGGAGCCCTGGTGCCGCCGGTCGCCGGACCGCTGCTCCCGGGCCCCGTCACACCTGGGGGGCCGCCGGTGTGGATCGGCGGGTTCACCGACGCCATCGTCCGTATCGCGGCGCGCGAGGCCGAGGCCTGGAACGGGTGGGGCATGTCGATCTCCGAGTTCGCCGACCGGGTGAGGGTGCTGCGGGCCTCGGCGGACGAGGCCGGTCGCGAGGTCCGGGCGACCTGGGCGGGCATCGTCGTCGTGGGGCGAACCCAAGACGAGGCGGGCCGCATGCTGGAACGCCGCGGCCGGCTCGGGTTCCACGAGTCCAACGTGTGGGCCGGGAGCGCGCACTCGCTCGTGGAGTGGCTGTCCGGCCTGCGCGAGGCGGGTGCCGCGTGGGCCATCCTCGTAGCGGCCGGGCCACCCGACCGGATCGAGCTCATCGCCGAGGACGTCCTACCCCGCGTGCGGTCGTGAGCGTCTCCGAGGGCCCGGGCGGCTTGGACGAGCTGAAGCGGCGAAAGGCCGAGCTCAGAGCACGCATCCGGTCCGCGCGCGACGCCGCACGCGACGCCGACCGCGCCCGGTGGAGCCGCGAGATCGCCCGCCGCCTGTTCGGCCTGAGGGAGATTCTTGACGCCGCCACCGTCATGGCGTTCTCGTCCTTCGGCTCGGAGGTCGACACGGGTCCGATCCTGCGGCGGCTCGGTGCGGACGGGCACTCGATCGCGCTGCCCAGGGTCGAGGAGGGGCGGATCGTTGCGGTCGCGCTTGGCCCCGGCGTCGGGATGCGCCGGGCCTCCTTTGGTGCGCTGGAGCCGGAGGCCGGCGCACCCGTCCCGCCGGGAGCCATCGACGCCGTGATCGTCCCCGGCCTGGTGTTCGACCGGCGCGGCTTCCGGATCGGATACGGGGGCGGCTTCTACGACCGGTTTCTGCCGCTTCTGCGCGCCGATGCGCCCCGGGTGGGCATCTGCTTCTCCCTCCAGCTCGTCGACGAGGTCCCGCGCGGGCCGGGGGACGTCCCGGTGGGGATGGTCGTGACGCAGGACGAGGTGATCCGGTGCCGATGAGCGCCGCTCCGCCGAAGCCCCCCAGGCGCCTTCGACATGCGGGCTGGCGTGAGGTGGAGTTCGCCTCGCTCGATTTCGAGACGACGGGGCTCGACTACGCCCGCGACGCGGTGCTTTCCTTCGGCATCGTACCCATCCGCGGCGGTCGAATCGTGCTACGGGATGCGGTGCACCAGCTGGTCGAACCCCACGTTGCGCCGTCGCCGACGTCGATGACGATCCACGGGATCCTCCCGGCGGAGCTCGTGGGAGCCCCCAGCATGCTCGAGGCCCGGCAGACCCTTCGGTCCGCGCTGGCCGGCCGGTTCCTGCTGGCGTGGTACGCCGAGGTGGAGATCGCGTTCCTCTCGAGGATCTTCGCCATGCGGTCGGGGTCCTGGCGCCGGCGAACCGTCGACGCGCGCCGGCTGGTCCTCGCGCTCGAGGGACGACCGGGCCACACACGAGAGACGCTCGCCGGGACCGCGGCGCGGTACGGCATCCCCGTGACGAGCCCCCACCAGGCGCTCGACGACGCCCTGGTGACCGCCCAGCTCTTCCTGGTGCTCGCGTCCAGGCTCGAGGAGCACGGGCGCTCCCGTGTCGGCGACCTGATCGCCCTCTGCAGATGATCGCTCCCGCACCCGCCGCCCCCCGGCGCGTCGACTTGAACGGCGAGTCAAACCCGTGCTTTGATCCGCCCGGTTCCTCAGGCCGACCGAGGGGGCGACGATGAGCGAGGACGAGGCGATCCGCACCGCCTTTCACGAGGTGAC
>Ga0070741_10015628_pt1 | contig 12816 bp, 13 predicted proteins | sample Coa_R1_4_FD_66440 | JGI IMG/M metagenome (GOLD analysis project Ga0070741, IMG submission 66440) | Surface soil microbial communities from Centralia Pennsylvania, which are recovering from an underground coalmine fire - Coalmine... | ecosystem: Environmental > Terrestrial > Soil > Unclassified ...
TCAGCTTCTTGATCTCGACACTGATCGTGAGGTCGCTCTGGCACTTCTGCCGCTCGGCGTCTCAGCCTCGACACCAGTCAGCACCAGTCCCATGCTCTCTTCCCTGAACTTGCCCACAGTGCCCCTCTCAGACCACGAAGTCGATTACCCGGCCATTCGTGCGCTGCACGCGGCTTCTTCGCTACTAAGCGCTGAAGACGTACGCGCCTGGCGAGAAGGAGTATTCCGGCGGCCCGAATCACAACCGACTGGAAAACTGTTCCCCCTCACGCCGCTGAGCAATGCCGACGTACCGATCGCACCGCTAGAACAGGTGATTCGCCACCGCGGCTCGACGCGGCGGTTTGCCCGCGAGCCGATCTCCTTTCCGCAACTTTCAACCATACTCTCGCGTTCGACGCAGGGAGTGCCAACGGATTTCTTAACCCCGCTTGGTGCAACATTGACAGAAATCTATCTGCTTGTGAATGCCGTGGCTGACCTTCCTCCGGGAGCGTACGCCTTCCATCGTGACCGACAAGCTCTGGAGTTGCTGCGCGAAGGCACATTTCGTAAAGAAGCGGGCTACCTTGGACTCGGGCAAGAGCTGCCCGCCGATGCGAGTGTGAACATTTTCTGTCTGGCGAATTTACCGCCGATTCTCGAACGCTTTGGTAATCGTGGCTATCGCGCCGCGCAACTCGAAGCTGCAATTATTGGGGGGAAGTGCTATTTGGCGGCGTACGCACAACAGTTTGGTGCTACCGGTCTGACCTTCTTCGATGACGATGTGACGGCGTTTTTCTCCCCCTCTGCCGCGGGGAAAAGTGTGATGTTTCTGACGGCAGTCGGGAAGCCGGCGAAGCGGCAGAAAGCTGAGTAAGGATAAAGGGAAAGGGATAAATGGAGAAATGGAGAAAAAGGGAGGCAGACCTTAGCGGAGATCTCAGGCCCTATGACAAACCTATCCGGCGATCATCATTTCACCTTTGTGCATTATCGGTTCACGCTTCGCCCCCAAGGGCCCTTGGCGATGCCCGCCTTCGGCAAGGGAACAACCTTGCGCGGCGGCTTCGGTACCGCGTTTCGTCGACTCGTCTGCATCGATCTGCGGCTCGACTGCGCAACCTGTGAGTTACGTTACACCTGTCCGTACACGAAAGTTTTCAACCCCTTTGTTCCCCTCGAGGCCGGACGGCTGACGAAAAACCAAAACATTCCCCGACCATTTGTGATCAAAGCGCCGTTAGAGGCCAAGACCCAATATCTTCCAGGTGAATCCCTGAGTTTTGATTTCGTTGTGGTTGGCGAGGCAATCGATTATCTGCCCTATTTCGTCGTGGCCTGGCGCGAACTGACGGAGAACGGATTTGGCCTCAACCGGGCCCGCTGTACACTCTCCACCATTACCTCCCTGAATTTGCGCGGCGAAGAACAAATTGTGTATGATGGCCGTGAGGGGACGGTTCATCCACCATCAGAGTACTTGAACTGGCAAACGCTCGCGACCCGCACAGTCGAGGTCAGCGGAGTGCGAGAGATTACACTTCGTTTCCTCACGCCGACGACGTTAAAGTCGGAAGGAGAAGTTGTCGCTGTGCCGCAGTTCCACCAGCTCATCAAACGACTCCGTGACCGGGTTAATGCGTTAGCCTCGTTCTATTGCGGCGGCGCGCTAGACCTTGATTTCAAGGCCCTAGGGCAACAGGCGGAAGCAGTACAAACAGTGCGAGTGAACAGCCAGTGGGTTGACCGCACCAGGCGGACACGTAGGGGATTTGCCCAAGATCTGAGCGGATTTATCGGTGAAGTCACCTACCGTGGTGATCTCAGACCATTTCTCCCTCTCTTGTTGTTAGGTGAATACGTACATGTCGGCAAAAACGCCGCGTTTGGCAACGGGTGGTACAGGCTAGGGTAATCAACCGCTTGTCCTGAGCCCTTCGACTAGCTCAGAACAGGCTACGCGGAGCGAAGTCGAAGGACCCGATGAGAAAGAGTTAAGGTGAGGGCGTTGTTATAAATCCTCTCCCCCTCGATGAGGAGAATTAGAGAGAGGTGACCTTTTCAACTTCCTCTCCCTCGATGGGAGAGAGGGAAGGTAAAAATGACAAAGATTAGAAAAGACCAGAGAATGCGGAAACAGACTAAACAACCCCCGATCTGGCTCCGCCGCCTCGGCCTTGTGAAAGCCGAACTAAAGACCGTGCGTTATCCCCGCACGGCAGCCGAAGGTTTCCGCCAAATGGTGATGTTATCAGAAACCGCCCAGCGCTGGTTCCTCGATTCCATTCGCCAAGAATATCCGAAGTGGAGCGAAGAACAAGTCGAGCAAGAGCGGCGGCTGATACTGGCGCGCTGGTCTGCTGCTGAGACATGGTGGATAGCGAAGTGGAAGGAAGAGCGGGATCGGTATTTTAGAGGGTAACTTATTCGTTCTTGAGGAGAGGAATGAGTTGACATGCCTTCCGCAGAGAATGGACAAATTCGTTTGACTGGTAACCCGTTTGTAGACACAGGGCTAGCCGTGGTTGCGGCTTTAGCGAACCTTGTCGATGTAGAAGATCTTTCTCTTGATGCTATGCGCCGTGTCTATGGAAATGGTAGTCAGTTAGCTTCCTGGAATAGCCGTCTGAAAAGTTTCTCTCAGGTTTTTGGAACTAACAACCCGCTTTTTCAAAATGGTTATGGCTACACGAAAGGAAAAGGTCCTTCTGAACTTAATCTTGCCATTTACCGCGAAACCTTGGGAGCCTTTCTTGAAGCTATTTCGACTATATCTACAGGCTACAGATGTGAAGCTTGTGGAGACGCAACAGACTTTGATTTTGCCCAAACTTGTATCACCGTTGTAGAGGATCATGAGAAGAAAGCTCCTGAAGACAAATGGATAGGGCGCGACTGGTTTCCCTTGGCAGGAAGTCTCGGGAGTGATGCTCAAGCGCTTCCATCTGCATCACGATCTGTGCACCTCTGTGCTAAATGTATTTTCGTTGTTCACTATTTACCGCTCGGCTTGATCTTGCTGGATGGGCGGCTTGCTATGTTTCAATCTGCCTCGGTCGAGTTCTGGTACGAACTCGTAAAAGACATTGTTCATGAAGTGCAAAGCCGAGTTCAAACAGGCAAGTACGACACCTTGGGGACAAAAGAAGGAACCCGAGCTGTGGCGCAACGGCTCTTGGGGCTTTTTGAACGTCTTCAGGCGGCAAATCGCTTTGGGGATGTACCTTCTGGGACGGCGCTTCAAGTGTGGAGATTTACAAACTCTGGAGCATCTCCTGAATGTGAAATTGAGGAAATTCCAAATCCTGCGTTAGTTTTTCTCTGGAAGGCGGTGCGCAACGGGTTACGTCGGGAAGTTGAGAGCCTGATCGGTAGCGAAGGAAAAAAGGAGCGACCTTTGTATCGTTGTATTGCTGAACAGCGAGACTACAGTGGACTATACCCTCATGGTAAGAAGCTTGGTGCCAGTCCGAAGCTGTTTGCTCTTTACCAAACTGAGGTATGTAAACGATCACCTCGGGCGCTGGAAGTCGCTCGTGCGCTCGCGTGTCAAGCTGCAGGAGGGCTCAAACCTAAAGAATTGAAACGTCTCCAACGTGAGGGGGCATTCTTGGAGCAATCGGTTCGCGCTCAATTTCGTGGCTTCATGGTCAGTGCAGCGCAGAAGAAACAGTTTACGCTTGACGACTATCTTGGTCTGTTTCCGCTGAGAGATGACATTTCTGGTACTCACGTCCATTTCGATGGATGGAATCTGATCCGCTATTACCTTCATCATCTTAGCGATTCGGGATCTTTCGCCGAGGCTTCAACGCCGCAAACGGTTTCACCAACGAGGCTTGCTACCCTGCGTTACTACGCCGATCGAATCTTTCTCGACTACACTGAGGAGCGCAGCAAAGCCAGATTTTACTCGGAAGTGCTGAGTCGAATGAGCCGTGGTGAAATTGGGGTATCGTGGCTGGAAAATCAGTTCACACGATTAGCTGAAAGACATGTGGGTTTTACCTATGAGGCGTGGGAACACTTGTGTAAGAATGAGAGTAATAAACTTTCTGTGAGAGAATTTTTATTTCAGATGCGCCTTTTGTGGACAGAGCGGATGCAATCCGATGAGGCATCAATAGCTGAGGCTCCCGAGAGTCGGAACGGATCTGGCCTACCGATTGCGGTAGAGGTCTGTTTGCAGGAAGCGTTCTCACAATATGTCGCGCAACGAGGATTGGAGCGTTTCTACCGTGACGTCCTTATGCGACTTCGCCGAAAGGAGATCGGAGTAGCATGGTTTAGACGTCGGGTTGTTCGACAAGAGAACGAAACTCCGAATGGAGGAACTCTCTCACAAGAAGAGTGGGATGACCTACTCAAAGATGTCGAAGGGCGTCTATGCAGTAGAGAACGTCAGTTCCAAATGCATCTGTTGATGGCAAACCTATATCGGGAGGCGAAGTGACTTGGAGAAAGAAGGAGAATTCACATGAGCGATAATAGGAGGGCAGTAACCCATGTGGCAGGAACGTTCCTAATCCAGGCAGATGGTGCGTTTCTTAATGGTGCAGGATTAGGAGAAGGGGAAGACCGGAATGTCACTATTCCCAAGACGTTTCGCGATGGACGGAATGAGGTTCCGTACGTTTCTGCTCAAGCATGGAAGCGATGGTTACGGACAACCACCGTACAAGAGGCGAACTGGCCAGCTAGTGAGCCGCAAGCTATCGGCTGGAATCCCAAAGGAAACGTCAACAAAATTGCAGGACAGCTTAATCCAGTTGAGTTCCCTGAAGATGACATCTTTGGCTATATGCGGGCTCAGGAAGGTCAAGGTCGCCGCAAGGTTGTCGAGGAAGAAGAGGAAGAGACAGAGGAAGAAACTGGTGGAAAAACCAAAGCTGTCATGCGCGCGTCGCCTTTTGCGGCCTCGTTGCTTGCTTCTCTACGCTCCAACGGTTGGAGAGGTGAAGATGAAGGGTTCGTCCACTTAACCAAGTATGATCCTCAAGCTCTGGCTGAAGCAGAAGTAGAGCGCTTTCTCGGATCAGTCTCTGGAAAAACACAGGATAAGAAAAAAGATCTCTGGGAAAGGTTGGAAGAGTTTGAAAAGGAATGGGCTGCTCAAGTGAAATCTGCAGTAGATGAATCAAATCTAGAGCACCTACGTGAAATGCTGTCTGCGAAAGCTCGGGAGAAAAGAAGAGAAGTTCAGTTTATTGAGAATGCAACAAGCCCACTCCCGTACTCAACGCGCTTTTACAATACTCATCTCCAAGCCCTCTTCTGTTTGGATTACAGTCGTTTAGGGGTCTTCTGGAATATTGGCGACCGGGTCGAACTGGAAGAGGTAAAAGCCAGAAAGTTCTTGACGGAGAAAAAAATTGAAGATGTTACGACTCAGGAGCCATACTCCGCTCTCACTCAGAATGGGGAATTGGGTCGTATTTATCAACTGATGGATAGAAATAAAGAGCGAAAGAGACGTGCTACTGCGCTCTTCAAATCCCTTGCAGTTCTTCGTGGTGGAGCCAAACAAGCTCAGTTCGGGACGGATATTGCTCCCAAAGTGCTTGTCCTCGCTGGACTCAACTGCGGTAATCCGATCTTCAATCACCTGTTCATTGAAGACGCCGAAGGGCCGGTGCTTAAAGTTGACACCTTTAAGGAAGTAGTCAGAGACTACGCCGATCGTATCGTCACGCCTGTATTACTCGGGATACGAGCCGGTTATCTCAAGAACGAGAATGAAGTACGGGGCTTGGCTGGTTGGTATCAGGTGAAAAAAGAGACTGCCGATTCCCCGGTGACTAAAATCGATGGCCCTTGCCAAAGTAAAAACGAAAGTGAGCAATGGGTCGAAGTAAAGGTTATGACCCCGATTGATGCTTCTCGAGCAATCGGAGATTTACTGTCATGAGCGCAGTTAAAGCTCTACACGTACGCATCGAGGGCATCACAGCGTCTTTCCGTCATCCCCTCGTGATTAGTGGAACACAAATCAGCACTCCCATGCCTGCCTATAGTAACTTGCTAGGGATGATGAGTGCCTGTGCTGGTCGTGTCGTGAAGCCTGCCGAAACTCGTGTTGGCTTTGAGTTTCACTGTCGGTCTCACGATTTAGAATTGGAGCGAACGGTTCGCTGGCAAATGGATAAGCGAGGTCGGCTTAAGCCTCATAGCAAGGGGCAAGGAATCAGTTATCGCCAGGTATATTGGTCACCATGCTTGGACCTTTACGTGACGAATCCTGCCTTTCGATCTACTTTTGAAAGACCGGCGGCTACCCCTTGTTTTGGTCGATCTCAAGATATCGCCTGGATCAAATGGGTACGAGAAGTCATCCTTCATCCAGTATCCAAAGGCAATCTTGGGCCGACTCTCATTCCATATCCTCAGTCAGGAATTGCTGGAACGATTGTTCGACTTCCTGAGTGGTTCGAGAACGCGATGGCAGGTCGGCCAAGAAAGCCTGGTCCTTTTGGCTATTATCAAGCTATGTTACCAACAGTTGGTGATCTTCGTGTTGATGTAGAGAGAGCCGACTTATTCTACCCCTCCGACGCAACTCGACAAAACGATGTGATCTACCTGCATCAATGGCTGAGTGAATGAAAGAAGTTTTACTCGCAAAAAGCTCAGGAGAGTCCCTTACTGCCCATACCGCTTGGTGTCTAAAGGCAGGAAGGGCTTTGTTAGCTTCACTCCCGTTACCTGCACAAGAGCGACAGCAGCTTGAGTCTGATACTCTTCTTGCTGTAGCACTTCATGATGCTGGCAAGGCAGCTTCAGGGTTTCAGCGGGTTTTACGAGGTGAACAGAAAGACTGGGGGGGCAGGCGGCACGAAATCCTTTCAGCGGCATTTGCCTCTCTCTTCCCTGACATTGCTCCGGCTGTGTTGTTTGCGATCCTGACACACCACAAAGACATTCCAACCGAAGGAATTACTGGAGAGTATCGCAGAACTAGAAGTTTGCCTTGGGAACAACTTCCCTGGGAAGATGACCTCACTCCGGTTTGGCAGGAAATGGTTGAGGAATGGCAGAAAAACAAAGAGCCTTTCAGACAAGAATGGGCGAAGATTTGTAGAGCTTTAAGGCGAAGTGATTTGGCTTACCCGAGTCAAGACCTTACAGCTCTTGCGTTAAGCCGCATCTGGATGAACCGGTCTACGGGGAAGAAGGGACAACGAAGATTCTTTTCTTTTTCCCATCGCTATTACACCTCATTGGTTCGTGGATTGACTATTGCTGCTGATCATTTAGGAAGTGCCCATCATGTTCCCCCTTCGATTCCTGATCTGAAGGCATTCTCTGTCCTTGGACAGGAGCTACGACCTTTTCAGAAACAGTCTGGTGACACAGAAGGCTCTGCAATTCTGCGCGCGCCAACTGGATCAGGAAAGACAGAAGCGGCGTTGCTTTGGGCACAGCGAAATCAGCGACCAAATGGACGACTTTTTTATATCCTTCCGTACACGGCGAGTATCAACGCTATGTATCGGAGGCTTGGTCCCGGAGTCTCTGCCGACCGACCAGGCGTATTCGGTGTTGATAATGTAGGGCTCCTCCATTCCAGAGCTACGGCTGCGCTATACAGTATGCTGGAATCGGACCAAGACGCATGCTCGCGGCTTGACCGTCAAGAGAACGCAAAAACGCTAGGTAAACTTGCCCGCGGAATGTGGTTTCCCATTCGAGTGTGTACCCCTCACCAAATCTTACGCTACACTTTGCGAGGGAAAGGTTGGGAAACGATGCTTGCGGAGTTTCCCAATGCTTGCTTCATTTTTGATGAGATACACGCCTATGATCCGCGGGTGGTAGGATTGACTCTTGCCACTGCCAAACTGGTGAGCGGTTGGGGCATCCATAGCCTGTTTCTTTCTGCAACACTGCCTGAGTTTTTAGAGAACTTGATACGGCAAGCTCTCGGACAAGTTCCGACGATTGTTCCGAGTAATACCCTAACGAGAGACCGGGAGATTCTTGACCGTAAGCGTCATGCTTTGAAGATTCACAATGGAACTTTGCTCGAGAATTTAGAAGACATTATTCGCGCGGCTGAGACAGCTCGTTCTACACTTGTTGTGTGCAACCATATCCGGACAGCCCAACTTGTGTTTGACAGGTTGCGAAATCGCTTCGGACCCGAGGTGATCCTTCTCCATAGTCGATTTAATCAGGAAGATCGCAACGATATTGAAGAGGACTTGATCGCTAATTCGCTCCCAAAGGTACTTGTAGCGACGCAGGTAGTTGAGGTCAGCTTAGATGTGGACTTTGACCAAGCATTCATAGAGCCTGCTCCTATTGACGCTCTTGTCCAGCGCATGGGGCGGGTGAACCGCGCAGGAAGAAGAGAACCTGCTTCAGTGGTTGTCTTTACGGAGCAAGTCAATCGCTATCATCTCTACTGTGAATGTAGCGAGAGTTCTCACGAAGCCACTTGCAGGGTACGCCGATCAATAGAAGTGCTGCAAAGCATTCAGAACCCGATTAGCGAAAAGGATCTCGTTGACGCTGCGAACGACGTATATGTGGGAGGTTATCGAGGGGAAGGCAAACGGGCCTTTGATGAAGGGTTCAATCATCCAGACATCATAGACTTTGAAGGACGGCTTCTTGCCGGTGCTCATCAGGATTGGGTCGAGCAGGTTATTGAGAGTACGGACGGAACGGTTGAGGTTTTACCAAAATGCTTAGTCAAGGAATATGAGGTTAGACGTCGGCAAGGGCTGTGGATCGAGGCCAACGCGCTTCTGGTCTCCATTCGGACAAGGTCTCTGAGTGCGATAAGAGCGAAACTTAACACTTCTACTGACCCATGGATGGTGGATAGTCCGTATTCATCTACGAAAGGTCTTGAGTTGTAAATCGTCTGCTTTGATGAAGGTTCCCTATGAGAACCCCCCATCTTCCCTCCGACCTTGCCCTCGCCAAGGAATTTGTACGCAGGTTGGCGCAGGAAGTTGATCCGCAACTCTTCAGGGTTACGCTCTTCGGCTCGCGCGCACGGGGCGATGCTGATGAGGAGTCAGACCTCGATCTGTTCGTCGCACTGAAGGAGGATGATCCGCAAAGAGAGGTCAAAGAGGTGGCTTCCCGCATTGCCTGCGACCTCACGCTGGAGAGCGGCATTCTCGTGTCAATCTTCATCGCCGACAAAGAATTTCTCAAACAGCATGAGGGGTTCAGTTTCTTACGCGCGGCCGAGGAAGACGGAGTGCTGTTGTGAGTCAGAACGAGAAAGAGTTGCAATCACTCGTGGATCGGGCTCGCCGCAGTTTGCGCAGTGCTCGCAACATTCTTGATGATGGTGATCACGACTTTGCCATGTCGCGGGCCTACTACGCCATGTTCTACGCAGCTACTGCGGCGCTGCTTTCCCGAGGAATCACACGCACAAAACACACCGGCGTCATCGCCGCTTTTGGTCAGCACCTAGTCAAGCCGGAAAGATGGCAACAGAACACCAAAGAGCCTCACAAGTTGCTTTTAGAGATCGTAGCGCAGGAGATTACGCCGGGGCCTTCCCGTCTCGCGAAGAAGTAGAGAACCGCCTTACGGAAGCTGAAAATTTCATACTGGCAGTAACAGATTTTCTCAAAGCTGAAGGAATCGAAGTATAATCGTCTCCCCTCCGGCTCTCTTGCCAAGGAATTTGCCCGATCCATCTTTCAATCAACAAGATCCAAAACCTCGCGGATCGCATCTTCTACCTTCGCAAGAAGATGAGGCGAAAGCCGGGCCAATGGCCCCTGTGCGAGCCGGCGGTTGTCAATCGCTCGCAGTTGATCGATCAAGAGATCGGAATCCTGACGTAATTGATCCGTGGCAGCCACGCGAATCCGCAGTGGCTCAGCATCTTCTATCAGATTCGTCGTCAGAGGAATGATCAGCGTGGAAGGATGACCGGCATCGAGCAATGCTTGCGATTGGACAATAAGGACCGGTCGCGTCTTCCCCGGTTCTGTACCACGTCGGGGGTTCAGGTTCGCCAGCCAGATTTCTCCTCGCTCAGGCATTGGGCTCTCGCTCAATCGCGGCAAACTCGGCATTGACGCGCATGCTCTCCTTGCGAACCTTCCGCGATGCCTCGGCAAGTCGTTGCGCCCGCAGCCGCTTATGAGTGTCACGATTCATGCGCACAATCGCCTGACGAATATACTCGGCTCGCGGTAGCTCCAGTGCTGCGGCGCAGCGGTCACTAGCCTTTAACAATTCCTCGGACAACTTCAACGAGATCGCACCCATATATACCACCTGTATACATCTCTGAGGGATATGTAAAAGAGATATCTCTATTCAGTATCGATTACAAGCGACTTTTACAATGTTTAACCATAGACTCATACTCCTTGGTGTTTCTTCGTTTTGTCAATTTGCACTCTCGCTACGTTTTGTCGCAAACTATTCATATCTGGGGTAAACACCGTCGGCACGTAATCCCGAAAGGAGGGATCATGTCAGAACCTGTATTACAACTCGCGACGCCACAACCTGCGTCGTCTCCTGAGCCACCGCTCCAGTTTCTTGGTCAACTCAACCTCTTTACCGGTGAGCTCGAATCCCTTCCTATTGAGGTTCCCGACCCGCCCCAGCCTGGAGAAATTCAGGTCGATGATGGCATCACGTTGATCAAGTCAGAAGATAACTCACAACTTCTCCTCTCGGGATTCGGTCTGTTCTTACGCAAAAAGAGCGAGCGTTTGTTAGTACGCAAGGGCGACAAACTGCTCTATCAATTCCCCTTCTTCCGGCTTAATGAAGTCGTCATTGCCTCCCGTGGTATCGGCTTTTCCTCTGATCTCATTGAAGAGTTGTGCGAACGCGGCGTGCGCATCAGTTTCCTTGACAGTCGCGGACAGCCGTATGCCATGCTCACTTCGCCGATGCTCACGGCTACGGTTCAGGCCCGACGTGAGCAACTGCTGGCGTTCTCCGATACCCGAGGACTCATGTTTGCCAAGGCCATTGTCGGCGGCAAGATCGCCAATCAAGAGCGATTGTTACGGTACTTTGGTAAACACGTGAAAAAGGCGGCACCGGACCGTTTCGTCACCATTGAACAAACCGCGAAAGTTCTCAAAGAACAACGTGCGAAAGTCGCAACAATCGAAGGCAATTGTATTGATGATGTGCGTGCCTCGCTCATGGGCATCGAGGGTATGGCCGGAAAACTGTACTGGGACGGAGTGCGGACGATCATCGGCCAGCGGGTCGAATTCTTCGGGCGTGAGCATCGCGGTGCGGTCGATGCAGTCAATTCCCTCCTCAACTATGGCTATGGCGTCCTCTACTCACAAGTGTGGGGCGCGGTCCTCAATGCCGGGCTGGAGCCGTTCGCCGGCTTTCTTCATGTCGATCGACCAGGAAAACCTTCGTTGGTGCTCGATCTAGTCGAGGAATTTCGCCAACCGGTCGTAGACCGCGCTGTTATCGCCCACCTCAATCTGGGCGAGGAAATCAAACTCTCACAGGGAATGTTGGAAACAGAAACGCGCAAACTTCTGGTCAGCCGTATTCTTGAGCGACTCCAATCCACTGAGCTGTATCAAGGCAAGCGTTATCAAGTCCGCTCGATTATTCAGATGCAGGCACGTCGCCTGGCCTCCTCCCTCCGTGGGGATGCAATCTACAAAGCCTTTGCTTTCAAATGGTGAAGTGAGGAGATCATGGAAGAGTATGGGACAGTAGTGCTCTACGACATACCGGATGATCGAGCGCGCAACCGTATTTCCGAAGCGTGCCTTGATTACGGACTTGAGCGCATTCAGTTCAGTGCCTTCCAGGGCAAACTCTCGCGCAACAAACGCGAAGAATTGTTTTTGCGTCTCCAAACAATCTTAGAAGAAAAGCCGGGAAAGATCCTCGTACAACCTGTGTGTGATAAAGACCTGAAAGCAGCACGGCGAGTCGAAAATGCTTCTGTCGAAGAGGAGGCGGCATCAGGGGGGTACCATGATTGATCTTCGTGTTACTGACCTCAAACAGTTTGTCTATTGCCCTCGGATTCCCTTCTATCAATATGTGATGCCGGTCGAGAAAAAGACGACGTTCAAAATGGAAGAAGGAAAGCGTGCCGAAGTAGTGCTTGATAAGCTAGAGCAGCGGCGCTCGTTACGAAAGTACCGCCTGAACGAAGGGTCCCGACATTTTCATCGCTGGATACGGTCAGCCGAGCTTGGGCTCAGCGGCAAACTTGACTTACTGGTTGAAAGTCCAAGCGGGCTCTTTCCTGTGGATTTCAAGTATACGACTGGACAGCCGCAGAAGAACCACTTGTATCAACTGTGCGGCTATGCCCTGCTGGTCGAGGAGGTGTATCAGCAGACGATTACCCACGGGTTCATCTATCTCATTCCTAAAGAAGAAGTGGTTGTGGTAGAGTTGACGCCGGAGTGCAAAGAGGAAGCTCGACGAATGTTGACGGAGATGCGGACAATGATCGAGACAGAGCAGATGCCAGAACCGACATCCGTTCGTGCTCGCTGTGAAGAATGTGAATTTCGGAATTACTGTGGTGATATTTTTTGACATCAGGACAGAACCATACTTCGCAAACCCCCCGGCAATCTGTGCAACGACAGGGTTTGCGAAAAAATTTGCATTTCCCTGGGTGAAAAGGTACGGTTTTTCGGGAAGTTGGCGGGCGGTTGCAGACATCATCCCAATGAAGAGGGAACTGAAACGCGCGCCCTTCGTCCGTGACCCCCCCCACCCGTGGTGCGTTGCAGACATCATCCCAATGAAGAGGGAACTGAAACTTGATAAAAATTGACGGTCGGGTTAGCCGCACCGGTTGCAGACATCATCCCAATGAAGAGGGAACTGAAACGA
>Ga0070741_10015629_pt1 | contig 12816 bp, 7 predicted proteins | sample Coa_R1_4_FD_66440 | JGI IMG/M metagenome (GOLD analysis project Ga0070741, IMG submission 66440) | Surface soil microbial communities from Centralia Pennsylvania, which are recovering from an underground coalmine fire - Coalmine... | ecosystem: Environmental > Terrestrial > Soil > Unclassified ...
CACCCTGAGCGAATCGACCAGCACGTCAACCCGCGCCGAGACCGGCACCTTCTTGAAGGCATCCTTGGCCCACGCCGCGGCATCCTTCTGCAGCGTGGGCATACGGAAGACCAGATTGGCGTATCTGCCGCCGTCGAGCAGCCACTTCACAAAAGCCCACGCCTCCTCATTGGACTTGATGTCCTTGGCCACCGCCAGCTGGATGGTGTCGATGTCCGGCGACGAGTAGCTGCCTTTGGGGAAGGTGGCGATCGCGTAATCGACCTTGTACTTCTCTGGATCGGTGAAGGTAAGCATCTGCCAGCCGCCGATGAAGGAGAGGGCCACCTGGCCGTTGCCGAATTTGGCGGCGTTGTCACCGGAGAAGCCGACTCCCGGCGTGAGCGAGCTGGTGCGGTCCTTGAGGATGATGTCCGTGTAGCGCGTGTAGGCCTCGATCATCTGCGGCGAGTCGCACGTCACCGTCTTGCCATCGTCGGCCAGCCACTGCGCGCCGAACTGCATAGGCGGCGTGTACTCATAATCGCCCAGCGCGTCGGCGCCAGCGCGGACGTAGGTGTCGCCCTGCTTCTTGGTCAGGCGCCGGGCGTATTCGCGATATTCATCCCACGTCCACGGGTTCTTCCAATCTTGAGAGGGCGGCTTCAGCCCCACCTCGGCCAGCGCGGCTGGGCTATAGATAAACGCCAGGGCGTTCCCTCCTAGCCCCCACGGCAGCGAGTAGAGCTTACCCTCCAGCGTGCCAAAGGTCTTCAGCCAGTTCGGGTTGTAGCCGCTGATGTCGTATTTGTCGCGCTTGATTAGCGTATCCAGCTCGCGGACGGCCCCGGCCCGTGCCAATGGCTGCATGAAGGTGATCTTGCCCAGCACCTCGATCGGCGTGCCGGCGGCGGCTAGAGTGAGCACCTTCTGAATCTTGTCGGCATCGCCACCGCCCAACGCAATCGGCTCGATCTTGACCTTGGGATACTTCTCGTACCACGGCTGGAGAAACGTCTCCACATTGTCGAGCGCCGTCTGAGGCAGCTCCGCCTGCCACTGCAGGTTGGTCTCGACCGTGCCAATCGTCTTCGGGGGGCCAGATTCGGCGCCGCCCATGGCTTGCCCGGAGCCGCCGCAGGCCGCCAGGGCCAGCGCTCCGGCGGCTCCAACCATCGAACTGATGGCCATTCCACGAACGATGAGCTGTCTGCGAAGCATTCCTGCCTCCTCCCAGGTATCTTCTTTTTTACAAGCCGGTACGATACCTCCGCCTGGCCTTCACGGAAACCAGTGGCCCGCCGTATTGTAGCCTTACTCGAGCCGTGCAGTGGCTGCTCAAGGTGAAAGCGAGATGAACGCCCGAATGAGGATTGTGGTAGCCGGCGCCGGGCCGGCTATGGTGCGCTCAGGAGGAATGCGGTGCGCTGGCGGCTAGGGACTGGGACGAGGATTGTACTTGGGGCGCAGGCATCGCGCACGGCGGAGCGGGCAGCGCTCTATCTGCAGCGCGAGGTGGAGCGGCGTTCTGGGCTGTGCTGGGAGGTAACGCGCGGGGCGCCAGGGCCGGGCGACATCGTGCTCGGCGTCCCCGGGCTGGCAGGGGATGGCACCCTGGCAGGGACGAGCGGGCCGGCGCGTTCTGGCCCGGCGATGCTGCCGGCGCACGTGGAAGAGATTGTGCTCTGGTGCAGCGGCGAGCCGGCCAGGGAGTGCCTTTACGCGCTGGCCGGGAGCCCCGGCGCCTTGATGGCCGCCGCCGGCCGCCTGGCACGTACGCTCGAGCTGCGGCCGGGCACCGCCGCGGCGCCGCCGCTCGCGCTTCGGTCACGGCCGGCGTTCCCGGTGCGCGGCCATACCTTTGCCTGCCACAAGCAGAACACGACGTACGACAAGTGGGAGTACGCGCATTGGGAGGAGTACCTGACCGAGCTGGCGGCCTGGGGGGCCAACGTGGCCATTCTCTATCCGCTACACCCGGCGCGCTGGGCGGGATCGCTCCCGTTCGGCGATGGTGGGGAGGGAGCGCCGTGGTTCGACCGGCCGGAGCGCGAGCGCGAGTTCTGGCGGCAGTGGGAGATCCAGCGCCGGCTGCCGGCGCTCTGCCACGAGCTGGGACTGCGCTATGGCGTCTGGATCCCGACCAACGATGTATTCCCGGAGGAGGTGAAGCGCCACCCGGAGCTGACCAAGTACGGCGGCGCGTATACCTGCGTGCAGGTACCCGAGGCGCGGCGGCGCATCCGTGCTATCCGCGAGCGGCTCTTTGCCGAGCTTGAGTACCTGGACGTGCTCTTTCTCCCCTCGCGCGACGACGGTGGCTGTCCCGGCTGCGAGCAGTGCAATCCGTGGGGGCCGATCTACCTCGAGCTGGTGCAGGAGCAGGCGGCGCTGGCGCGGCGCGCACATCCGGCCTGCACGGTCTGGCTCGCTCAGCAGGGCCTGACCGCCGCTGAGACCGAAGGGCTGCTCGCCTGGCTCGATCGCGAGCGCCCGAGCTGGGTCGAGGCTGTGGCGTTCGGCCCGTTCAGCGAGGTGATGACCTTTGGGCCACCGGATGAGCCCGGCGGCGCGCTCTCGCTCGAAGGCTATGCCCGGTCAGGTGCCGTCTCCGGGCCGGTGAGCCGGCTGCGAGCGGCCGTGCCCGGCGAGTATCGCGTGATCCTGTATCCGGACGAGGGACATACGTTCCGCTGCCAGTACCCGGTCGTCACGATGGATCCGGTGGTGCAGTACGTGTGGGGGCGAGAGGATGGGCCGGCACCGCGCCCGCGGGAGATGGCCGCGCTCCACGCCGCGACGTGCGTTGTGGCCGACGGCTCCATTCCCTACAGCGAAGGCAACACCGACGATGTGAACAAGTTCGTCTGGTCGGCGCGCGACTGGGATCCGAGCCTCACCGGCGAGCAGATTGCCGCCGAGTACGCGCGCTGGTTCTTTGGCCCACAGGTCGCAACCGACGCGGCGGCGCTCCTGCTCAAGATCGAGGAAGCCTTGCATGCGCCGCTACTCGGCAGCCCGGCAGTGAGCGAGGCGCGGGCGCTGGTCGATCGGTGCGAATCGGCCGCTCCGGAGCTGCTTTCGAGCTGGCGCTGGCTCCAGCTGCGCCTGGGCGCGCTTCTGCTCGACTACCTGCAGCGGGTGGTCACGCGTGACCGGGAGCTGGCCAAGGCACTGCGCTATCGCGTGGCGGCGTGGCGCAGCCTGCCGGACCCGGTGCCGGGGCTGAAGGCGACGATCGCCCACCTCGAGCGCCGCTTCGAAGAGACGGCGGCGCTGCTGCGCGAGATCGTCTGGACGCGCGACACGCTCTTTGCGCAGCAGCGGCTGGCGGTGCGTGGCGTGGCGAAGCTGCAGCATAGCTACATGCGGTTCGATGTGCTGCTGGAGCGCTGGCGCGAGGCGCTGGCGCGGATCGAGCGGGGGGAGCTGGCCAGCTTCCCGGCGCGCTACGCCGCGCTGGTGCAGCCGCTGGAGGAGGCCGAGGAGAGCGCGCGTCTGGCCGGGCGAGGCGTGCCGGTGGTGGGGCCGCTCCAGGAGTTTCCGTGGGAGCCGGGCGCCAGCACCTGGTCGTGGCAGTAGGCCGGCTGCAGCTAGCAAGCTAGCGATGGCTTTACGGCAAGGTATGGCTTCCCGAACCGGTACGTGCCGAGTACATGGCCGGAGCACGGGCTAGTGATCCAGTGTTGGATGATCTTGGCTGATAAATGGTCATTTCGCGGTCATCCAGTCGGGGCCGATGCCGACCTCGGCGCGGAGCGGGACGCGCAGGGCGAGCGCGCGCTCCATCTCATCGCGCACGATTCGCGCATGCTCCTCCGCAGCTTCGGCCGGAGTCTCGAGCACCAGCTCGTCGTGGATCTGGAGCAGGAGCCGCAGCGGCAGCCGCTGGCGATCGATCCGGCGCTGCACGTTGACCATGGCCACTTTGATTAGATCAGCGGCGCTGCCTTGCACCACCGAGTTGATCGCCAGGCGCTCGCCGAGACTGCGCTGGTTGAAATTGCTCGAGCGCACCTCGGGAATGGCGCGCCGCCGGCCGAGGATGGTGGTGACGTAGCCATGCTCGAGCGCCTGCTGCACGCAACGCTCGAGGAAGACATCGATGCCGGGAAAGCGCTGCTTGTAATCGGCGATCAGCTTCGTCGCGCCGGCCAGGTCGAGCCCCTCGATCCGCCGAGCCAGGCCATAGGGCGTCACACCGTAGATGATGCCGAAGTTGATCGTCTTGGCGTGATTGCGCTGCTCGCGCGTGACCGCCTCGGGCGGGATGCCAAAGACCTGCGCAGCGACCATGGTGTGAATATCGAGCTCACGCGCAAAGGCCTCAAGCAGCGCTTCATCCTCGCTCAGGTGCGCCAGGAGCCGCAGCTCGATCTGGGAGTAGTCGGCGCAGAGGAGCAGGTGGCCGGGCGGCGCAACGAAGGCTTTGCGGATCTGGCGGCCAACGTCACGGCGCACGGGAATGTTCTGTAAATTGGGGTTCTGAGAGGCCAGGCGGCCGGTGGCGGCGAGGAGCTGGTGGAAGGTGGTGTGGATGCGGCCGGTGCGGGGATCGATCGCGGCGCGCAGGTTGCCGAGGTAGGTGTTGACCAGCTTATTGAGCTGCCGGTATTCGAGCACCAGGCGCGGCACGCTGGTGCGTGGATCGTTGCGGTCTTCCTGCGCCGCCAGCTTCTCCAGCACCTCCTGATCGGTGGAGCGGCCGGTCTTGGTGCGCCTTCCTGGGGTGAGGCCCAGGCGGTCGAAGAGCACCTCGGCCAGCTGCTTGGTCGAATCGATCTGGAACTCGCAGCCGGCGACCTCCTTGATCTGCCGGCGCAGCGCCTCGACCTGGGCGGCGAGCGCTTCGCCCTGGCGCTGCAGCTCGTCCGGGTCGCAGCGAATGCCGTGGTGCTCCATCCGCGCCAGCACCAGGCTGAGCGGCGCCTCGACGTCGCGCACCAGCCCGGCGAGCCCCAGCGCCTCGACCTGCGGCAGCAGGTGGTGATAGAGGCGCAGCGCGATATCGGCATCCTCGGCGGCATACGGCACGATCTTCTCGAGCGGCACGCCGGCCATCGAGAGCGGCTCGGTGCCGCCGGGGCTCGGGGTGCCGCCGGGGCTCGGGGTGCCGCCGGGGCTCGGGGTGCCGCCGGGGCTCGACTGCTGCGGGCCAATGAGGTCGGTGATGGGGATCATGCGGTAGCTGAGATGGGCCAGGGCGAGGTGATCGAGCTTGTGCGCCGGCTGCGACGGATCGATGAGCATGCTCGCCAGCAGCGAGTCGAAGACCACGCCATCCAGCCGCACGCCGGCGCGCAGCAGCACGCCGGCATCGAACTTGAGATTGTGGCCGCACTTGGGAATCGCCGGGTCCTCGAGGATGGGGCGCAGCGCCGTCAGCACCGTCGCCTCGTCGAGGTGCCGCTCTGGCTCGGGCGAGCGCACCGGCACGTACACGCCGTGGCCCGCGCGCCAGGCGAAGCTGAGGCCACAGAGCACCGCATCGCGCTCGAGCCCCGTCGTCTCAGTATCGACGGCGACGATGGGCTGCCGCTCGAGTGTGGCCACCAGCGCCTGGAGCTGCTCGTGCGTGAGGACGGCCTCGTAAGCGCCGGAGGCAGCGGTCGCTGGCATCTCAATCTGACCTGCAGCGCGGCTCCCCGCCATGCCGGCTGGATCGCTCCCCTCTCCTGCCCACGGAGAAGGTGGGCGCTTTGCCTTGGGAGTAGCATCCTGATCACCAGCGCCGGCAGGAGCGGCCATTGGCGCCGCCCCGCCCACAGCCGCACCACCCAGCGCCGCGGCGAGCCGGCGCACCTCATCCTGAAAACGGTGGAAGCCAAGCTGCTGAAAGAGTGGAATGATGCGCTGGGGATCGGGCGGGCGGACACGGGCCGCTTCGAGCGCGAAGGCGAAGTCACCATCGCGCTTGAGCGTCACCAGCGTGCGCGAGAGCGGGAGGTGCGCGCGCGCTGCCTCGAGGCTCTCGCGCCGCTTGCCTTTGATCTGCTCGAGGCCGGCATAGATGCCCTCGATCGAGCCAAACTGCTGGATGAGCTGCGCCGCCGTCTTGGGGCCAATCCCTGCCACGCCGGGCACGTTATCGACGCTGTCGCCGGTCAGGGCGAGCAGATCGACGACCTGGGCGGGCCTCACTCCCTTACTGGCGTAGAGTGCAGCGATGTCGATGACCGTATCGGTATGGATGTCGACGAGAGCCACCCGGTCACCGAGCAGCTGCTCCAGGTCCTTGTCTTTGGAGACGATGCGCACGTGCACATCGGCAAGGGCCGGATCGTCGAGCACGCGCTGGGTGATGGTAGCGATGACGTCGTCGGCTTCGAGGCCAGGATGCATCACCACCGGAAGGCCAAACCGCTCCACCAGCTCGAAGACGCGCGGCACCTGGGTTCGCAGGTCGTCGGGCGTCTCGCGCCGCGTGCCTTTGTACGGCGGATAGAGGTCGTCGCGAAAGGTTTTGCCCGGGCCATCGGCCGCGACGGCAACAAAGTCGGGCCGGTACTGGCCGAGCAGCTTGAGCAGCATGGCGGTAAAGCCGAAGACGGCGTGCGTCGGCTCGCTCGTCACTGGACTGCGCATGCCGTTGCGGATGGCGTAATACGCGCGAAAGATCTGGGCGTAGGCGTCGATCAGGTAGAGCGTTCGCGGCATGCCGGCCCTCAGCAGTCAGCAGGTGGATGGTGGGAGCGATGCGCCCATCTTGCGCCGGCTCCTGGCTCACGAGGGAGCGCGGAGCTACCGGAGTCTACCGTTGAGAACGGCTGTTCGAACAGCAAGTTGCTGCGCCATCCCGACTGGCGTGGCGGCGCGCACGGGTGGCGAGCGGTAAACGGCTGTTCAAGCACCAAGCTGCTGCGCCGCAGTGGGCACCAGGCTCGGGGAAGCCGAGGAGGCCGGGAGCGGCGATGGCCTGAGGCTGCTATGATGCACGGCGTGAGGGAGGTGCAATGATTGCCGTCCCTGAGGTGGTTGTGCGGCGCAAGCTGAGGTTCGAGGATTACTGCGCGCTGCCTGACGACCAGGACTATGAGATCATCGACGGAGTGCTCTATGTGTCACCGCGTGCGCGCGCCCGCCACCAACGAGTCGCCAATCGCCTCGCGCAGCAACTGACCAATCAGGTCGAGGACCGGGGCCTGGGGGTCGTCATCCCCGACGCCGATCTGATCATCGACGAGCGCAGCACGTACGTCTCGCCGGACATCATGGTGTTCCGGCGCGAGCGCTACGCGGAGATCGATCCCGACGACTTCATACGGATCGTGCCGGATCTGGTCATCGAGGTGACCTCGCCATCTACATCGGGCTATGACTACCTCAAGAAGCGCGAGACCTACGCTCGCCTGGGCATCCCGCACTACTGGATCGTGGACGGCAGCCGCCGCACCGTGACCGAATGCGTGCTGCAGCCAGATGGCGAGTACCGCGCGCGTGAGGTGGCTGCGCCGACGCGGTTCCGGCCGGCGATCTGCTCCGAGCTTGAGCTCGATCTGGAGCGCCTCTTCCAATAACCGCGCGGCGCATCTGGCTCACCCTCCGGGCGCCTGCGGGCGGGCTGCCACCCCTCGGACAACGGCCGCTGCGAGGAAGGGCAGCCTCTCCGGCGCGGCCGCGGTTCGCTAGACAACAGCCGATGCCAGGAGGCTCCTGAGGCGGAGAGGGCAAGCGCTCCGGGGCGGCACCGAGGCCCGGAACACGCGCTACCAGGCACCGCTGCCGACATCCAGCCGCGCGCGCAGCCCATCGTGCTCCGGCAGCACGTAGCGGGCGAACCACGCCTCCAGCTGGGCGTGCAGCTCGCGGATGCGCCGCTGCTGGCCCGGCTCCTCGGCCAGGTTGTGGCGCTCATCGGGGTCGTTCACCAGGTCGAAGAGGTCGTGCGGGCCGTCGGGGTGCCGGTAGACGTACTTCCACTCGCGCGTGCGGATCATGCGTACCGGGCCATACTCGTCAAAGATCACGACCTCGTCGCGGCCACCGTCGCCGGCCGACGCGTCGCCGCGCAGGATCGGGAGAAAGGATTGTCCCGGCAGGTTCTGCTGGGTGGGCAGAGGAAGCTCCAGGTAGTCGAGCAGCGTCGGCAGGAAGTCGTAGGCGCTGGCCATTGCCTCGGTTACGAGCCCTTGCGGCAGCGTGCCCGGCTGGCTGGCGAGGAAAGGCACCTTGATCGAGTTCTCGTACATGTTGCGCGGGCTGGTGCCATTCCCCTTGCCCCAGAAGCCATGGTGCCCGCAGGAGAAGCCGTTGTCGCTCATAAAGACGACGAGCGTGCGGCGGCGCAGGTCGTGCGTCTCAAGCCAGTCGAGCAGCCGGCCAATGTTCTGGTCCATGGCCGTCACGGCGGCGAAGTAGCCCTGCAGGCTGGCACGATTGCCGAGGTGCTCGTCGGTGAGACTGCCGGCCCACGGGTGGCGGGACTCCTGGGGGCACGACTCGAAGGGACAATCGGCATACGAGTCGACAAGCTGCTGCGGGTGTCCGACCCACGGCGAGTGCGGAGCGGTGTAGTGGACGCTCAGGTAGAAGGGCTGGTCCGGACGCTCGGCACGGTGCCGGTCGAGGAAGCCGAGCGCCTCATCGGTGATCACGTCGGTGACGTAGCCGGGGACATGCACCAGCTGCCCATCGCGTACCATCGGCGCGTTGTTGTACGGCCCGCCGCCGCGCTGGTGGACGAACCAGAAGTCGAACGAGTGCTGCGGGTGGAGGCTATCGCCCAGGTGCCATTTGCCGCTGATGCCGCAGTGGTAGCCGTGGGCAGCCATGATATCGGTGTACGCCACCTCGCCCGCGAGGAGCTGGCGCGCATCCGGGCCAACGTTGAAGTTGGGGCGATTTGGCTCCGATGGCCCTGAGTAGAGCCAGTCGTGAATCCCGTGCTGGGAGGGGATGCGACCGGTGAGGATCGTTGCCCGCGATGGCGAGCAGACCGGGGTGGCGACAAAGAAGTTGCGAAAGAGCACGCCCTCGCGCGCGAGGCGGTCCAGATTGGGGGTGCGGATCTCCGGATTACCGTAGCAGCCAGCGGCCCAGGGGCCTTGGTCATCGCTGAGGATGAAGAGCACGTTGGGGCGCGACAAAGGGTGCAGGCTAGAGCTGGGCATCGCGATGGGCCTCCGTATCTTCCGTATCTGTGGATTGCTTGCCTGGTGCAGACCATTCCGAGATGGAGCTGCCAGTGGCGTCCGGCTGTTACAGGATCACAAGGATCGCAGCATGTTCAGGGTAGCGCATGGCTACCGGCGCGGCAGCAGGTTACGATTCGGAGCCACGGCGTTCGGCCCAAACAAATGGGGAGCAGGCGATGGCGAGCGGCGAAGGACGTGAGCACCAAGCGATGATGGCACCTCCGGATCGAGTGCGCGTGGTGGTGCCCGATGATTTCCCGGCGGTGTATGGCAGCGTGGCGCATCCCGATCTGGAGCGCCTGCGGCGGCATCCGCGCGTTGCCGCTGTGGAGCTGTACGGGACACGCGCGGCCAGCGACGATGAGCTGGTCGAACGGCTGGAGCACGCCGATGTGGTGATCAACGTGCGGTCGTACTCGAGCTTCTCGGCCGCGGTGCTCGAAAGGCTGCCTCGTCTCCGGCTGCTCTCGATCCTGGGTACCGGGACCGACAACGTCGACCTCGAGGCAGCGACGCGCCTGGGCGTGGTGGTGACGAATACGCCCGGTGCATCGACCGTCTCGGTCGCCGAGCTGACGATCGCGCTGATGCTCGCCGCCGCGCGCCACGTGGCGCTGCACGACCGCAAGGTGCGGGCCGGCGAGTGGCATCACCGCGAGGGCATGGAGCTACGCGGCAAGACGCTGGGCGTGGTGGGCCTGGGCGCCATTGGCCAGGAGGTGGCGCGGCTCGGCAAGGCATTGGGAATGCGCGTGCTCGGCTGGAGCCTGCACTATCACCCGGCACGAGCGCAGGCGCTGGGGATCGAGCTGGCCGAGACGCTGGAGAACGTGCTGGCGCAGGCCGATGTGCTGACCCTGCATCTGCGCGCCTCGCCGCAGACGGCCGGGCTGATCGGCGAGCGGCAGCTGGCGATGATGAAGCCGGGGGCAGTGCTGGTGAACACCGCGCGTGGCGCGCTGGTGGATGAGACGGCCCTGATCGAGGCGCTCCAGCGCGGCCACCTGGCCGCCGCCGGGCTGGATGTGTACGTGCACGAGCCGCTCGGTGGCCAGAGCCCCTGGCTCGGCGTGGAGAACGTGGTGCTCTCGCCACACGTCGGCTGGGTCACAGCCGAAGCCTCGGCGCGGCTGATGAGGCTACCGGTGGATAACATCATCGCCTGGCTCGAGGCGCGCCCGCAGCACGTGGTAAATCGCGCAGTGCTGGAGAGCAGCCGCGCGCGAGGCATGTAGCCGAAAGGGTGCCTTGCGCGTACCGGCTGCTGCTCATGCTGACGGAAGACGTAGGACGAAGGACGGAAGAGCAAGGACGAAGGAGAGGGTGGATAGGCGGCCTATCGGCGCCTGGGGCCGATAGGCCGACCGATGAAAGCGTTATGAGAGGCCTGCCCGGCGCCGCCTGGCGGCCTCAACGATGGCCAGGGCGACGAAGGGCGGGATGGTGGTGAGCTGGCGGCGGAGGCGGCGAGGCTGCTGCAGGAGGCGGAAGAGCCAGTCGAGGCCCGCCTCGCGCACTAGCTTCGGCGCGCGGCGCACGCGGCCGGACATGAAGTCGAGCACGCCGCCGACGCCAATGGCCAGGCCGACGTCGAGGCCGGCGAGGTTACGATCGATCCATTTCTCCTGCTTCGGCGCGCCGTAGGCGACGAAGAGCAGGTCGCACCGGCCGGCGCGTCGCACGGCAGTCACCGTCTCGGCGTCGCCCTCGGGAGCGCCGTTGCCGGCAAAAGTGCCGGCGATCTCTAGGCCGGGCACGCGCTGCTGCAGGCGGGCAGCGGCCGCCTCAGCCACGCCCGGCGCGGCGCCCAGCAGAAAGACGCGCCACCCTTCGCGCGGCGCGCGCTCAACAAGGCCGTAGCACAGATCGGTGCCGCGCACCTGCTCCCGCAGTGGCCGGCCGAAGAGGCGCGCGGCCAGCAGCAGGCCGCCGCCATCCGGAATGGAGAGGGCGGCGTGGTTGAGGATGCGCCGAAACTCCGGGTCACGCCGCGCCAGCATCACGAACTCCGGATTCGGGGTGACCACCACCTGTGGCCGGCCGGCACGGACGAGCGCTACGCACCGCTCCAGCGCTTCGTTATAGGTCACGTCATCGACACGTACGCCCAGGATGTCCATCACCGATCCATCCGATAGATCCAATCCGGCGGGGCCAATCCGGCGGGGCCAATCTGGCCGGGCCAATCCGGCGGGGCCGGCCCGATCAGGCCGTACAATCATTGCTTCGTAGCTTCGTAGCATGCTCGCGAACGCATGGACCTGCTGAGCAAGCTTCGTGATCGTACCGCGCTCGTCTCGGTCGTTGGCCTGGGCTACGCCGGCCTACCGCTGGCCACGGCGTTTGCCGAGGCGGGCTTTCCCGTGCTGGGGATCGACACCGATGCTGCCCACGTGGAGCGCCTGAACCACGGTGAGTCGCGCGTGCAGGATGTGCCGGCGGCGCGCCTGCATCCCCTGGTGGCAGAAGGGCGGCTGCGGGCCACCACTGACTACGCTGCGCTGGCCGGTGCCGATACGGTCACCATCTGCGTGCCGACGCCGCTGGGGCCAGGCTATCTGCCGGATCTGTCGTACATCGAGCGGGCAGTAGAGGGGCTGGCCCCCTACGTCCATCGCGAGCAGCTCATCGTGCTGGAGAGCACGACCTATCCGGGTACCACCGAGGAGGTGATCCAGCGTCGGCTCGAAGCGGGTGGCCTGCGTGCGGGGCAGGATTTCTATCTGGGGTTTGCGCCGGAGCGGATCGATCCCGGGGCCACCAGCAGCCAGGGCTACACGCTGGCCAACGTGCCCAAGCTGGTAGCAGGCGCGACGCCGCGCTGCCGCGAGCACGTGATTGCCCTCTACGAAACGATCGTCGAGCGCGTGGTGCCCGTCTCGACGCTCAAGGCAGCGGAGATGGCCAAGCTGGTGGAGAACACCTTCCGCATGGTCAACATCGCCTTCGCCAACGAGGTGGCGCTGATGTGCGACCGGCTGGGGCTCGACGTGTGGGAGGTGATCGACGCAGCGGCGACCAAACCCTATGGCTTCATGGCCCACTATCCAGGCCCCGGACTGGGGGGACACTGCATTCCCGTCGACCCCTACTATCTGGCCTGGAAGCTCAAGACGCTCGGCTATACGGCGCGCTTCATCGAGCTGGCGGGCGAGATCAACCGGGCCATGCCCGGCTTTGTCGTCTCCCGAGTGGCCACCGCGCTCGAGCGTCGCGGCCGCACGTTGCGGGACGCCAGCGTGCTTGTCCTGGGCGTGACCTATAAGCGCGACGTGGCCGACATTCGCGAATCGCCGAGCCTGGACATCATCGAGCTGCTGCTCGAGCGTGGCGCGAGCGTGCAGTACCATGACCCGTACGTGCCCGAGCTAGCGCTCCCCTCGCGCGAGCGCGCCCTGGCGGCCGCGGCAGCGGTGCTGGGTATGGCGGGCCGCGAGCGAGCCGCTACGGCAGCCACCCTGGACGGGCCCGCGCTGGATGGCCAGACGAGGCGTCTGGCCAGTGTCGCGCTCGAGCCGGCGCTCGAGGCGGCCGATTGCGTGGTGATCGCCACCGACCATTCTTCCTACGACTGGGAGATAATCGCCAGGCGCAGCCGTTTAATTGTCGACACGCGCAACGCCCTGCGGCACGTCCGCGAGGCGCGCGCCGAGGTAGTCAAGCTCTAATAAGTATCCGCTGGTCTGTTCGTGCTGAGCCGCAC
>Ga0070741_10015630_pt1 | contig 12815 bp, 11 predicted proteins | sample Coa_R1_4_FD_66440 | JGI IMG/M metagenome (GOLD analysis project Ga0070741, IMG submission 66440) | Surface soil microbial communities from Centralia Pennsylvania, which are recovering from an underground coalmine fire - Coalmine... | ecosystem: Environmental > Terrestrial > Soil > Unclassified ...
AGAGTCAGTACCGTCCGCGGTAGCGGATGGGTGTCTCGGGTTGGTTGTTGATTCACCCATTCGCTACCGCGAACGATACTGAGAGATCTTCGAAACACGCGAACGGAACCGCCGCCGGTAGGCGGTGGGGCGGTGATGGCCGAATGGCCAACTCCGGTCAGCAATGCTGCAAGCACCGTGGAGAACGCAGCCGCAAAACATGCGGCTGCCCCACCGGCTACTGTCGGCGGTTCTGTCTTGCCATCCCCGCCCTTTCCCTTTTCACGCCGAAGTCTTAGCATGTTGCTCCCAAATTAAATCTGTACGGAGCGACTGCCGATGAGCGTTGCGTTTCGTCGTGTACTGGCGATTTCTTGCGTACTACTTTTCACTTCGTTTTCTTTCTCACAAAAATCGTCCAAAGGTTCCAAGAAGACCACCGCAACTGAGCAGCCCGCGGCAGCCGCAAATCAAAGCGCCGCGCCCGAGCAGGTCAGAAAAGAAGAAGAGGACCCGCTCTTCAAAGGCCTGACCTGGCGACTCGTGGGACCGTTCCGCGGCGGACGCGTGCTGGCGGTGTCGGGAGTCGTGGGCGAGCCGAATACGTACTACTTCGGCGGAGTCGGCGGCGGAGTTTGGAAGACCACCGATGGCGGAATTACGTGGACTCCGATGTCGGACAAAGAGAGGTTCTCGTCGGTAGGCGCGATCGCCGTCGCCGAATCCGATCCCAACGTCGTGTACGTGGGAACCGGCGAGGCCTGCATTCGCAACAACATCCTGCAGGGGAACGGGATGTACAAGAGTACCGACGCGGGAAAGACGTGGCACTTTATCGGCCTGGAAGACACGCGCCACATTGGCCGCCTTGCCGTAAATCCGAAGAATCCTGACATCGTCTTCGTCGCCGCGCTCGGACACGCTTACGGACGCAACACCGAACGTGGGGTTTTTCGTTCCACCGACGGCGGCAAGACCTGGCAGAAGGTCCTTTACAAAGACGATCAGACCGGCGCGATTGACGTCGTCTTCGATCCCTCGAACTCGAATGTTCTTTACGCCGCTCTGTGGCAGGCATATCGCACACCATATTCAATGGTGAGCGGCGGACCGGGCAGCGGACTGTATCGCTCCGCCGACGGCGGAACAACCTGGACGCAGATCAAAGGCAACGGATTCCCGACCGGAGTTCTCGGACGCATCGGCGTAACCGTTTCCGCCGAGCCGAATCGCGTTTACGCGCTGATCGAAGCCGATAAAGGCGGACTCTATCGCTCCGATGACGGCGGTGAGCACTGGCGGCTGGTCAACGATGACCATCGCTTCCGCCAGCGTGCGTGGTACTACACGCATGTGTTCTCTGATCCGAAGAATCCTGATGTGGTGTACATCCTCAACACGGGAACGTATCGCTCGATCGATGCCGGCAAGACCTTCACACAACTTTCAACGCCGCACGGCGATAACCACGGTCTCTGGATCGATCCCACGAATTCAAAGCGGCTGATCAATTCCAACGATGGCGGAGCCGACATCAGCACCGATGGAGGCTTGCATTGGACCTCACAAGACAATCAGCCAACCGCGCAGTTCTATCACGTGATCGTCGATGATCAGTTTCCATATCACATCTACGGATCACAGCAGGACAACACCAGCGTAGGCATCGCCAGCGCGACGAACCATTTTGGGATTGATCGCGTCGATTGGAATCCCGTGGGAGGCTGCGAAAGCGGATATGTCGCGCCTCTTCCCAAAGATCCAAACATCGTTTACGCCGGCTGCTACGACGGGAGCATCACCGAGTTCAACAAAGAGTTGGGCACTGAGCGCGAGATGAACGCCTGGCCGCTGAATCCGATGGGCCATGGCGATGTCGATCTGAAATATCGCTTTCAGTGGACCGCGCCGATCGTGATCTCTCCACACGATCGGAACGTGATCTATCACGGCGCGCAAAAAGTTCTGATGACGCGTGATCGCGGATATCACTGGCAGGAGATCAGTCCTGACCTCACGCGCAACAATCCCGAGACCGAGCAGTCGTCCGGCGGACCGATTACGCAGGACAATACCAGCGCCGAGTACTACGCGACGGTTTTCACCATTGCCGAGTCGCCGGTGCAGGCAGGCGCGATCTGGGCGGGAAGCGACGACGGATTAGTCCACGTGACCACCGATGGCGGCCAGAACTGGGCCGACGTCACGCCGAAGGATCTGCCCGACGGCGGCAATGGCCCGATCTTCCATTACAGCCGCATCAGCCTGATCGAAGCCGGACACTTCAACGCTGGGACAGCGTACGTCGCCGTTGACCGCCACGAGAGCGACGACTGGGCTCCGTACGCGTACAAAACCACCGATTTCGGTAAAAGCTGGAAGCACGTGAACGGCGATCTGCCGGCAGGTGCGGTGGTGCGCGCGGTTCGCGAGGATCCGAAGCGCGAAGGTCTGCTCTATGCGGCAACGGAAATCGGCGTGTACGTTTCGTTCGATGATGGAGCACACTGGCGCTCCCTGCAGCGCAATCTGCCAATGAGTTCCATGCGCGATTTGGCAGTTACAGATCGTGATTTAGTGGTCGCCACACACGGACGCGCATTCTGGGTGATGGACGACATTACTCCGCTCCGCGAGTATCAACCATCGCAGGCCAACGCTGATGTGACTCTCTACAAACCTTCAGCCGCGTACCGCTTCTTTGGCGGCGGATTTGGCGGAGGAGGGCGCGGTGCTGCAGTGGGGCAGAATCCGCCGAATGGCGCGATCATCTACTACTCGCTCAAAACCGCTCTGAATCCTCCCAGGCCCGGTGAAGCTGCTGAAGGCGCTGGCCCAGCCAATGCACAGCAACCTGCAACCGCCACTCAGGAGGCGGCAGTCGGAAGGGAGCCAGGCACTCCAAAGACCAACGCTCCGACCGGCGCAAAGACCGAGGCGCAGAAGCAGGAGACCACGCGGCAGGTGCCGGCGGAAAAGCCCAAAGAGGAACACGTTACCCTTGAGATCCTCGACGCCTCGGGCAAAGTGATTCGCGCCTATCCGCCGAAGCAGCCCACGGTGACCGAATCACAGAGCGAAGAAACCGGCGAGGGATTTATGCGGCAAGCGCAACCGAATCCAACCGGCAATGCCGGACTGAATCGCTTTGTCTGGAATCTTCGTTATGAGGATTCCACCAAAGTTCCCGGTGCAATTCTGTGGGGAGGAAGCAACAGCGGTCCTGTCGCTGTGCCAGGTAATTATCAGGTACGCCTGACAGTACGGGGCAAGTCGTACACCCAGCCGCTCGAGATCAAGGGCGATCCGCGTATCAAAGTGGAACAAGCCGATCTGCAGAAGCAATTCGATCTGCTGCTTCAGATTCACGATCAGGTAAGCAAGGTCGATGAGGCTATCAATCAGATGACCAGCGTGAAGAAGCAGATCGATGATCTCGACAAGCGCTTGCCCAAAGATGATCACGGGAAGGCGGTGCGCGATGCGGCGAAAGCTCTCGCGCAGAAAATTGATCCGATCCAGGACGCGCTCATTCAGACAAAAGCCAAGAGCAGCCAGGATGTCCTGAACTATCCCATTCGCCTCAACAACGAGCTGGTCGCGCTGGCGGGGTCGATTTCCAGCGCCGATGCTGCTCCAACGCAGCAGTCCTATGACGTCTTCAACCTGCTCAAGCAACGCAGCGATCAGCAGGTTGCGAAATGGGACGAATTGGTCAAGTCCGACCTGGCCAATTTCAATCAGCTGGTACGCCAGCAGGAGGTTCCGGCGATCATCCTCGAAACATTCGAGCACCAATTCGGCACCAGCTCCGCCGCCAGGTGAGGACATGAAAAAATAATTGAAACCTTTGGGATGATTTCGGAGTATTTATTTGCCAGAGGGAGCGACTGCGCCATGAAATCCCCCAGATGGCTTCTCGCATTCATTTTGCTGATCCCGTGCGGAACCCTGCTCCACGCAGCCAAGATTGAGCCGCAGGAGATCAGCAATGGAATTTTCCACCTCAAACCTCAACACCCCATCGAAGAGCTGCGCGCGGCAGCTCTGCGCGCAGCCCCACCTGCGGAAGCGGGTCAATTCAGGAATCCCGACCTGGTGGAACTGGTGAAGCTCGATCCCACGATCAAGCTCGATATCCGCTACGCGACCAAAGATAACTTCCTAAGCACGCCGATGTATTCCCAGGCGCGCGCGTTTCTGCAGCGCCCGGCCGCCGAGGCGCTGGCGCGAGCCAACCAGAAACTGCATAACGAAGGTTACGGAGTCGTGATTCACGACGCCTATCGCCCGTGGTATGTGACCAAGATGTTCTGGGATGCCACGCCCGATGACAAGAAGATCTTCGTCGCCGATCCCGCCACCGGCTCGAAGCACAACCGTGGATGTGCCGTCGATCTGAGCATCTACGATCTGAAGACAGGGCAGGAAGTCTCGATGCCCAGCGTTTATGACGAGATGACGCAGCGTGCGTTTGCAGACTATCCCGGAGGCACTGCGCAAGAGCGTGAGCACCGAGCGGTCCTTCGCCGCGCGATGGAGTCAGAAGGCTTCCTCGTCTATCCCAACGAGTGGTGGCACTTCGACTTCAAGGCTTGGAAACAGTATCCAATCATGAATGTGCGGTTCGAGGATCTAGGCGGCGGGGGTTCTTCCGCGCACGCGACCAGAGCGCAGAGAACCGTGCAGTAGTCATAGCACATCTGCAAGCTCGCAATTGCAAAGCTCAAGTCGCAAAGGGCTGCTGCCGCGCCTCGATATACTTGTCTGTGCTTTGTAACTCCTTGTGACAGGAGCTTTCCTTTTGACCATTTCGGAACGCATTACGCAAGACATCACTGCGGCAATGAAAGCGCGCGAAGAACACCGGCTCAGCACACTTCGGATGGTAAAGGCCGCGCTCAAAAACAAAGAAATCGACAAACGCGCCGCATTGGACGATCAGGAAGCCATGGCTGTCCTGAATACGCTCATCAAACAGCGCAAGGACTCCATCGAGCAGTTCACCAAGGGCGGACGCAAGGAGCTAGCCGATAAGGAAGCGGTCGAGATCGGTATCATCGAAGGCTATTTACCCAGAGCTGCGGGAGAAGAAGAGATCGCTTCCGTTGTCCGCGCGGCCATTTCTGAAATGGGATCGCCGACGATGAAAGAAATGGGCGGGGTGATGAAGAATGCCATGTCGAAGTTCGCAGCTCAAGGCACTCGCGTGGACGGCAAACTTGTAAGTGAAACCGTGAAGAAGCTGCTCAGCGGCGCTTAGCCTACGTGCCTCTCCGGCCGCGAGCTCGATGTGACAGCACTTTCCAGTGGCTACCATCTATACCATCGGGCATTCAACCAGAGAATTGCCCGAGCTTGTCTCAGCGCTGAAGGCGCATGGAATAAAAACGCTGGTCGACATCCGCGCTTTCCCCATGTCGCGCCGGCTGCCGCATTTCAACCACGACTCACTGGAGAAAGCACTCCCCGAATTCGAAATCCGTTATATCTGGATGCCCGCGCTGGGTGGCAGACGGAAGAAACAAAGGAAGGATTCTCCAAACACCGGATTGCGAAATGATTCATTTCGCAACTATGCGGACTACATGCTCACCCCTGAGTTCCAGAACGCAATCGACGATTTACTGCATCTTGCAGAAAATAGTCCCACAGCCATCATGTGCGCCGAGCGCGTGTACTTTCGTTGTCACCGCATGCTCGTCTCCGACTATCTCAAAGCGCATGGCAACGAGGTGCTGCACATCGACAACGAGAAGCCGGCCCGTCCGCATAAGGTGACGGCGGAAGCGCAGTTGATCAATGGAGAGCTGATGTACGGCGAGTCGAAGTTGTTTTGACGGCGTGTAGCAGGGTTTTCGTCAGCACTCGATAATGTTGAGGGCCAGCCCACCCAAGGATGTCTCTTTGTAACGCGATTGCATGTCCTGCCCCGTGCGATACATGGTTTCGATCACTTGATCCAGCGAGACCTTGTGCTCACCTGTTTCACTCATGGACATACGTGCAGCGTTGATGGCCTTTACTGATCCCATAGCATTGCGTTCGATGCAGGGGATCTGCACGAGTCCACCGATGGGATCGCAGGTCATCCCTAAGTTGTGCTCCATCCCGATCTCGGCCGCATATTCCACCTGACGATTTGTACCGCCGAGCGCGGCGACGAGTCCTCCCGCGGCCATCGAGCAGGCGACACCAACTTCGCCCTGGCAGCCAACTTCGGCGCCCGAGATCGAAGCATTTTCTTTGTACAGAATGCCGATGGCTCCGGCGGTGAGCAGATAACGAAAGATGTCTTCAGACTGCGCTCCGGGTGTAAAAAGCAGATGATAGCGAGCGACGGCGGGGATAATGCCGGCTGCGCCATTGGTTGGCGCAGTCACCACGCGGCCTCCAGCGGCGTTCTCCTCATTCACTGCCATGGCGAACGCATTCACCCAGTCCATGGGCGCGAGCGGATCGGCCGTGGGCCTGCCGCTAAGCTTCTGAAATAAGCGCGGAGCGCGTCGGCGCACCTTGAGACCACCGGGAAGAATGCCTTCGGTTCGCAGACCGCGGTCGATGCAGGCTTCCATGGTTGCGTGAATCTGAGTGAGCCGCTCACGGATCTCCGAATCCGCTCTCCAGGCTTTTTCATTCTCCAGCGCAATTTCCCAAATTGATAATCCGGTTTCGTCACCGATGCGGAGAAGGTCTGCGGCGCTGGAAAACGGAAATGGAACTTCCTTCTTGGCAGATTGCGCGGCCTCTTCGCCCTCTTTGCTTATGAATCCGCCGCCGATGGAGTAGTAGATCTGGGTGTCCACCACGCTGCCATCAGAGCCGAACGCGGTAAAGCGCATTGCGTTGGAGTGCCCGGGCAGCGTTTCCGTGGTTCGGAATACCAGATCGCGACTTTCGTGAAAATCGATTGTGCGCTGATGCAGAAGGCTCAGTTTTCCGCTTTGGCGGACGTCAGCCACGAGCGAGTCGATTTTCCCGGGATCAACTTGATCCGGCGCTTCGCCCAACAATCCAAGAATCACAGCGCGATCGGTGGCATGGCCGCGCCCAGTAAGAGCGAGGGAGCCGAACAATTCGGTGCCCAGGCGCGAGACGTCGGGCAGCCTTTCATTGGAGAAGATGCGCGATACAAAGTCTCTGGCTGCGCGCATCGGGCCAACTGTGTGTGAACTCGAGGGGCCAATCCCGATCTTGAAAATCTCAAAAACGCTGGTTTTCACGGTAATTACTTCGTTACTGGCATTGTAGGCCAATCACAGGAGTGCATCCGGTTACTTCCGGGGACCCACAGCGAAAAATGGGCGATTTCAGCGTGGTATGCTCACATGTTTTGTCCCTGGATGGACGTTTGGGACACACTTAGGTACGCATGGATTTTCAGTTCACAGAAGAGCAGGAGCAGCTCAAGCGCTCGGTGCGGGAATTCGCCGAGTCGGAGATTCGTCCCCATGTAATGGAGTGGGACGAGAAATCTGAGTTCCCGCTTGCGGTGATCAAGCAACTCGGCAAAATGGGATTGATGGGCGTAGTCTTCCCGCCCGAGTATGGCGGCGCCGGTCTGGGGTATGTGGATTACGTGATTGCCGTCGAGGAGCTGTCACGCGTTGATGGATCGGTAGGCATCATTGTCGCCGCTCACAATTCCCTCTGCTCGAACCATATCTACATCGCCGGCAACGAAGAGCAAAAGCGCAAGTACCTTCCCAAGTTGGCATCCGGCGAATTCATCGGTTGCTGGGGGCTGACTGAGCCTGGCTCCGGCTCCGACGCCGGTAGCGCGCGTATGACGGCACTTCGCCGCGGTCGCAATTGGGTACTGAACGGCACCAAGACGTTCATAACCAACGGCCACTACGCCGATGTAGCGGTGATTATCGCGGTTACTGACAAGACAACTGGCACGCATGGGCTCTCGGCATTCATTGTCGATAAGGACACGAAAGGCTTTCGTCCCGGCAAGAAAGAGAACAAGCTTGGCCTTCGCGCCAGTGACACCGCAGAATTGATTTTTGAAGATTGCGTCATTCCGGCGGAGAACCTCGTCGGAAAAGAAGGCGATGGTTTCATCGATGCCATGCGCGTCCTCGACGGTGGACGCATTTCCATTGCGGCGCTCTCGCTCGGAATTGCACAAGGGGCATTCGAAGCCGCACTCAAATATTCGAAAGAGCGCAAGCAGTTCGGCCGACCGATCAGCGACTTCCAGGCGATCCAGTGGAAGCTCACAGACATGGCCACCGAGATCGACGCCGCCCGTCTGCTCACGCTTCGAGCCGCATCGATGAAAGATGCTGGGCTAAAGACCACGCAAGAGTCTTCGATGGCCAAGTTGTACGCGAGCGAAGTGGCGGTGCGTTGCGCGAATGAGGGCGTGCAGATTCACGGTGGCTACGGGTTCATCAAAGATTACCCAGCCGAAAAGTACTATCGTGACGTAAAACTCTGCACTATTGGCGAGGGCACCAGTGAGATTCAGAGACTGGTGATCGCCCGACAGTTGCTGAAGAGCTACTGAGCTGCTCAGGTTCTAAGCTCCTGAGCTTCTAAGCCTCTCCTATACACTGTCCTGTTCGCGATGCCTGTTCCTGCCGATATCGAAAAGACAACCGCATCATCGCTGGATTCTTTTGTAGAGCGTATCCGCTCAGGCGATGTTCGTGCTCTCGCCCGCGCGATCACCGCAATAGAAGACAGCTCAGCGCAGGCAATTCGGTTGATGAAGGCGCTGTTTCCGTACAGCGGCAACGCGACCGTCATTGGACTCACCGGTTCTCCTGGTGCAGGCAAGAGCACGCTCGTCGATCAACTCGCGCGCGAGTACCGCAAGCAAGAGAAGACGATCGGCATCATCGCTGTTGATCCGACCAGTCCTTACACAGGCGGAGCGATTTTGGGCGACCGCATCCGCATGCAAGCTCATCATGCCGACACGGGAATTTACATCCGCAGCATGGCGACGCGTGGTTTTCTTGGAGGACTTGCTCCGGCGACCGCAGACGTTGCCACGCTGCTCGATGCCTCCGGCAAAAATCTTGTGCTCGTCGAGACCGTCGGAGTCGGCCAGGATGAGATCGACATCGTGCGCCTTGCGGACATTACTGTCGTAATTCTTGTTCCCGGAATGGGAGATGATGTGCAGACGATCAAGGCCGGCATTATGGAGATCGCCGATGTCTTCGTCATCAACAAGAGCGACCGTGAAGGAGCCGATCGCGTTGAGCGCGAAATTCGGGGTATGCAGACGCTGGCTATCCGTCGCGACGATTGGACTCCCCCCATCGTGAAAACCGTCGCAACCGACGGAACCGGCATTCCCGATCTGCTCAAGACCATCGCCAACTATCGCGAGTATCTTGAAAAGAAGGATCTTGTCCTGCGCAAGAAAGTGTGCAACTGGCGCGAGCGGCTGATAGAGATGCTGCGCAAAGCTTTGCTCGATCGCATCATGCACGAGCGGCTTGATTCCGAGCATCTTAATGGCTACGCGCGAGAAATCGCCGAGCACCGCCGCGATCCTTATTCTCTCGTCGAAGAACTGGTGAGCAGCTTCGGCGCGCGCGCGGGAGACAAGCATGTTTAACGTGGACCATCTTGGCATCGCCGTGAAGAGCATCGCACAAGCGCGGAAGTTTTATGAGCAGCTCGGCATGAGAGTTGTCGGAGAAGAAGTAGTCGAGCACGAGAAGGTACGCGCGGCGATGGTGCCGGTGGGCGAAACACGCTTCGAGTTGCTCGAACCTACCTGCGACGATTCGGTGATCGCGAAATTCATCGCGAAGCGCGGTGAAGGCCTGCATCACGTTGCTGTCCACGTGAACGACATTTCGGCGACTTTCGAGGAGCTGAAACGCAAGGGCGTGCGCCTGATCTCTGATGAAATCAAAGTCGGAGCCGGCGGACACCTCTACATCTTTGTCCACCCCTCGGCAACCGGAGGAGTGCTGCTCGAACTCTGCCAAGACCCAATCTCCGCCGTCTGATGCTGCTGCTCGCCATCGACACTTCGGGCCGCCAAGGCGGCATTACCCTTGCTCGCGGCGACCATGACATCGAGATCATCGAATCAGCTCCGATTCAAGGCGGAACATTTTCAGCGGAACTGATCCCGCAGATTGCGGAGCTGCTCGCGAAGCACAGTTACAGTGCAAAGGATCTAACAGGTCTAGTCGCAGTCACCGGCCCAGGCTCTTTTACAGGGCTGCGGGTTGGACTTACCGCCGCCAAAGGACTCGCGGAAGTTCTTGGTATCCCGATCGCAACTGTGACCTCACTGGAGATTCTGCTCGCGGCTGCCGGAGAACCGGATTGCGCAATGGCAGTACTCGACGCCGGCCGCGGCGAATTGTATGTCGCGACGCAGACCAGTGGTAAGCGAGAAGAGTCTCTGCTTAGTGCGGCTGAAGCTGTAGCGATCGCCGGCGCGCGCAGCTTACGCGTGGTTGCGGCGGAAGAGACTGTCGCATCCAAGTTCCCCAAGTCAGACCTGATCCACTACTGCAGCACTGAAGTTGCAGTGCGCCTCGGCTTCGACAAATTGCATGCAAGCAATACTGTTGATGTGCTCGCACTCGATGCCAACTACCTTCGCAAATCGGAGGCCGAGTACCTGCAGAAACTGAAGAAGTACAGCTAGGCAAGAGTGGTAGGCTTCGCGTTCTGGTTTACGTGACGAATAGAAGAGGTGAACGGCGGCGAGAAGGATTGAGGGATTGAGTGAAAAGACGGGAGCGAACCGAAGGCCAAAGCGCCGTAGGCGCAACACATAGATAGCCCAGCACGTGAGTGCTGGGTGAGCGTTAATAGACATACCAGCCCCGTGGGGGCGCACCTTTTCGGAGCCAGATCTTTGAAGGCTACCGGCTACAAGAACACACTCAGGAACTTTCGAGAATCCCATTACTGCCCTATGTCTGTGAGATGCGCGCCATGATCGCTGTCATTTCCGATCTCCACTTCGAAGAAGAATCTTCCGACGTAATCTCCGGAAACGGGAAGCAAATCATCTTTCGACGCAACCTTGAACCGAAGGCATATCAGAGCTTCATCGCTCACATGGCGAACGAAGTTCGTCGCCGCAAGGCGAAATCATTCGAACTGGTAATCGCCGGCGATCTGTTCGACTTCAATCGCACGACCCTCTGGTTTCAGGACGACGTTCGTCCGTACGCCGCATTGAATGAAACTTCTCCCGAACTGGAACAGAAGCTGCTCGGCATCCTGAACGCGACTGCCGAGGAGCCTCCTGTCGCGAAGACGCTTGAATTGTTTCGCGATCTGGCTTCGGGAAAGTACAGGAGTGGCGATCCTAACCGCGACAGCAGCGCTTTAGAACCTTTCCCATGTCCAGTAAAGATCTCCTGTCTCGCCGGAAATCATGACCGCGTCGCAAATGCCTCACCTGCAATTCGCAATCGCATTGGCGAACTGATCGGCGTTGATGTAAGGCAGCCGTTTCCTCATTACCGTTTGCTTGATGAACCTGACGCGCTTATCCGCCACGGTCACGAGTACGACGGTACCAACTTCGCCCTTGATCTCCCCGAAAACGCTTCTATTCCGCTCGAAGTCGATGAAGCTGGGTACTCGCAGGCGAATTTCGGCGACTTCATCACCATTGATGTTGCCGTGCGCCTGCCCTACTTGTTTCGTCGGAAGTACGGAGACGATCAGATTCTCAAAGACGAGGTTCTGGAAGCGCTATATCTGCGACTGCTGCAGTTCGACGACGTTCGCCCGCAATCCGCCCTGCTCGATTACATGCTCGACACTTCGAGCGGAGACTTCTCGGCAGAAGATGCCTGGGAAAAACTTGTGCCTGTCATTCAGGATCTTTTATCGGAGATTCACGACAACAAGTTCTTCCGTTACTGGCTGAGTCGAAGAGCCAAGCCGTGGGCGCCTGCGGAACTCGAAGTCGCTCGTGGCCTGCTAGACCTGGGCGGATGGCGCAATCGTGCAGCACGGGAAGCGGCACGCAAAATCGCTCATTTCATGATGGGCGGCGAACCAGATCAGCCTCAGCTCTTTGCGATGCGCGAGGAATTGATCCAAGCCAACAAAGTGCGGCTGGTACTTGCTGGGCACACGCATGCTCCTGAGGTCTGCCTGATCAAGAGCGATGAATTGGGAGACCGCTTCTACATCAACACCGGAACATGGCGTGACGTGATTCCCTCCACACCAGATCGGCGCACGTTTGGACGCATGCGCGCGCTCACCTACGTGACTCTGTATTCCAAATCGGAACACGATGATGGGTGCAAGTCATTCGATTATTGGACGGGCTTCACGAAAGACTGGTAAGCGCGCCACAGCGCGGTTGGTGCAGTTTGTCATTCAACTTCTGAAGGCTTGAAACGTTTCGCGGGCCGCAGTGATCGTCCGGTCAATATCGTCGTCCGAATGCGCGGTGCTGAGAAACGCGGCTTCGAACTGTGAGGGCGGCAGATAAACTCCGCGATCCAGCATCCCGCGATGGAACTGCGCAAATGCTTTGGTATCCGATCGGGAAGCCTCATCGTAATCTCGGACCTCGCCGCCCTGAAAGAAGCATGTAAACATCGACCCCACTCGGTTTACTGTGATAGGAACGCCCTGATGCTTGGCTTGTTCAGCAACTCCCTTCACTAAATCATCAGAAGATTTTTCTAACAAGGAGTAAATCTGTTTGCGCTCGCGCTTCAAGCGGCAGAGCGTCGCAATCCCTGCCGCCATTGCCAGAGGATTTCCACTGAGAGTCCCCGCCTGATACACGGGACCGAGGGGCGCGATCATGCGCATGATTTCGGTTCGCCCGCCATACACTCCGACTGGAAGTCCCCCGCCGATGATCT
>Ga0070741_10015631_pt1 | contig 12814 bp, 10 predicted proteins | sample Coa_R1_4_FD_66440 | JGI IMG/M metagenome (GOLD analysis project Ga0070741, IMG submission 66440) | Surface soil microbial communities from Centralia Pennsylvania, which are recovering from an underground coalmine fire - Coalmine... | ecosystem: Environmental > Terrestrial > Soil > Unclassified ...
ACGCCCCAGTCGCGCACCTCGTCCATGTAGACGTTGAAGGCGGGCTCGTCGAACTGGATCACGTCGACGCCGTCGGCCTGCAACGCCTTGGCCTCCTGGTTGAGCAGATCGGCGAAGGCGAACGCCATCTTGACGCGGTCGCCATAATAACGGTCGGCGATGGTGTCGATGATGGTCATCGGGCCGGGCATGGTGAACTTCAGCTTGTTCTTCGTATGCGCGCGCGCGACGCGGGCCTCGTCGGCATGGACGCGGCCCTTGAGCGCGAGCGGTGCCACCACCTGCGGCACCATCGCCTTGTAGCGGTCCTTGCGGATGCCCATCTCGACCTTGTGGGCGAAATCGATGCCCTCGATGCTCTCCAGGAAGCCGTGCACGAAATGCTGCCGCGCCATCTCGCCCTCGGTGACGATGTCGACGCCGGCGTCCTCCTGCAACTTCACCGCCAGCACGGTGGCGTCGCGCTTGGCGCGCGCCAGTTCCTCGCCCTTGGCCTTCCACGGCGCCCACAGCATGTTCGGCTCGGCCAGCCATTCCGGCTTCGGCAGCGAGCCCGCAATCGTGGTTGGAAACAGCATGGAAGGCCTCCCGGGGAATGTTCTGATTGAGCGCCTGTGTGCCATGTCTTATGCTGGAGGTACAGGACAACAAAAGTCGTTGTGATCGGGAATGAATAATGAGGCACGATGTTCACCTCTCCCCGCGTGCGGGGAGAGGTCGCGCCGTAGGCGCAACCATCAAACCCTCATGGTGAGGAGGCGCAAAGCGCCGTCTCGAACCATGAGGCCCCTGAAGGTACTCAGCTCATCCTTCGAGACGCGGCCTCCGGCCGCTCCTCAGGGTGAGGATCGGAACAAGTGAGGAAACGCCCATGATCGAATTCTTCTTCGACTGCTCCAGCCCCTGGACCTATCTCGCCTTCCACAACATCCAGCCGCTGGCGAAGGAGTTTTCCGAGGAGATCGTGTGGCGGCCGATCCTGGTCGGCGGCATCTTCAACACCATCAATCCGAGCGTCTATGCCACCCGCGAAAATCCGGTGCCGGCCAAGCTCGCCTACCAGAAAAAGGACATGGCGGATTGGGCGCGCTCGGCGGGCCTCGCCATCAAGATGCGGCCGACAGTATTCCCCGTGAACAGCGTGAAAGCGATGCGCGGCTGCATCCTTCTCGGCAAGGACATGCTGCCCTTTGCGCGCGCCGTATTCGAGATTTATTGGGGTGAGGACCAGGATATCTCGCAGGATGCGGTGCTGGCGGAAGTCTGCAAGCGCGTCGGCGTCGATGCCCAGAAACTGTTTGCAGGGATCGCGCAGCAATCGATCAAGGACCAGCTCAAGGCCAACACGGACGAGGTCATGGCGCGCGGCGGTTTCGGTTCGCCCACCATCTTCATCGACAAGACCGACATGTATTTCGGCAATGACCGCCTGCCGCTGGTGCGGGAGGCATTGGCGCGTCGCAAAGAGCGCGCCGCTTAAATGCCGAAAGCCGTTGTTTGTCGCGAGCTCGGCCCGCCCGAGCGGCTGCGGCTGGAAACGTTCGCGTCGAAGCCGTTGGCGCCGGGGCAAGTGCGCGTCGCCGTGCGCGCGGCCGGGATCAATTTCCCCGACATATTGATGGCGGCCGGCGCGTATCAGCTCAAGCCGGAGCTGCCGTTCACGCCGGGCGTGGAATCGGCCGGCGACGTGGTCGAGGTGAATGGTGTCGACGGCGTCGCGGTCGGCGATCGCGTGATCGTCAGGCAGCGTTACGGCGGTTATGCCGACGAGGTCGTGGTCGCGCCATCGCAACTGACGCCGCTGCCGTCGACCTTCGACTATGCGGAGGGCGCGACCTTCCTCGCCGCGCACGGCACCGCCTATCACGGCCTGATCGATCGCGGGCGGCTCGCACCGGGCGAAGTCTTGCTGGTGCATGGCGCCGGCGGCGGCGTCGGTCTTGCGGCGGTGGAAATCGGCAAGCTGCTGGGCGCGACCGTGATCGCTGCAGCGTCATCCGAGGAAAAGCTCGATGTCGCGAAAGCGCGCGGCGCCGATCATCTCCTGCTCTATGCGCGCGAGCCGTTTCGCGACGCGGTCAAGCGCATCACCGACGGCCGCGGCGCCGACGTGGTCTTCGATCCCGTCGGCGGGCAGATCTTCGAAGACAGCGTCCGCTGCATCGCCTGGGGCGCGCGGCTGCTGGTGATCGGCTTCACCGGTGGCGTCGGCCTGGCGCGCACCAATCTGCTGCTGATCAAGGGTGCGAGCGTGCTCGGTGTGCGCGCCGGCGAGGCGGTGCGCAGAAATCCCGCGCTCGGCGAAGTCAGGTTGAAACAGCTGCTCGCCTGGGCGGAACAGGGGAAGATCCGCCCCAATGTCTCGCATCGGCTGCCGCTGGCGGATTACGCCGCGGCGATGCAGCTCTTGATCGATCGCAAGGCGATCGGGCGGGTGGTGTTGCTAACTCGTTAGGTCGTCATGGCCGGGCTTGACCCGGCCATCCACGTCTTGGCAACCGTGAAGGAAGACGTGGATGCCCGGCTCAAGGCCGGGCATGACGAGTGTTATTGCGGAGCTGCCGTCACTTATACTCCCGCTCTTCCCACCACGGAAAATAATCCGGCATGTCGCTCGACACCTTGTCCTTGAACTGCGCCGGCCGCTTTTCCAGGAACGAGACCACGCCCTCTTTCACGTCGTCGGAGCGACCGCGGGCATAGATGCCGCGGCTGTCGACCTTGTGCGCTTCCATCGGATCGTCGGCGCCGAGCATGCGCCACATCATCTGCCGGATCAGCGCCACCGACACCGGCGCGGTTTTCGATGCGATCTCTCTTGCCAGCGCCCGCGCCGTCGGCAGCAACTCATCCGGCGGCACCACCTTGCTGACGAGACGACCGGCCAGCGCCTCCTGCGCCGGGAACACCCGGCCCGTGTAACACCATTCCAGCGCCTGCGAGATGCCGACGAGACGCGGCAGGAACCAGCTCGATGCCGCCTCCGGCACGATGCCGCGCTGGGAGAACACGAAGCCGAAGCGCGCGGCTTCGCTCGCGATGCGGATATCCATCGCCAGCTGCATGGTGACGCCGATGCCGACCGCCGGGCCGTTGACCGCGGCGATGACCGGCTTGAGACACTTGAAGATGCGCAAGGTGAGCTGCCCCCCGCCGTCGCGTACCTGCGGATCGCTGTAGTCGACCTTGCCGTCGGCGCCGCGTTTGACTGGACCGCGCCGCGCGTCACGGTCGAACGTGTTGGCGCCGGAGGAAAGGTCGGCGCCGGCGCAGAAGCCGCGGCCCGCACCCGTGACGATGATGGCGCGCACGTCGTCGTCGGCATCGGCCTTGTCGAAGGCGTCGATCATCTCGGCCATCATCTGGCCGGTGAAGGCGTTGAGCTTGTCGGGGCGGTTGAGCGTGATGGTGAGGATCTGCTCCGCCACCTCGTATGTGATGGTTTCGTAGGACGACATCGAAATTCCCCCCTTGATGTTTTCTCGGTCGTCATGGCCGGGCTTGACCCGGCCATCCACGACTTTCTTCGGAATGAACCCAAGACGTGGATGCCCGGCTCAAGGCCGGGCGTGACGACGGTGTTTGCTGCGCGTCATTTCTTGGGTGGTGCCGGCCACGGCCGTTGCGGACCGCGCAATCCCTCGAACGTCTTGGCAATCGCGAGCACGCCGAGATCGTCGAAGCGGCGGCCGACGATCTGCACGCCGATCGGAAAGCCCTTGGCGTCGTAGCCGCCATTGATCGACACCGCGGGATTCTCCGCCATGTTCCACGGCACAGTGTAGCAGATGTGCTCGAACGGCTTGTCGGGATCGTTCAGCGGCGCGGCGAGCTCGGCGTCGAACTTGACCACCGGCGACACCGGCGAGATCACGTAGTCCAGTTCGCCGAACAGTTTCGCCGCGGCCGCGCGGATCGCCATGGTCATGTTGAAGCCGCGCACGGCGTCAGCCCCGCTCAGCTTCGCGCCGCGCTCGGCCCATCGGTAGATGTAGGGCAGCGTCTTGCGGCGCTCGGCCTCCGGCAGCTGCGACAGGTCGTCCCACATCCGCGCGCGCCAGAAATTGTCGAGCCCGTCGAGCATCTCGCGGTTGAGAATGCTGTCGACCTCGGTCACGACGGCACCCGCCGCCTCGAACGCCTTGGCCGCCTTCACCGCGACCTCGCGCACCGGCTTCTCCAGCGCCTGGCCTACGCCGAGGTCCAGCATCAAGCCAAGCCGCAGCTTGCGCGGCGATTTGTCCAACGCCTTCCAGTTGATGTCGTGCGGCGGCAGGCTCATGCCGTCGCGGCGGTCGGGTTTCGACAGCACGCTCATCATCAGCGCGGCGTCGTCGACGGTGCGCGTCATCGGACCCGCGACGCGACCGACATAGGGCGGATCGATCGGCACGCGGCCGAGGCTTGGCTTCAGCGCGACAAGGCCGCACCAGCAGGCGGGAAGGCGCACCGAGCCGCCGATATCGGTGCCGAGATGCAGCGGGCCGTAGCCGGCCGCGCCCGCAGCGCCCGCGCCGGCGGACGAGCCGCCGGGATTCTTGGAAAGATCCCAGGGATTGCGGGTGAGGGGATGCAGGCTCGACAGTCCCGAGGACAGCATGCCGTAATCCGGCATCGTGGTCTTGGAGAAGATGATCGCACCGGCCTCGCGCAGCCGCGCCACCGGCGGCGCATCGGCCGCGGCCGGCACCTGCGGCACGCTGGCAGCACCTAGCGGCACCGGCTGGCCCTTGGTTGCGACATTGTCCTTGATCGTGACAGGCACGCCGTCGAGCGCGTGCGTCGGCTCGCCCTTCTGCCAGCGATCTGTCGAGGCCTTTGCCGCCTTGCGCGCGCCCTCGGGATCGAACAGGTACAGCGCCTTGATATGCGGCTCCCACACCGCAATGTGCGCGAACAGGTCTTCCATCACTTCCGATGGCGAGAATTGCCCGGCCTTGTAGCCCGCGATCAGGTCGACCGCGCTGAGATCGTGCAGTGAGGTGACAGCGTCCTTGGGAGACGTCTTATGCATGAGAACCTGCCGGCATTCGGGTTTCGATGATCCGCGCGAACATGCTGGCGCCGATTGGCAAAATCTTGTCGTCCAGCACGTAGCCGGGATTGTGCACGGGCACCGAGCCGTCGTGCCCGATCCAGAAATAGGCGCCGGGAATCGCCTCCATCATGTCGGCGAAATCCTCGCTGCCCATCTTCGGCGTGGCGCGCGTGAACACCTTCGCCGGATCGACCACGGTGCGGGCGACCTGTTCGACCACCCTCGACTGCTCTTCCTTGTTGACGAGCACGCTGAAAGTGTCGCGGATGTCGGCCTCGATCTCGACCTGGAAGGCGGCCGCCATGCCGGCGCAAAGCGCGCGCATGCGCTCGCGGATCAGCGCGCGCACCTCGTTGGAGAAGGCGCGCACCGTGCCGCACAGCCAGGCCTCGCCGGGAATGACGTTATAGGCCGAGCCGGAATGAATCTGCGTGATCGAGACCACCGCCGCCTGCAACGGGTCGACGTTGCGGCTGACGATGGTCTGCAGCGCCTGGCCCAGACTCATCGCGATCACGACCGCGTCCTTGGAGCGCTCGGGCATCGCGCCATGGGCGCCATAGCCGTGGATCTTGATGTCGAAGAAGTCCGCGCCGGCCATCGCCGGTCCCGGCAGGATCGCGATCTCGCCATGGTTCATGTCGGGCGCGTTGTGCAGGCCGTAGATCTCGTCGCAGGGAAATTTCTGGAACAGCCCGTCCTTGATCATCGCGCGCGCGCCGCCGAGCCCTTCTTCGGCGGGCTGGAAGATGAAATGCACGGTGCCGTCGAAATTGCGGGTCTCGGCGAGATAGCGCGCGGTGCCGAGCAGCATGGTGGTGTGGCCGTCATGGCCGCAGCCGTGGAACTTGCCGGGAACGGTCGAGCGCCATTTCAGATTGGTATTCTCCTCCATCGGCAGCGCGTCCATGTCGGCGCGCAGGCCGATGCGCTTCGACCCGGTGCCCTTGCCCTTGAGCACGCCGATCACGCCGGTGCCGCCCAGGCCGCGATGCACCTCGATGCCCCATTGTGTGAGCTTCTCGGCGACGATGCCCGAGGTGCGTACCTCCTCGAAGCCGATCTCGGGATGGGCGTGGAGGTCGCGCCTGATCGCGGTGAGTTCGTCGGCGAAGCCGTCAATGCGGTCGATGGTGGGCATGTTGTCCTATCCGGTTAAGCGTGATTTCGTTGCGGGTGTGAATGCCGGGCCGTTCGGCTTGATGCGGATGCCAGGACGCAGCCGCGTCCAGGGCAAAGCCGCGGGGTCGGCCGGCATCGCGCCGGGCGCGGCGCAGATCAGGAGCTTTTCGGCGATCGGCTCGAAGTCGGCGCGGAAATGCACGGAGCTCTTGTTGACCAGGATGGCCTGCTCCGTCGGCTCGATGCCGACATAGCGGTACATCGCCTGATCCGCGAGCTGCGCCTTGTGCGAGGCGACGACGACCCTGACATCGCCGATCCGCAAACACGCCGACGGTCCCATCTCCATCTGGCGGCCGCCGAAATAGGGCCCGGGCGCGATGAAGTTTCCGTCGGAGAGCTTTTCGACGACGAACGTCTCTTTATATGGCGCATCGCCTGATATGCCGGACTTGCCGCCGAGCGCCAGCGTGACGGTGGCGCCTTCACCGGCTGCATGCGCTGATCGTGCGGACTCGGGGTCGCAGAGCACGCCGATTGCCGCGCGCTGCGCCTTGTTGCGCACCAGCGCGCGCAACATGCCCGTGGTGTCGGAATCGGCGCCGGCGCCGGAATTGTCCTGGGTATCGGCGATCACGACCGGCTTCTTCGCCGTCTTGGCCAACTCCATGGCGTAAAGCACGCCTTCATCCGGTGCATAAATTTTGCCGTCAAAATCGTCTTCATGGCTTTCGATGATGGCCGCGATCCTGTCAGCGGCGGCATCCGCATCGGCTTGCGTCTTTCCGTAGGCGAACACGCTCGGGCAACAATCCCGGAAATCGGCGGCGGGAAAGCCCGGCGCAAAGGACAGCGTCGGCACGGCGTCGTTCTGCAGCGCCGCCAGCTTCTGGTAGATGCCTTTGGCGGGTTCGTCATTGGTGCACTGCCAGCTGATCGGGATCAGGAACGGCAACTGCCGGAACGCTTTGGCGAAGCGCTGCTTCGTCTTCAGCATCAGCGCAAGATGTTCGGCGCAGGCGCGCCCCGTGGCGGCCATGTCGACATGCGGATAGGTGCGATAGGCAATCAGCGCGTCCGCGTGCTCGACCATCTCGGGGGAAACGTTGGCATGCAGGTCGAGGCTGACGACCAGCGGCATGGTCTTGCCGATGACATGACGCACGCGCGCGAGCACCTCACCTTCGCCGTCGTCGAGATGCTCCGTCACCATCGCGCCGTGCAAGTCGAGATAGACGGCGTCGATCGGGCCGGCGGCGGCTATGCCGTCGATCATGACTTTCACGATGCGTTCGAAGGCGTCCTTGGTCACGTGCGCCGATGGCGTCGCCGCAGCGAAGATGGTGGGAACGAGATCCCAGCCTTTTTCTTCTGCAGCTTCGATGAAGCCGGCAAGCCCCACATTGATGCGGCGAATAGTCTTGGGGATATCGGCGCCCAGCACCATCCGCGGCCAGCCGCCGCCATGGATGAAGGCATCGTAGGTGGCCTTCGTCGGCGCGAAGGTGTTGGTCTCGTGCAGGAAGCCGCCGACGGCGATGCGGGTCATTCAGGGTCCCGGGTGGCGCGTAAGGCCGCGACGTTAGCCTTGTGCCCGCGACAAGCGCAAGCGATCAAGCAATTCCGATTTGCATGACTCTCGTGCTTGCGCGCACGCGCTTGTTTTCTTCGTCATGCCCGGCCTTGGGCCGGGCATCCACGTCTTTGGTGCCGCATCCAAGAAAGACGTGGATGGCCGGGTCAAGCCCGGCCATGACGAGCCGAGAGAGAGGTCAACCAGTCGCCGCAACCGGCCGGAAATTCGCGAAATCCCAGCCGCGGCCGGGTGCCGCCTCGAGCAGCGTGCGGGTATAGGCCTGTTGCGGATGGGTCAGCACTGCTGCCGCCGGACCCTGTTCGACGATGCGGCCATGCTGCATCACGGCAACGTCGTCGCAGATTTGCGCCGCGACGCGCAAATCATGGGTGATAAACAACAGCGCGATGCCGAGCCGCTTCTGGATCTCGGCGAACAGCTCCAGCACCTGCGCCTGCACGGAGACATCGAGCGCCGAGACCGCTTCGTCGGCGACCAGCACGTCGGGATCGAGCGCGAGCGCGCGGGCAATCGCGATGCGCTGCCGCTGGCCGCCGGAGAATTGGTGCGGATAGCGCGAGATCGCGTCCGCCGGCAGATCGACGAGTTCCAGCAGTTCGCGCGCTCTCGCAAGCGCGTCGCTGCGCGGCGTGCCGTAATTGATCGGGCCCTCGGCGATGCTTTCGCCAACGGTGACGCGAGGGTTGAGCGAGCGATACGGATCCTGGAACACGATCTGGATGCGCTTGCGATGCGGCTGCAGCAGCCCGCGCGACAGGTTCGAGATTTCGCGACCCACCAGGCGAATGCCGCCGGAGGTTGGATCGATCAGCCGCACGATGCAGCGCGCCACCGTCGACTTGCCGGACCCGCTCTCGCCGACGATGCCGAGCGTGCGACCCTTTCGCAAGGTAATCGTTACGTCGTCAGCGGCCGCGACCTCGCGCGCTTTGCCGAAGAAGGAGCGCTCGCGATAGATTTTGCCGAGGCCGGTCGTCTCCAGCACGACGGGCTCCGTCGTATCGGCGCGCGCCGCGCGCGGCACCAGGCTCGGGACCGACGACAGCAAATTGCGGGTATATTCCATCGCGGGCGTGCGCAGGATGGACTGAAGCGGCCCGGTCTCGACCAGCCTTCCATCGCGCATCACCGCAACGCGGTCGGCGATCTCGGCCACCACGCCCATATCGTGGGTGATGAACAGCACCGCGGTACCGTGATCGCGCTGCAGGTCGCGGATCAGGGTGAGGATCTGCTTTTGCGTGGTGACGTCGAGCGCGGTGGTCGGTTCGTCCGCGATCAGCAGTTTCGGCTCCAGCACCAGCGCCATCGCGATCATGATGCGCTGGCGCTGGCCGCCGGAGAGGCGATGCGGGTAGGCGGCGAAGATGCGCTCGACCTGCGGCAGCCGTACTTGCTCCATCATGTCGAGGATGCGCTTGCGCCGGGCGCGGGCATCGAGATCGGTATGGGCGCGCAAGACCTCGTCGATCTGGCGGCCGACCGGCACCACCGGATTGAGCGCGGTCATCGGCTCCTGGAAGATCATCGCCATCCGCGTGGCGCGCAATTGCCTTAAGCGCCGGTCGCTTGCTGTGCGCAACTCTTCACCGACGAGTTTGATGCTGCCGCCCGTCGGAAATAGCGCATTCTTTTGCAATAGCCCCATCACGGTCAGCGCAGTCACCGACTTGCCGGAGCCGCTTTCCCCGACGAGGCAAAGTGTCTCGCGCTCGGAGAGCTCGAGCGAGATGCCGTCGATGATGCGGGGCGCGCCCGGGTTTTTGCCGAGGCTGACGACGAGATGGTCGATGGCGAGGACGGGGGAGGTCATTCAATTCCTCGCTGTCATTCCGGGATGGTCCCAACGGGTCCGGCCCTCTTGGGCCGGCCCGATGACAGGCTCCGGACCAGACCCGGAATCTCGAGATTCCGGGTTCGGCGCCAGGCGCCGCCCCGGAATGACGTCGCTTCGTCGCTTCGCTCCTCGCAACGTCACTTGCCCGCCTCGCGCTGCTTCATGCGGGGATCGAGCGCGTCGCGCGCGGCATCGCCGATCAAATTCACACTGAGGATCGCGATCGAGAGCAACAGGCCCGGCCAGAAGATCAGCGACGGCTTGATCAGGAAATAGGCGCGGCCCTCCGCCATGATGTTGCCCCAGGTCGGCGTCTCCGGGCTGATGCCGGCGCCGAGAAAGGACAGGATCGCTTCGGTCAGGATCGCCGAAGCGCAGAAGTTCGTGCCCTGCACGATCAGCGGCGCGATCGTGTTGGGCAGCAGATGCCGCCACATGATCTTGGGCAGCGCCGAGCCGACCGAAATTGCAGCCTCGACATAGGGCTCCTCTCGCGCCGACAGCACGACCGAGCGCACCAGCCGCGCCACGCGCGGAATCTCAGGGATCGTGATTGCGATCAGCACGGTCATCACGCTGGCGCCCGAGAGCGAGACCACGGCGATCGCAAGCAGGATCGCCGGGATCGCCATGATGCCGTCCATGATCCGCATCAACACCGCATCCAACAACCGAAAGAAGCCGGAGAACAGGCCGATCAAGAGCCCAATGCTGATCGAGACTAGCGTTGCGCCGAAGCCGATCAACAGCGAAATGCGTCCGCCATAGATGATGCGCGACAGCACGTCGCGGCCATAGGCGTCGGTGCCGAGCAGGAACTGTTCGCTCGCCGGCTTGAGCCGCTGCGCCGGCAACAGTTGCAGCGGATCGTGTGGCGCGATCCAGGGTGCGAGGATTGACAGAAGCGCGATCGCGACGAGACAGAAGGTCGCGGTTGCGATGATCGGGGTCGCCGTGAGGAAGCCGAACCGTGGCCGCGGCGGCGCGGCAATTGCGATTGACGGTTCTGGGAGGCTCTCGATCGCCATCAGTATCGGATCCTCGGATCAAGAAGCGTATAGGCGACGTCGATCAGGAGGTTGATCGTCACGTAGAGCAGCGAGGTCAAAAGGATCATCGCCTGGATCACGGGATAGTCGCGCGCCAGCACCGCATCGACGGTCAGGCGGCCGATGCCGGGAATGTTGAAGACGCTTTCGGTGACGACGACCCCTGAAATCAGCAGCGCGAAGCCGGTGCCGATCACGGTGATGACGGGTACCGCGGCGTTGCGAAGCGCATGGCGGAACAGCACGGCGACCTCGCCGATGCCTTTCGCGCGCGCCGTGCGGACGTAATCCTCGCCGAGCACGTCCAGCATCGAGGCGCGGGTCATGCGCGCGATCAGCGCGACATAGATGAAGGAGAGCGCCAGCGTCGGCAGCACGAGCCGCTCGACAAACGGTCCGAAGCCGGATGAGAGGCTCTTGAAACCCTGCACCGGCAGCCAGCGCAAATCGATGGCGAAGATCTGGATCAGGATGTAGCCGATCACGAACACCGGCACCGAGAAGCCGAGCACGGACAGTCCCATCACGAAGCGATCGATCCAGGTGCCTTGCTTCCACGCCGCGACCACGCCGAGCGGAACGGCGACCACGACCGCGACGATGATGGTCGCGAGCGCAATCGAGATCGTGGGCTCGATGCGTTGGCCGATCATGTTGAGCACCGGCACGTTGGAGATCAGGGAGACGCCGAGATCGCCGTGCAAGAGCTTGTTGATCCAGGTGACGAACTGGACATAGAGCGGCTCGTTGAGGCCGAGCGAGGTGCGGATGCGCTCGAGCTGCGCCGGCGTCGCGTTGTCGCCGGCGATGACAGCGGCGGGATCGCCCGGCGTCAGCCGCAGCAGCAGGAACACGAACAGCGCCACCACGCCCATCACGGGGATGGCGGCCAGCACGCGGCGAAGCAGGTATCCGAGCATCCCTTAAGTCTCAGTCTTGCATCTGCGAGTGTGAATGCTTTCCCATGTCCTTAGCAATCCACCATTTTACCGATTTCTCGGGTTCATCGAGCCAGCTCGCGCTGCAAAGCCTATGCCATTGTCGCATTAGTGCGGCGACATGTTCTCGCCGATCGACAGTGCGCAGATGCGCGACAGATGCACGTAGGGTAGGCCGGTCTCCTCGGCCCAGGCGTTGAATTGCGCCTGCACCTTGGCAAGGTCGCCCTTGGATTTGACTTCCGCTCCGATGTCGAGCCCGGCGTCGCGCAGGCAGGCGACCACGTCCTGCGAGGTGACGAAGCCGTCCCAGCCGACAAAGCGCAGGAACATCTGGCCGGTGTTGCCGCCGAGCCGGCTGCCGCGCTTGGCGAGCAGGTTCAACAGCCCGATCTCGTCGGAGGACGGCCAGTTCGCGAGGAACTTGCCGAAGCTGCCATGCTCCTTCGATATCTCCTGCACAAAGGCGGCGTTCTCGCGCACCGATGAAATCTTCGCGCCATTGCGGACGATGGCCGTGTCGGACAACAGCGCGTGCCAGAAGTCGTCGGGCTGGAAGATCAGCTTCGCCGGCTTGAAGCCAAGGAAGGCCTTCTCGAAGCCCGGCCATTTGTTCTCGATCACGCTCCAGGCAAAGCCTGCCGAGAACACCCGCTGGGTCATCTCGGCGAGGATGCGGTCGTCGCTGAGTTTCTCCAGCGCCTTTTTGTTCGGCTTGGCCGGCAGCAACTTCTTCAGGCCGGCCGGCCCGCCCTTGCGCTTCTCGGCGCGCGCCAGAATGGTCTTGAACGGAATGGTCTTTAGCGAAGTGGTCTTGGCCATCGCCTCTATTCCAGCGTCGCCAAGAGTCCGGCCATCAGACGGCCGCGCTGGGCGAGACTCTCGACGATGATGTGCTCGTTGAGCGTATGCGGATCGGCGCCGCGCGGACCCAGGCCATCCAGCGTCGGGATGCCCATCGCGCCGGTGAAGTTCGCGTCCGACCCACCGCCGGCCGAGCCGTGCGGCAATTCCATTCCGAGGTCTTTGGCGATACCCTTGGCCTTCTCATAGAGCGCCATGGTGCCGGCATTGGGTTCCCACACCGGCCGCGTCACGCCGCGCGTCACCGTGAACGTCACGTCGTTGGCGGTGCCCGACAGCGCCAGCATCCGCTCCACCCCGCGGTCGAGATCGGCCTGGCGTTTCGCCATGCTCAGCGCCTCGCCGCTGCAGGTGGTGGCGACGCAATTG
>Ga0070741_10015632_pt1 | contig 12814 bp, 14 predicted proteins | sample Coa_R1_4_FD_66440 | JGI IMG/M metagenome (GOLD analysis project Ga0070741, IMG submission 66440) | Surface soil microbial communities from Centralia Pennsylvania, which are recovering from an underground coalmine fire - Coalmine... | ecosystem: Environmental > Terrestrial > Soil > Unclassified ...
GAGCCGCTCTCGCTCGACGGGGTCGAGGACTGGCGCACGGTGCCGCTCGCGGATGCGCGGCAGTACTCGGGCGGCATCGAGCGCGTGGTCGTGCGCGACGGCTTCGGAATCGAGCGCGCCGTGCCGGACGATCTGGTTCTCGTATTCAACAGCCCCGCCGCGCTCGGGCCGGCGCCGGAGCCGCCGTTCACCGGCGCGAAGCTCACGATCGAAGCATGGCCGGAGCCGCAGGATCCGTTCCCCGAGCTCAGGCGGCCCGCGGTGTACGACTACCACCCGTGCGACGCGACTGGCTGCGCGAACGGCGTGCTCGTGCAGACGCAGGGCATGGCCGTCGGCAACGGCGGCGGTGGCGAACAGCCGCCCTTCTATGCGTCAGCCGCGATCGACGAGGCGGTGCATGCCGCGCTCGCGCAGCCGGCCATCCGCGCGCCGGGACGCGGCGGCGGCGCATCGGCCGTGGCGCGCGCGGCGGCCGTCGGGGTCGCGCTTCCGGCGCTGCCGTTTGGGCTGACGTCGTTCGCGCAACGGCGGCAGCGGGATGTGCTGCAGCCGATGCGCGGCCGGAGCCCGGCGGCTCGAGCCTGATCTCGATCGTTTTGCCGGAACGGACAACGACAGGGCGCGTCTCGTCCAGCCGTGCCGCCGGCGCGCGGGGCGGGCTAGTGTGAGCCGTTGCGGTTGCGCGACTGGCGTCGCGCGGCCTTGCGCTTGATCTGCTGCACCGACTCCACGGCGTCCGCGGCCCGCCCGCTCACTTCCCCGGTCTTGCCTTCCTTGCGGTCGCGGATGCGCACGAACTCCTGCTGCAGCTCCTCGAGCTCGGCGTCGTTCAGGTCCTCGAGCCCGACGAGCCCGGTGCGGGCGCCGCGGGTGCCGCGCAGCAGCTCATCGAGCTTCAGGTGCAGCGACTTCGCGTCGCGGTTCTGCGTGTTCTGGATGAGGAACACCATGAGGAACGTGACGATCGTGGTGCCGGTATTGATCACGAGCTGCCAGGTATCGGAGAAGCCGAACAGCGGGCCGGTCACAGCCCAGAGCACGATCACGCCGGCCGCGGCCATGAACGCCCACGGCGAGCCGACGAGGTTCGATGTCTGCTGCGCGAATTTTCGGAACAGGTCGTTGATGCTCACGCCCGACAGTGTCGGGCAGCGCGCATCCCGCCGCGGTCAGCGCCGGCAGCGCGCGTCTTGCGAAGCGGTTGCAGTCCTCAATGCCCCGCGCGGGCGCCGGCCGGGGCGAGGTCGGGGCGGCCGGACCACGTCCAGGCGACGTTCGTCCGGCTCACGCCCATCAGCATCCCCTTCAGCGCGGATGGGTGGACGAAGATGCCGTTGACGTTGCCGGCGGCATCGTGCGGGGCGAAGCGCAGGTTGCGCGCCCGCAGGCGCTCGACGATCGGCGCCAGGTCGTCGGCTTCGGCGTAGCACATGTACAGCGTCTGGCCGCCGCGACGCTTCATGAAGCGCCCCATCGGCCGCTCCCAGTCGGTGATCTGCGAGAGCTCGATGCGGTCGAGGCGCTCCGGCGGGTTGAACAGCGTGAGCTGCCCCGTGTAGCCGTACTCGCGGCTGTTGATCGGCGAGAACCGCGAGGCGTCGAGGCCGAATGTATCGGAGTAAAACTTCGCGGCCGCCATGTGGTCGTCGATGAGGTTCGTGACCTCGTACAGGTAGCGCAGGAGCCCGGGGCTCGATTCGTCGCGCTCGGCGCTGATCACCATGCGCAGGCCGGGCGTCTGGTCGGGCGCGATGAAGAGCTGCCCGCCTTCCTCCGCGAACGCGACGCCCCGCTCGCCTAACCGCGCCGCCACCGCGCCGACGTCCTTCGTCGAGAAGCCGCCGGCGAAGAGCCCTTCATTCCACTCGGCGACGTACGCCGCGACCGGGCCATCGCCCGCGGGCTCGAGCAGCTCGAACTGTGCGCGCCCCGAGCGCACGGTGCGGCGGCGGGCGGCGAGCGCGCGCACCTCGTCGTCGGCGACGACCTCCCCGGCGAAGACGTGCGCGAAGATCTCCGCGGCGGCGGCGCGGTCGCGCACCGCGAGCTGCACCCGGTCGACGTGCTCCAGCATGATGCCCTCCCGGCGCACGACGCATCGCCTCACGCGCGCACAAGCGTAGAATAGGCGGCTACGCGACCGCCGTCGAGTGACAAAGGGGGCTGCCGCGGGCGCACCGACGAGCTGCGCGTGGAGCTGCTGCCGGTCGACGAGGCACCAGCGATCATGCCGGAGAAGCACGAGTGGGCGGACGGTGACGTGATGGTCGAAGACGATGCCCATCGCGGGCGTCCGATGAGGCCTGGGGGCGGGCCGTACCTGAGAAGCGGCCGCGCGATTCACTGGGGGAAAGACCTGCGTCGCTCTCCTCGAATTCTGGCGACTCGAAGTTAGGCGCCCGAAGCGGAGGTCGGCGGCGAATCGGGGACAATGGCACGCGCGGGCGACCGGCGCGAGATCAACTGGAGGCCGGCGTACCCGATCACGGCCATGCTCGTAGAGCCGGCAAGGATGCCCATCTTCGCGTCCTCGACGAGCACGGAGCCGGGGAAAGCAAGACCGGACACGAACAGCGACACCGTGAACCCCACCCCGGCGACGAGCGCGACGCCGGCCAGCTCGTCCCAGCTCGCATCGCCAGGCAGCGATGCGAGCCCGAACCGCACAGCGAGCCAGGAGAAGAGCAGGATGCCGGTCGGCTTTCCGAGCATGAGGCCGATGGCGACGCCGGCTGTAATCGGCGAGTGCGCCGCGTTCGAGATCGCGTGGCTGTCCAACACGACTCCGGCGTTGGCGAGCGCGAAGACGGGTACGATCGCGTAGCTCGTCCAGGGATGCAAGGCGTGCTCCAACCGGTCGAGAGGCGAGCGGCTTTCGCGCGAGAGGTTCTCCAGCGCGCGGAGCGCCGACCGGCCGCGCTCGTGCCCCTCCCGTGTGCCTTCATGCTCTGCGCTGCGGAACTCGACCACGAGGTCCAGCGCATTCCGCTCCAGCTCGCGCTCGCGGAAATGCGGATGGAGCGGCGTCAGTAGCCCGAGGATCACCCCGGCGATCGTCGCGTGGATGCCCGATTCGTACATCGCCACCCACGCAACGACGCCCACCGCCACGTACACGATTACGGGACGCACCCCCATCACCCCGAGCAGCGCGGTCAGCGCGAAGCAACCGCACGCGGCGGCGAGCCAGGTGAACGCGATGCCCTGGCTGTAGAAGAGAGCGATGACCACGATGGCGCCGAGGTCGTCCGCTATCGCCAGCGCCAGCAAGAACACCTTGAGCGACAGCGGCACGCGCGAGCCGAGCAGCGAGAGCACGCCGACGGCAAACGCGATGTCGGTCGCCATCGGGATGCCCCAGCCGTGCTCGCCCTGCCGCCCGGCGTTGAACGTGAGGAAAATGAGCGCCGGTACGATCATGCCGCCGAGCGCCGCCACGATCGGCAACACCGCCTTGCGGCGGTCCGCGAGTTCGCCTTGCAGGATCTCGCGCTTGATCTCCATCCCGGCGACGAAGAAGAAGATCGCCATCAGTCCGTCGTTCACCCAGGTGCCGAGCGGCATGTTGATGGCGAGGAGGTTGATGTCGACACCGAGGTGCGCGCCCCAGAAGTCGAGATAACTGTTCCCGAAGGGCCCGTTGGCCCAGATGAGCGCGGCCACCGTCGCCACGAGCAGCAGGATCCCGCCGGCCGCCTCGAGTTGCAGGAACTCCTGCATCGGCTGGATCACGAGGGGTAGCGCCAGCGCGATGCGCCGCTTGCGGCGCACCGCACCTGAGGAGCGCAGGGGCCTTCTCTCGGTGCTCGCTGCCATCGATACGTCGCGTTCTCGATTCTTCGAGTTACGCCGAGGCTACGCGCGGTGCGCGCGCGGATCAACACGCCTGCCGTGCGATCCGCGGAGATCGCACCGTTGTTCATCTGATCTTCAAATTCTGCGTCGCACGGCAGCGCAACGAACACGCGAATGCGCGCGCATGTGCATTCATTGCGGCGTTCTCACGAAATGATCTCGCAACGTGTTGCTCACACCGATTTCATCCCCGCTTCATCCGCCCGAAACCGCGCGCGTCCATCATGGCGCCATCGCACACGGCAGAAGGAGAAACGATTGCCGCGCACAGCGTACTGTCCCGGTTGCGGACGGCCGGCACGGGGTGCAGACCGTTACTGCCGCGGCTGCGGCGAAGTGCTCGCCGACGACGACAAGGGCATGGCGGATCCCGTCGCGGAGGCCGAGGCGCTCACCGCGCGCGGGCTCCTGCCGGAGGCCATCGCCACCCTTCAGCGGGCGATCGGTGAATCGCCCGCGGCACACCTTCACGTCGCGCTGGCGACGCTCTACCTCCGACGCGGCGACGGCGTGCAGGCGCGGCGCGAGCTCGAGCGCGCGCTCGCGGTCGATCCCGGGTACGGCGTTGCATACGCCTACCTCGGCGGGCTTGCGGCGCACGCCGGCCGCGTGCACGAAGCAGAGGAGCTGCTGGAGCGCGCGCGGACGCTCGCGCCGGCCGACGTGCTCGTAGCGATCAAGCGCGCCGAGTACTGGATGCTCATCGGCGTGTACGACAACGCCCGCGACGAGCTGCGCCAGGCGATGCGCGAGAGCGGCGGCTCGCCCGGCGAGCGCGAGCTCGCGCAGTCCATGCTCGCGGCGATCGAGCAGAAGCGTCGCGGATCGTTCACGCGCAATACCGTCGCCTTCCCCAGCATCGCCGCGGGCATTCGTGCCCGCTTCGTCCGCAAGCGCCGGCAGGCCGCAACGACAGAACCGGAGGTCAAGTAAATGCCACTCATCCTGCTACTTGCGCTCATGCTCTCGATGACGGCGATGCGGGTCTTCATGCCGATCGGGGCGAAGGTGGAAGGCAAGCCGTTCGCGGAGATCGCGCTCACGCTTCGTGAGCGGCTGCTGCTCCAGCGCACGAACATGTACCTCGTCGGCGCGGTGATCCTGCTCGGCGCGCTGACCGGCATGCTCACCGGACCGCTCGAGACGGTCGCCGTGCTGGCGATGTTCGCGATCCTCACGATTCCCGCGCGTTACCGCTTCACGTCCCAGGGAGTCGCACTCAACAACGTCGTGTTTCGTCGCTGGTCCGAGTTCTCGGGGTACCGCGAAGAGCGCGCGCGCCTCGTGCTTGAGGCGAAGGAGGAGCGCGACTTCCGCATCGTCGTGACGGGCACGAACGCCGAGGCAGCGAAGAAGGCGCTCAGCGGCCTGCTGCCGAAGTCAACACGGGCGAAGACGCCGCGCGGGCGGCGGATCGGGGTCGAGATGAGGCCCCACAGCAGGTCCTAGATCACGGGGAGGAGCCAGGTGGACAGAAGGAGCAAATGCACGTGAGCGCGCTGAGCACATCCGCGACCCGCAGATCATGCTGGCTGTTCGTCATCGCAACGATCGCCGCGTTGGCGTTCTTCGCCGCACGGCCGGCGTTCTCCGCGCACGCGCAGACGCCACCTGACCAGTCAGCGCCGGCGATCCCCGCGCACGACCCAGGTGGCACGACGACGGGGAGCGGCGCGGACCTCGCGGGCGTCACCCCGGGGAATATCACCGCCGACGACCAGGCGACGGCCGCGACGAACGAGCCGTTCGCCACGAAACTCGCGGATCTCGTCAACCAGAACCGCCTCGGCATCAACTTCATGTGGGTGCTGATCACCGGCTACCTGGTCATGTTCATGCAGGCGGGATTTGCCCTCGTGGAGGTCGGCTTCTGCCGCGCGAAGAACGCGCTCCACGTGATGATGACCAACTACATGGTGTACGGGCTGGGCATGCTGGCGTACTTCGCCGTCGGCTTCGCGTTCCAGTTCGGTGGCATCGGGCTGGTTGGCGTCGGCAACCTCGGCGGGCTCGCCCAGCTGAACAAAGAGTGGACCTGGAACATCGGCGGGGTTGACTGGGGCATCATCGGATATAAGGGGTTCTTCCTGACCGGCTCGAGCTACGACGTCGGCATCGCGGTGCTGTTCCTGTTCCAGATGGTCTTCATGGATACGGCGGCGACGATCCCGACAGGCGCGCTCGCCGAGCGCTGGAAATGGACCGGGTTCTGCATCTACTCACTGTTCATCGGCGCGGTGATCTACCCGGTGTTCGGCAACTGGGCGTGGGGCGGCGGCTGGCTATCCCAGCTCGGCGCGCACAGCAACCTTGGCAACGGCTATCTCGACTTCGCGGGAAGCGGTGTGGTGCATGCAGTTGGCGGCTGGACCGCGCTTGCCGGCGCCCTCGTGCTCGGGCCGCGCCTCGGGAAGTTCAACAAGGACGGCAGCGCGAACGCGATCCCCGGCCACAACCTGATCCTCGCGACGCTCGGCACCTTCATCCTCGCCTTCGGCTGGTTCGGGTTCAACCCCGGTAGCACGCTCGGCGCGGCCGGAAACGGCAATCTCCGCATCGGCATGGTCGCCGTGGTGACGATGCTTGCGGGCATGAGCGGCTCCGTCGTGGCGATGGCGATCACGTGGACGAAGAGCGGCAAGCCGGACGCCGGCATGATGATCAACGGGCTGCTCGCCGGGCTCGTGGCGATCACCGCCCCCAGCGGTTTCGTCAGCCCGGCCTCCGGCGTCGTGATCGGCGGCATCGCCGGCGCGATCGTCGTCTACGCCGTCTCGTTCTTCGAGAACGTGCTGAAGGTCGATGATCCGGTGGGCGCGATCTCGGTGCATGGCGTGAACGGACTCTGGGGGCAGATCGCGCTTGGCATCTTCGCGGACGGGACCGCCAACTACGGTGGCCTCGCGCCGAAGGGAGCGCTGTTCGGCGACTGGGGACAGCTCGGCGCGCAGCTCATCGGCGCGGCCGTCTGCTTCATCTGGGCGTTCGGCATGGCGTTCGTCTTCTTCAAGGTGCTGATGGCGGTCGGCCTGTTCCGCAGCAAGCCGGAGGACGAGCTGGCAGGACTCGACATCCCGGAGATGGGCGGCCTCGCCTACAACTGGGATGAAGAGTTCTCGAAGGGGATCTGGCCAATGCCCGCACCGCAACCCGCACGGGGTGCCGGCGTGGCGCAGCTCGGCGGAGCGCCGGCGGGATAGCGATCCAGGCCCGCGCGCGCGCGAGCGCCGGTGAACGGACGGGGGCGGCCCTTCCCGCGTGGCGGCCGCCTCCCGTCCGATCCTGGGACAGCGGGGTGGCAGCGGAGGCAGCGTGTACGAACAGAAGCGATTGGATGCAACGTGGCGACCATGCGGCTGCGGAGTGTTGGCGTGAACACGGGCGACGAGCGCGCGCTGCGACGCCGCGCGACTCGCGCCTTCGGGCGGCGGCTTGCGGTGGCGCGCGCCATCATCGGGTACGACGGCGAAGACGAGTTCCGCGTGCGACTCACGCATGAGCTGGTCGCCGCGCGCGCCGATGAGCTCGCGACGGCCGTGTATGGGCACTTGATGAAATTCCCGGAGACGGCATCGTTTTTCCAGCTCGCTCACGGGAGCCGGGACCGCGAGCACATCGGGCGTCGCATCGACTCGCTCACGGAGTGGCTCGCGTCGATGGATGGCCCGCTCGACGAGGACGCGGCCGCGCGGCTCATTGATATCGGCCGAGCACACACCGCACGCGCCGGCGACCCCGCCCTGCGGGTGCACGCGCGGTACCTGCTGATGACGATCAGCTTCGTGCAGACGGCGGTGGTCGACCTGCTCGCCGAGCACATTGAGGATCTGCGGGAACTGGCGATGACGGCGGCGGCGTGGAACAAGCTCTTGATGATTCATCTGGACCTGTTCCTGGCAGCGTGTGATGGCGCCGGTGCGAGCGGCCACTGGTATTGAGAGGAGGAGCGGCACGTGAAGAAGATCGAAGCGGTGATTCGCGAAGAGCAGCTGCCGGTCGTGCGCGCGGCGCTCGAAGAGATCGGCTATCCGGGGATCACGATCGCCGCGGTGCGCGGGCACGGACGCCAGCGTGGCGTGAAGCAGCAGTGGCGCGGACGTGAGTTCACCGTGGATCTCCTCCCGAAAGTGAAGTTGGAGCTGATCGTCGCCGACGAGGCCGCCGCCGCGATCGCGAAGGCGATCGCAGACAACGCGCGGACCGGCGCGGTCGGCGATGGCAAGATCTGGATCTCGACCATCGACGCGGTGATCCGCGTGCGCACCGGCGAGGTCGGAGAGGTCGCGCTGTAGGGGACACCGTACGGATCAGCGCCGGTCGACGCACGCCTCGTTGCGGTAATCGATGCCCGTCGGAAAATCCGATCGCCTCGGTGCACCGGACTGAAGCGTGCCGACCGAGGTCTGCGCGGATCCATGTGTGCCGCGCCGCCGCTGCCCGGCTACCGCTCGATAACACGTGCAACGCGGCACGACGGGCACGCGCGGGCGGGAGGCTGCGTCGCCGCCCACGCCCTCCCGGCGAAGATCAGGCCACGTCTGACGGCCGCGGCACGGTCGCGCACCGCGAGCCGCGCCCGGTCGACGTGCTCCAGCATGATGCCCGCTCCCCCGGCGCGCGACGCATCGCCTGACGCGCGCACGAGCGTAGAATGGGCGGGTACGCGATGCCGTCGAGTGCCAAAAGGAGGCCGGCGATGACCGTCGAGACGCGCCCCGAGGAGGAGCCGCGCGCGCGGAACGAAGGGGGCATGGCGGCGGCGATCCGCTGGCTGCTGTACCTCTTCGCGATCTTCCTGCTGATCCCGCCCTGGGGGTTCATCGTCTGGTTCTACTCGGTGAAGATCGTCTCCGAGTACGAGCGCGGGGTGATCTTCCGGCTCGGCCGGCTCGTCGGCGCGCGCGGGCCGGGCCTGTTCGTCATCCTCCCGATCATCGACCGCATGGTGAAGGTGGACCTGCGCACCGTGACGATGGACGTGCCGAGCCAGGAGTGCATCACGCGCGACAACGTCACGGTGAAGGTGAACGCGGTCATCTACTTCCGGGTGGTGAACCCGGAGGACGCCGTGGTGAAGGTGCTGGACCACTTCCGGGCGACATCGCAGATCGCGCAGACGACGCTGCGCAGCGTGCTGGGGCAGTCGGACCTCGACGAGCTGCTGTCCGAGCGCGAGCACATCAACGAGCGGCTGCAGAAGATCATCGACGAGCAGACGGAGCCGTGGGGCGTGAAGGTCAGCACCGTGGAGGTGAAGGACGTCGAGCTGCCGCAGGGAATGCAGCGCGCGATGGCGCGCCAGGCGGAGGCCGAGCGCGAGCGGCGCGCGAAGGTGATCAACGCGGACGGCGAGCTGCAGGCGTCGGAGCGGCTGGCCGAGGCCGGGCGCATCATGTCGGAGCAGCCGGCGACGCTGCAGCTTCGGTTCCTCCAGACGCTGTCCGAGGTGGCGACGGAGAAGAACAGCACGATCGTCTTCCCCGTGCCGGTCGACCTGCTCGACGTGTTCCTCGCGGGGCACCGGGGCGCGGCGGGCGGCGGCGGAGGGGACAGCACGCGGCCGCGCGTGCGCGTCAACGGCGAGCCGCAGGCCGCGGGCGGCGGCGACGAGCCGCTGGCGACGCCGGCCTCCGGGCCGCTGCCCCCCGTCGAGCCGGCGACGCGCGAAGGGACGGTCAGCTAGGCGCGGCGGAGGGCGAGCGCGGCGGCGAGGTAGACGGCGGCGGACGCGAGCACGACCGCCGTCGCCTGCCAGCCCCAGGCGACGGACCCGCGGTCGAAGATGGCGATCAGCGCGAGGCCGGTCGCGAACCGCGCGGCGGCGAGCAGGAGCAGCAGGCGCAGCAGGCGCGCGCCGAGGCGGTAGGCGGCGTCGAGCATCGCGCGAGTATAGGCGCGCGGGCGGGGAGCGGCGATTGGGCACGCTGACGGCGAACGGCATCGAGCTGCACTGCATCGAGCGCGGCGCGGGGGATCCGGTGCTGTTCATCGCCGGGCTGGGCATGGACCACCGGGCGTGGACGCCGGTCGTCGCGCGGCTCGAGGACGCGTTCCGCTGCATCACGTTCGACAACCGCGACGCCGGCCGCTCGCAGCGCACGCCCGGCGCGTACACCGTCGCGGACATGGCGGACGACGCGGCGGGCGTGCTCGATGCCCTCGGCGTCGAGCGCGCGGACGTCGCCGGGCTCTCGATGGGCGGCGCGATCGCGCAGGAGCTGGCGATCCGGCGGCCGGAGCGCGTCCGCCGGCTGGTGCTCATCGCGACGTACACGAGCGGCGACCCGCGCGGCACGGCGATCTTCGCGGCGCACGCGCTGTTGCGGCGCACGCTCTCGCGCGAGGACTACGTGCGCGCGACGTCGTGGTCGGTGTACAGCCACCAGGACTACCGGCGGGAGGGCTTCGTCGAGGCACAGGTCCGCGCTTCGGCGGAGAACGCGCTCTGGCAGGAGCAGGACGCGTACGAGCGCCAGGTCGCGGCGACGACGAACGCCTGCACCGAGGACCGCCTGCGCGACATCGCGGCGCCGACGCTGATCATCGCCGGCACGGAGGACATCCTGACGCCGAAGCGGTTCCAGGACACGCTCGCCGCGGGAATCCCGGACAGCCGCATGGTCTGGGTCGAAGGCGCCGCGCACGGCATCGCCTGGAGCCATGCGGGACGCGTCGCCGGCGAGATCCGCGCGTTCCTCGGCGGCTGATGGCGCGCGTCGAGGTCATCCGCCACATCCGCGCGCCGCGCGAGGCCGTGTGGGACGTGATCGCCGACCTCGAGCGGCAGGCCGAGTGGATGGTGGACGTGCGCGCGCTGCGCATCACGTCCGCCGAGAAGCGCGGGCGCGGCGCCGTGCTCGAGGTGACGAGCACGCTCTTCGGGCTTCCGGTCCTGCACGACGTGATGGAGGTCACGGCGTGGGAGCCGCCGCGGCGCGTGGACGTGCTGCATCGCGGGCAGTTCCACGGCACGGGCAGCTTCCTGCTCGAGCCGGCGGAAGGCGGCACGACGCTGTTCGTCTGGATCGAGGACGTGCAGCCGCCGCTCGGCCGCCTCGGCGAGGCGCTGTTCGCGCGCCTCGTGCGCCCGCACCTCGAGCGGCTGTTCGGGCGCTCGCTCGACAACGTGCGCCGCCTCGCGGAGGCCCGCGCCGCCGGCGGGTGAGCGCTACCATGCCCACGATGACGCATCGCGCCGCCGACGAGTTCGAGTCCGTCACGAGCGACGACGCGCTCCTCCGCGCGCTCGCCGAGCGCATCGGCCGCGACGGGCCGATCACTTTCCGCGACTTCATGGCGGCCGCGCTCTACGACCCCGGGCACGGCTACTACGCGACGCAGGCGGCGGCGATGACGCGTGGCGGCGATTATGTCACGAGCCCTGAGATGCACAGCATCTTCGGGACGCTCGTCGCCGTCCAGCTCGTCGAGTTGTGGGAGCTGATGGGCCAACCGCCGCGGTTCGACGTGATCGAGCTGGGCGGCGGCACGGGCCTGCTCGCGCGCGACCTGATCCGCCGCGCGGCACGCGAGCCCGCGTTCTTCGATGCGCTCCGGTACGCGATCGTCGAGACGAGCGCGGCGCTGCGCGCGAAGCAGCGGGAGACGCTCGGCGCCGGCGCGGACCGCGTCGCCTGGCACGACGCGCTGCCCGCGGCGATCGAGGGCGTGGTGCTGTCGAACGAGTTCTTCGACGCGCTGCCGCTGCATCGCGTCGTGCGCCGGGACGGCGAGCTGCGCGAGATCTACGTCGCGCACCGCGACGGGCGCTTCTTCGACGCGCCCGGGCCGCTCTCGACGCCCGAGATCGCGTCGTACTTCGCGCGCGCCGGCGCCCTGCCGGGCGAGGGATGCGCCGCGGAGGTGAACCTCGACGCGGTGGCGTGGATGGAACGCATCGCGGGCGCGCTCGAGCGGGGCTATGTGCTGACGTTCGACTACGGCTACGAGGCGCGCGACCTGTACGCGCCGTGGCGCCGCGACGGCACGCTGCTGTGCTTCTACCGGCAATCGGCGAGCAGCGACCCCTACCGGCGCATCGGACGCCAGGACATGACCGCGAGCGTCGACTTCACGACGCTGCGCGCGACCGGCGAGCGCGCGGGGTTGCGCACGGTCGGCGAGACGGCGCAGTCCGATTTCCTCGTCCGGCTCGGCATCGGCGCCGGCGTGGCCGCGGTCGCGGAATCGGCGGCGCCGGAGATCGAGGAGTACTTCGCGCGGCGGCGGATCGTGATGGACCTGATCGACCCCGCGGGGCTCGGGCGCATCCGTGTGCTGCTGCAGGGGCGGGGCGTGCCGGACACGCCGCCGCGCGGGTTCCGCGACGATGCCTGAGGTGACGGAGGGCTCCCGGGCGCCGGACTTCCGCCTGCCCTCGACGGAGGGCGAGGTGCGGCGCGACGCGTTGCTCGCCGAAGGGCCGCTCGTGCTCGCGTTCTACTTCGAGGACGCGACGCCGGCGTGCGAGACGGAGGTTTCGATGCTCCGCGACGCCCACGATGACCTGCGCGCGCTGGGCGCCCGCGTGCTCGCCGTCAGCACGGACTCACCGGAATCGCATCGGGCGTTCGCGGAGCGGCTCGGCGGGGTGCCGTTCCCGCTGGCGTCGGACGCCGGTCTCGCGGTCGCGCGCGCGTACGGCGTGGTCGACGAGGGCGACCCGCGACGGTCGCGGCGGGCGGTGTTCGTCATCGCGCCGGACGCGACGGTACGGCTCGCGCTGCCACGGTTCCAGCCGAACAACATCGCGCACGTCGAAGCGATCGTTCGCGCGGTCGCGGAAGCGCCCGGCGCGTGACCGCGCGGGCGGTGGCACCGGGCGGACCGGGAGGGCGCGGACCAGTCGAGCGATGCCGCGCTGCGCTCGGCATGACAGCGCGCGGCGATCAGAGGCCGTCGCGCTCGTACGTGTAATAGAGGTAGTCCAGCTCGCCGGGCGAATGGCCGAGGGCGG
>Ga0070741_10015633_pt1 | contig 12814 bp, 9 predicted proteins | sample Coa_R1_4_FD_66440 | JGI IMG/M metagenome (GOLD analysis project Ga0070741, IMG submission 66440) | Surface soil microbial communities from Centralia Pennsylvania, which are recovering from an underground coalmine fire - Coalmine... | ecosystem: Environmental > Terrestrial > Soil > Unclassified ...
GCCCCGGAAATTGATCAATCACCTGGTCGCTGCCGAAAAGGGCCATCGGATCGCGCGTCGCAAGGTCGAAAATGGTGCTGCGCATTTTCTGCTGGGTGGAGGGCGAAACCTGCACGGTCAACCAGAGACAAATAATCGTGCAAAGGATCGAAATGACCCCGAGTGAGACCGCGACGCGCGGGACGCTCACGCCATTGGCACGGAGCGCGATCAATTCGTTGTCCGCCGACAGCCGTCCGAAGACGAGGAGAATTGCCGTCAGCAAGCCCCACGGAATCGTGAAGATGAGAGAGAACGGAAGAACGTAAGCGATAAAGGCGATCAGGTATTCCACCGGCACGTCGTGATTCACGAGTAACGGCAGGAGCTTTCGGAAAATATTGCCAACGACGAGCACAAGGCTGAGCACCGCAATCGCGAACAGGACATTCACGATCAGCTCGCGGCTCACGAATCGGTCGATCAGCTTCATCGTCGGGCGGAAGTTAGCACAAAAACAGCCGGATCGAGCAATGCCTCGCTCAATGACAAGGACTCGCGCCGGAGCGGCTTGAATCAAAACATCGCGGGTGAGGCGTCGGATCACCTTTGATTCGAAGGGCGCTTTGAATAACTATCATGTAGTGGAAAGCACGGATCTTTACGATGTCGCGATCATCGGCGGTGGCCCGGCGGGCAGCACCGCCGCGACTTTGCTCGCCAAAGCCGGTCGGCGAGTGATTGTTTTCGAGCGCGAAAAATTTCCGCGCTTTCACATCGGCGAATCGCTTCTCCCGTTCAGCACGCAAACATTCGATCGCCTGGGCGTACGCGAAAAGCTGGACGCGAACTTTCTTCCGAAATACGGCGGTGAAATTGTGTCGGCCTGCGGAACCGGAGGAGTGAAGTTCTATTTCAAAGACGGTTTTCGTTCGAAACGCGATCGCGCTTATCAGGTGACGCGCTCCGAATTCGACAAGGTTTTGCTGGATCACTCACGTGAAAACGGCGCCGAGGTCATGGAAGAAACAGAAGTCGAGCGAATCGAGTTCACGCAGGACCAGGTGGATCTTTACTGGAAGCGGTCCGAACGCGACGGGCGAACACGCGCCCGTTATCTTTTGGATTGTTCCGGTCGCCAAACGATGCTCGGCGGTTTGATGCAAGTGAAAGAAGTGTATGAGCACCTGCAAAAATTCTCCGTGTTCGCGCATTACGACAATGTCGAACGGCTGTCGGGAAAAGACGCGACCCTGATTCGAATGGTGCGTAGTTTGGATCGCTGGTTCTGGCTGATCCCGCTCACCGAGACACGCACCAGTGTTGGCGTGGTGATGGATACGACAACCTTCCGGAAAGAAAAGCTAACGCCCGAAGCGGCGCTGGAAAAATTCATCACCGAGCAACCGTTGATGCGCGAGCGAATGAAAAATGCCGTCCGAGTCTCACCCGTTTATTCTGCGGGCGATTATTCTTATCGTAATCGTCAGCTTACAGGCGACCGCTGGCTCTTGGTGGGCGATGCCGCGGGCTTCATCGATCCCGTTTTCAGCAGCGGCGTTTTTCTCGCGATCATGTCCGCGGAACAAGCGGCGGACACACTGGATGAAGTGCTCAAGGATGAATCGCGGCGAGCCCGCGCGTTCAGGAGATATTCGAAAAAAGTGAACCGAATCATGGACATCTATCTGACGTTCGTGACCGCCTGGTACGAGCGGAGCAAAGAGTTTCTCGAAGTTTTCCTGAATCCGACGGAAACGATGCAGATCGCCGCGGCGGTGAACGCCGTTCTCGCGGGTAATGAAGGCAAGAGCCTTGCCATTAAGTGGCGGATGTGGGTTTTTTACTTTTTTGTGTATGCGCAAAGGTTTTTCGCGTTTTCGCCGCGCTTGTTGATGGTGGAAAAACCCGCGCCAGTGGCAACGACATGACACTGCGGGGGAGAGACGGCTATCGATTCTTTCTGTTGGTCGCGACCTTCCTTTTAGTCGGTTGCGCGGCAATGTCGCCCCATCGGTTCGGGGACGCAGGCGCCACCTGGCAGACCAGAACGGGTCAATTGATGTATCGCAACGCCAAAACAAGCGTCGTTGGCGACGTTGTGGTTCGCTTTTCCGGGAACGGGGAGTTCGAGCTCACTTTTTCGAAGGGACCGGGCGTCGCTCTACTCAACCTTCGCCAGGACTCCGCCTTTGCTGAAGTGAAGGGGGCAATGGCGGGACGCGGCTGGTCGGGGCCGGTGCAGCAAGCGCCGAAGCAGTTGCGTGGCTGGCTCGAATTGCGCGACGCCATTACTCGCAGCCCGGATCGGCATCAAGTGCGCCACGTCTCCGGTTCGGAGACTTTCGTTTTTCGATTCTGACTGCTGGATAAGTGCGGGGCGGACAGCGTGTTCAGTAAGATCAGGCCCAGGGACGGCGACGGCGTTGTAAAGAAGGCACAGTTGCAGAAGACTAGTTGCTCGTATGCGCTGGAGTGAATGGATCGCATTTGTAATATCGCACCGCCGACTGGCTGTTTGGCTCGGTGTCTTCGCCTTCGCCGCGATCTGCCTGGGGATCCTGATCAGTCGCATCGAACTCGACTCCGACGTAATCAACATGTTGCCGAACGGTTTCTCATCGCTCGAGGGACTGAAGATTTACGATCGCGACTTTGAACAAACACGTCAGCTGACATTTGCGCTGCGTTGTCAGCCCGAAGACGCGGACAAATTGGAGGAGTTTGCACCAACCTTTGCCGAAAACCTGCGGAAACAATCCTGGTGTGAGCGGGTGCTGGCAGGATCGCCGATGGAAACACCCGAAGGCATTCGGGATCTGCAAACGATCGCAGTGCCGTTGCTGCTGAATCTGGAACCGACTGCATTCGAGCAAACGATGTCGATCCTCAAGCCCGAGAAAATTCAGGGACGACTTCATCGCCTGCGTCAAGAGATTGAAGCAGGTTCGCCGCGGCCGGAGGTTGAGCTCGGGTTCGATCCCTTAGGCATCATCGGCCCTGCACTCAAACCTTTTGCGGCCGCGAACGCGATTGAGCAAGAGCAACCGCTCACTTCGCCCGATCGCACGATGCGAATCTTCGTCGCGGTCACGAATCAAATGTCCCTCAGCGCTTTCGAATGCCAACATTTAATGCGCCGAGTGAATGCGTTTCGCGCGGGAGCGCACGAAGGCTGGAGCGGCGGTCCGCTCGACATCCTCATCACGGGGCGCTCAGCCTATGTCGCGGAGATCTCATTGAGCATGCGCTATGACATTGCGGTGACGCTCGCCAGTTCCATTCTCCTCGTTGGACTCGTCTTTTTCATCGGGTTTCGCCGATGGTCTCCGCTGCTCGGGATGGGTTTTTCTCTTTTGCTCTCCTGTCTGGTCGCGCTGGCGACCGGTTTGCTCATCTTTGGTCGCCTTCACATGGTTGCAGTCGGCTTTTGCGCAATTCTCATCGGACTTGGCGTGGATTTCGCGATCCTGATTTTCGGCCGTTACCAGCAGGCGAGGATCGATGGCGAAGATTATCAGCAATCGATCGCAACCGCGGTCGCGAGACTCGGGCGGGCCGTGTTTTTCGGCGCGCTCACGACCGCGGTCGGATTTCTCGCGTTGATTTTGAGCGGATCGCTCGGCTTCTCGCAGCTTGGGGTCCTTATCGCAATCGGCATTTTCTTCGCCGGTCTATTCATGTGCACGATCCTCTTCTTGTTCGTGAGACCGAAGCAAGCACCACAGGAACACGACTGGGTCTTCGAGGTCGTGAAAAAATATGTGCGCTGGAGTGTGAAACGGCCGGTGCCGATGCTGACCGCGGCCGGTCTGGTCCTGCTGGGCTTAACGCTGTTTGGCTTCTCCCCCCAGCCGCCGCTGCGGTTTGCCGCCAACGTTCGGTCGCTCGAGCCAAAAAACAGCCGGGCCGCCGAAGCGCTTCAGGCGATTATGGACAAAATGCCGACGCGGTGGGAACCGGTGCTGGCGATCGTTCGTGCGCGCGACGCGCAGGAGCTTCACGATGATTGGCAGCAAATTTCGGCGCACTGGGGGGAGCTTCAGAAGGCAGGAAAACTAAAGGGATTTTCAACGCCTGCGGCGCTCTGTTTTTCTCCGCGATGTATGGAAAAAAATCGCGAAGCCCTTCAAAACGTCGATCTTAACGGAGCGCGGGCTTCCCTCGAAGCATCCCTCAGCGCGGAAGGGTTTAGTCGCGACTCATTCGCTCCAGCTTTCCAGCTCCTGGATAAGCTCTCTGCCCTGGTCTCACCGGATTTGCCGATGCCGGACTGGCGCAAAGAACTTCCCAAAGGCGCAGGCTGGTGGTTCCTGGTCGACCGCTATTTTGCCAAAGACCCCCTTCTTACCACCGGATTTGCTACTACGATCGCGCCGGTTACTACCCATGCTCAGCAGCAACAGCTCGCGGCAGAGCTGCCGGTGCCTGGCGTTCCGATCATTCTTTCGGGGTGGAGTTATTCCCTGGCCGAGCTCCAACCCTGGTCGCATCGTCAGCTCCTGATCATCAGTGCGTTAATGGCACTGTTCGACGTCGGCTTGCTCGCGATTTTGTATCGCGATTTACGCCTTTGGCTCATTCAAATCTTGACCCTCACCTTCGCCATCGGCGCAATGATCGCGACGATGAAGCTCTTGAACTTACGTCTGAACCTGTTGAACGTGCTTTCCTTCCGGCTGGTTCTCGCAATTGGAGTCGACTATGGCATTTACGTTGTGCTGGTGTGGCAAAAGACGCGCGAGCTGGAACACGACGTCGCCGGTGTGATCAAACCGGTGATCCTCGCCGGCTTGACGGCAGTGAGCGGCTTTGGCTCGTTAGGCTGGGCCCACAATCCATCTCTGAGCGGACTGGGAATTGCGTGCGCGATTGGAATTTTCTGGAGCTTGCTCGCGACGATCTTCTTCGAACTGCCGGCGATGGCGGCCGCGAAGCCGAAAGCATGGCGCGAGCAATGATGGCATCGCAGGCGATATAGAAAGAGAAGATGCACAAAATCTCCCCTCTCCTGCTCTCTTACATTCTCATTGGGTCAATCGCGCATGCGCAATCATTGAGCGAAGCCGATGTGAAAGGAGTGCTGCGCCGAATCGCGGAGCGACGCGCGTCCTCGCCCGATGTGCACGCAAACTTTCAAGAGCAGAAGACGATGCACCTGATGAACAAGCCCATTGTCAGCTCTGGGAAGATTTGGTTCCACGCGCCGGACAAATTCAAACGCGAAGTCGAAGGAAACTCGCCCAGTGTCACGGTCAGCAACGGGCGCGATCTCTGGATTTATTACCCCAATTTCAAATCCGCCGAGCATTACACATTAGGCCGCCATTCACCCGCGGACGCGGCGATTGCGGCAATCAATACCGCTTTGAACCTGGAAAACGTTGAGAAAACCTTCCAGGTCGGTGGAACAAAAGCCGGGAACGGCTACTCCCTCGTCCTCACGCCCCGTTCGGCCTCCATGAAGCGCATTTTTCAAAAATTCGATCTGCGATTGAACGCCGATCTGGCGGCGGAACGGACCGAGATGACACAACCGAACGGAGACCGCGTGGTGACGGTTTACTCGAACCAAACGCGCGCAGCCATTCCAGCGGCGACCTTTGAGTTTACGCCGCCGCCCGGAACGGAGGTCACAACTCCGCTCGGGCGATAAGACGGTCTGTTACGGCAGAGAGTTTCCGGATTTTGATTTCACGAGGCCTATATCGGAGCTGTCGATAAAGCCGTCGGTGTTCAAGTCTTCGCGGTAATTTGAAGTCGTAACAGCGTGGCCGGATTGAGATTTTGTTTCACCGATGTCGGAGGCATCGACGAAGTGGTCGGCGTTGATGTCTCCCACGAGCACACCCATCGAGACCGAGACGTTGCCGGCGTGGCCAGCCGCATCCTGCACACCAATCAATGTGACGGTGATCGTGTGTCCGGTAGTTACACCGGTAAGGTTAACAATGTACTGGTGCGGATCGGTTCCGATCGCGCGGTCATGAACCGACCCAACGCCGGTGACATCGACGCTGGCAACGCTGTTCACTGCTTCGGGAAAGACGAAAATCAGTTGATAGTCATTATTGATCCCGCCGCTGCGACATTCGACTGCTGGAGTTCCCGTTAGCGGTAAATTGAGATCGAAGTCGCCCAGAGTGCCATGCGTCTTACGCGAGGCAGCTCCAACCAATGGGACCTGAGTAGACGTGACGTGGATGATCAGTTGCGCCGGACCGACGCTGTTCAGCCCTGTCGAGTCAATGACGGTCAACTTTGCCTGGTAATCACCCGGACTGTTGTAGGTATGTGAGAACAAGGGCGAGCCCTGCGTCACCGGCGGTGAACCGTCACCGAAGTCGAGCGTGTAGGAAGCGACGCTCGCGGCGCAGTCGCTCTTCGTCGAAGTGGATGCGTCGAAGTTGACGCCGAGTGGCGCCGTTCCCGACATCGGAGTGGCGGTGAATTTGGCCACCGGGAAGCTTTCGTGACATGTCAGATTCCCGGCGAGCGTGTAAGAGCCGATGCCTGTCGTCGTGGTATCGACATTGGGAAGCGCACCGAGTTGCGTCTGACCGTTAATGTTCGTCAGCACCGAGCCGATGGTAAGGTTCAAGGTGAAATCCGGAGTGCTACCGGCATTAGTTGCACCGAAGAATTGTAGTGGCGCCGACCGATCGAGCGTGATGACTATCGTCCCGTCTGAGAGGTTGCTTCCGGTCACCGGACAAGTCGTCGGTCCGTTAATTTTCCCGCATTGGTTCACCTTCTGGCCCGTTGTGGAATCGACAAATCCGTAGTTGAACGTCGGCGTTCCGGATGTTTGCGTGTCCATCTGCACATACACAGTGCGCGGAGTATTTGTGGCATCGAGCGCGGTGAAGTTCACCATCCAGGCGCCTCCGGGCGGGATCACCGGGGTAAGCGTCTGCACTTTTTCCAGAAACGTGATCGACTTGTTGCCGCAACTGATAAACGGCTCCCCGACCGCGACTTTTTGCAGGTTCTCCTGAGTGTTAACACTCGGTCCGCCGGTCTGATCGCCATCGGCGTCCGTCTGGACAGTAAGGTAAGGATAAACGCAGGCGCTTTCACTCGGTTGAATTCCGTTCACGTTGAGCTCGCGACAATACGCGCTTTGCCCCTGGTCGTTCACCGCGGTCACGCGGTAAAACGCGTTCGAGCTCGGATCGGCGGTTTGATCCAGATACTTGGTTGTTGTGTTGCCTGTAACCGTGGCCAGAAAAACTTCACTGCCGCTGGTCTGTCCGCGGTAAATGTTGTAGGCCGTGATCGGCGAGCCGCCGTTGTCAGGTTCACGCCAGGTGAGCTGCACACCCGCAGGCGGGCCGGCAATACGAGCCGCCGAAACCATTTGCGGCGCCGCTGGAACTGCCGGCTCGATCGGATCGAATGCGGCAAACAATCGCCGGCCGCCGGATTGGCGGGCGATTGTCGGTTTGTGGTCCCCGGATTGGCTGGTGCGCGTGTTCGCGCAATTCTTACATCCGTCGGTATAACCAAATACAACGCGACCTTCCCGATCGACATCAATCCCGTTGAAATCGAGAAGGTTTCGGGCGCCGTCACAACCCAGGCCTAACAAACAAATGTTGCCGACCTGAACCGGATCGTTCGGCGTCACGTCAACCAGGATCCAGCTCTGGCCCCGGTCATAAGTATTGGCGATATAAAGATGCCAGACTTGCGCCGGCGCATACGCGGGATCGACACCCACAAACGCGAACGCGGCGCGATTATCATCCCCGGCGACCATGGCGGCGAAGACGCACTTCTCCACACCAAGAATTGAGCTGACATCTGTGTCGTCCTGCCAGGTTGTGCCTTCATCGGGCGAATGGGCCGCGTGCGCGTGCCCGTCCGCGCTGACCCAACCGAAGTAAACGGTATTGGGGACCTGACCGACTGGCTTGCCAACATTGTTTTGGCCAATAGCTACGGCCGGGTCTTCGCTGCCCGTGCTGTTGGGAACGTTGAATTCATTCCATGTTATGCCGTTATCCTTGGAAACCGCGAGGCCGTTCGTGCCCATGGTGGGCCCTTCGGCGCACGAAGAATTCGGCACGTAAACCGTTCCTTGCGGCGACACTTTCAAGTGGCCGTGAATGCCCCCGCCGCACAATGTCGGAGGAAACATGGGAACGCCGGGCCCATACGTCACACCGCCATCGTAGCTCGCGGAACATTCCGCATTCTGCACCCCGTTTTGGGAGCAGTAATAAACCGCATTGGGATACGCCGGCGGCGGCGGCGTTATAACTGGCGCGTGAAAAGGTCCGCCACCGAGCGTTTCATGGTCGGGACCGGCCGGATAATTTCCCGCCGTCAACGGTGTCCACGATACGCCGTCGTCGTCGGAAATCGCGGCTGTGCTATTTCCCGCCGCCAATTCGAGATGAAAGACCCGGCCGGGGGTGTGCGGCGGATTCGGTCCAAGCCCGAGTTCTTCCGTTGAAAAATGGTCAACAAACCCGATGGGATCGAGTCCGGTCAAAATTGGTGAAGCTGTGTCCTGCCACGGGTTCCCCGCGGGTGACGAACAATCGTCGAAGTCGACGCGGTACTCATTGTCGACGTTGGTAAATAACACAACGCCACCGGTGTTTTTCCGTGTTTGTCCGCTCACATCGACAAGCAGCTCCACATTCGGATTCCAATCCACACCGATGGATGCCTCGTTATCCTGCTCAATTACCCCAGTCGGCGCAGGGTAATTAATGTAACGCGCCGGAGCGCCCACTCCCTGGTTAACCGGCGTCGGTTTCGGCACCAGGCTGGCTGTTCCGGTGAGGATGCTCGTTCCCACCGAAGCCGAGCAAACAAGATGGTAGACCGTGCCGTCCGGCGGAATCGGAATAATGATCGTCGACGGATCGGTGGTTGAGTTGTTGTTCGCCACCAAGTCTCCGTTCGGTTTTTCGATAAAAATGTCGATGTCGACATTTGCGACCAACCAACTCACGTCCCATCGCAAATAGTGCGTCGCGGCGAGGCTTGAGGCGTTTACCGTTAACGTGAAATCGCTGCACGAATTCGGAACATCACAAATCGGCGCTCCCAGAACGCCTGTGGGATTGGGAACCGTCGGACCATCGGTATACGTCAACGACCGATTGGTTGCGTCGAGCGTGCCGCTCGCCGGCATGGCCGCAGCAGGGCTGGTCGGTGTCCCCGGGCTGACCTTTGTTGCCGAAATCCTTGTGCTGGTGCTTGTTCGTCTGGTTTTCGCGATTGCTTCGGAAAGGAAGCAGCAGCTCGCGATGATAAGAATCAGGGCGGTGATGATTCGCCAGCCCAAAGGCGATTTAATGATCTGCATTTGCTGTCTCCTTTGCCTTTCGCATTAACGCCGCGTCACGGTTGTGCTCGGCGGCGAAGATTTGATGCGCTCGTAACGAATTGCGGTGTCCGTGGTGGACATGTCCTCAACCATCCAGGTCAGGTGTGCGACGTCGTTCTGGTCGATGATTGCGTTGATGAAATCGCCGGCAAATCGCTGATCGCCGCTGCAATCCGCCGCGGCACAGATTGCACCGGTGTGCACGTTGGATTCGATCGTGCGAACGGTCCAGGTGGGGGTTGCGCTGGTCGCGTTGAAAGTTTCCGCCCAAACCACTGACCATGTCGAACTAGTCAGCGAACCAGAAGTTCCATTGTCCGGCGTGCGATAATAAATCACTCCGACGTGGCCGGGGCTTCCCGCGGCGACCCAGGTAAAGGTTGCGGTTCCGGTTGTCGTTCCCGGAATCGGCGGCAATTTGCTCCAAGTCACGCCTTCGTCCGGCGAGTGCGCGACCACTACGGAATATCCTCCGGCCGGATTGACTTGCTCGGTCGCGACCCAAAGCTCGCCGTTTTTATCAAGCGCTGCGCTCGGCAACGCGACCGGCAGCGGCAATCCGGATGAGCGCACCGCCGCGATGGGCGAGCCGGTCGTGTTCGGTGAGTAAACGTAAAGTTTTAGCTCCGGCGATTCCTGCGGCAGCGTTCCCCAGATTTTTGTGATCTGGAGGATGTTGCTGCTCCCTGGTTTTTGCAGAAGCGGTCCGGTTTGCGGTTCTAACAATCCCGCGCCAAGCGCAGTCGGTGTCCAGGTGGATCCACGATCGGTGCTATGTAAAAAGGTCGTTTCGTACAAACCCTCGTTTGTAACTTCGTAGTCGTCGGTCAGGGTCGGCGCGAGCGTCCACATGCGATCGGTTCCGCCCGGAACCACCGCCGGATTACAATTCCAGGTAATACCGCGATCATCGCTCGTGCAGACCGCGGTGGTGCCAGCATAGGGATAATCGAAGGTAAAGTAGAGCCGGTTACCCGGATCGACCGAGATCGAGCTGTCGGAATTCAGATTGATGCTCGACGAGTAAATAGGACCAAGCAGTTCGGTCCAGCTCTTGCCCGAATCGTCCGAACGATAAATGTGCTGCAATGCGCTGAGATAAAGCGTGCCATCTGGCGCGGCCGCCAAAAGCGGTTCGTTTCCATTAACGCCTACGGTTACGGGCGTCGGAGCTGGAGTCGCCGTCGGTTTTGAGCGCTTTCCGCCAAAGGCGACGGCCGGAATTGCGACGCAAACAAACAATGCAACGATACGAGTTTTCATCTTATCGCTGTAATCGGAGGGCAAACGAAAATGGCCGTATTTCACCGCAACTTTGCAGCCGCGTTACCGGCATTTGTCCTCGACTTCGCCGGCAAGCGCGTGCTAAGCGTGAGTCCGGTTCCCCCAATGAACTCGCGGACGATTGCGCTGGTCCTGCTTCTTTCCACTTCGGATTTACTGCTCGCGCGTTCCACTGACAACATTCGCAGCGCCGCTCGCAATCCTGTTATTTCGCATATTCCGCGGAACCGGGTTCCATCGAGCGCGATTGCGTCGCTCGGCTACAGCAAACGCCGGCATATCCTCGAGCTCGAATTCATAAACGGCGCGATCTACCGCTATCTGGATGTTCCACCATTCGTTTACCGCGAACTGATGAGTGCGGATTCAAAGGCGCGTTACTACGACCTGAACATCAAAGGGAAATATCTTTCGGTGCACGTGCGTCCGCGCGTGAAGGATCAAACAGATTGAAACTGCCTGACAAGTGGGCCGAGCTGCGACATCGGCTGGTCATGACTTCGGAAGAGAAACGTGTTCTGGCTTTTGTATGTGCAGCCCTCGTCCTGGGGATGGCTACGAAGTGTTATCGCGACAACCGCCCGAAACCGCCGATCACCAGCGAGAAGAAACCCTCTGCCCGCGTTCACCGTTCTTCCGGAGGGCGCGATTAAGTGATTGCTTCGCCTGAGTTCTTTTCTCCCAAGCCCGGACCGGTCCCGCGACAATTCGAAATAACGGATGGGCTTTTGGCCGATCGATCTTGGCACAAACGCGATATACTTCTGGCGCGCGAGCTCGCAGCTTTCGTCGCAAGTGCGACCACTCATAAGTCAGCTGACCGCGGGTTTCGATCATCCTTGTTCCGGTTGGTCGGGCGGCAATCTTGGCAACGTTGAATTCGAAACCGCGCAGAGCAGCTTCGCGCGCAATCCCGTCCAGATAAGCGGCGATACTCTCCAACGGAAAACGCTGCGCTTGAAATCTGCGAAGCTGCGGATGGCGGCCATAGCCGCGCGTCTCACCTCGCAAAACTTTTTGCGCCAACAAACCCTCGCGCCAGGCCGCGACGAGGCCTTTTGCATCGAGGTAACGCGGATGAATCGTCCAGATCCGCATTACGGAAGATATGTTTTGGTTCTGCGCCAACACTGCTTCGCATCCCCCGATGCTCGCCCTTTCGGGCTATGGCCATCTCGCACTGCTTCCCGCAGGCTCGATTCACCCACGCTCGCCCTAATCGGCTCGCTTGTTTGTGCTGAGCGTTTCATAAATACTTTTGCGGAAGCGGATGCTGCTGCGATTCGTGCTGCCAATAAATCGATAGGATCCACCAGCGTTTGCCGTCGTTGAAAAGTTGAATGCTGTTCACGCCCCGCATGAAAGGCTTTGGATCGGCCGGATCACGCCGCGATTCATAAGTGCTCCAGACATGCGCTATCTGCCCGAACTCCTCCACCCGCCTGGCGACTTCACTCTCGTAAAAGCCTTCCTTTTCGAATAACGGCTCCACGCGCGCGATGTAGCCTTCGACATCGAGAACGAGCGGCGCAAGATCGACATCGGTTTTTCCAGGAACCGTCGCGGTCGGAATTAATCGCGCGCCGGGATAAAAAAGCGAGCGCTCCCGGTCCCAGTCCCGCTTCTTTCCAGCCGGGCCGGAAATCACCTCGTATGTCGCCGCGATGATGGCGTCGATCGATTCAACATCTGTGGGATTTGCTGGCTTCGGCATTCTCTCCTCGTGACCCTAGCGTGTGTCGAAGCTTAGTTCTATCGACTAAAGAATTTCGCCGCAGCCTTGAGAAAGTCTTGGACCGCAAAATAGCGGCCCGGCCCAAGCCGCTGCCGACAGCCGGCGCCTAGAACTTATAATTCAAAGCGGCGCGGACAATATTGCCCTCCGTATCACCGTTAAACTTGTAGGTGATTCCAAAGTTTACACCTGTGCCGCTGAAATCTTCCCGGTCCAGCTCGAAGCGCAGGTACTCAACTCTGGCGGTCCAATGGCAGCCCAGCATGTATTCGATGCCGCCGCCGCCAGTCCAGCCCCAGGCAAATTCCGTTTCGTGCGCATCGATTAACTCTGGGCCGCAGGGAAAAACAGAGCAATCGTCAATCACATGCTTCTCATAATTCACGCCGATTCCGCCGCCCGTGCCATAAAATAACCAATGGCCGAAGGCGAATCCGAGACGTCCTCGAATGGTTGTGAAAAAGTCGCTG
>Ga0070741_10015634_pt1 | contig 12814 bp, 11 predicted proteins | sample Coa_R1_4_FD_66440 | JGI IMG/M metagenome (GOLD analysis project Ga0070741, IMG submission 66440) | Surface soil microbial communities from Centralia Pennsylvania, which are recovering from an underground coalmine fire - Coalmine... | ecosystem: Environmental > Terrestrial > Soil > Unclassified ...
GGTCTTCCAAGCAAATCATTACTGTGACCACGACGTTACGACACGCGATGTCAATCGAGAACTGCGGAAAATAACGATGCCAGAAACGAGGCGAGGCTTATGACGTAACCCGGGAGGCACCCGTTATGAAACAACTTTTCTTCGTCTGTTTAATTGTGCTCTCACCGCAACTGTTTGCGCAGGACCAGATCACCGTGGGAACCATCCTGCCGGTTCAATTGAATTCCTGCTCGTTGCGCTCCAACAAGGCGAGAGCGGGGGAACCAATCAGTGCCCGAGTCATGCAGGATGTGCCATTGCCAGGAGGGCGCAAGATTCATGCTGGTGCGAAAGTCATCGGACATATTGTCTCTGCCAGACCTGCGGTTAACGGAATGATGGCAGACCTCTCGTTGCGCTTTGACACGTTGGCAATGGGAAAGCGGCGCGTCGCGATGATGACGAACCTGAGGGCGTTGGCGACCATGATGGATGTATCCGAGGCACAGATTCCGGAAAGCGGCCCGGATCGAGGAACTTCCTAAAACGAATGGACCACTGATCAGATCGGAGGAGAGGTTGTCTATCGCGGAGGCGTTGTGGCACACGGCTCGAATATCGTGGGGAATTCCGTGCTTGGCAGTGGCGTGCTGGTTCACGTTGCCGCTAAGCCCGGCCTGAAATGTCGCGACGAGGTCGATGGGAACGATCAGTTGCAAGCCTTGTGGGTCTTCTCCTCCGATGCATGCGGTCTTTACGATTTGCCGAACCTGAGTCTTACGCACGCAGGCCGCAGCGATCCGGTTGGCCAGATGACGCTAAGCTCAAATAAGGGCAACGTGAAAGTACGAGCGGGCAGCGGAATGCTCTTGCGCATGAACGGAACTGCGCCTCGAGGTTGAAGAGCAGGCGACAGCCTGACGTGTATTTGATGTGAGTTGTGGGAAAAGGGAAAGATCGATAGAGCAATGAAAGCAAACCATATGAGACGAGTGCTGCTGCTAGTGTGTCTGATCGTCTCACTTGTTGAACTGGACTGGGAGAGGTACCGAATCTACTTGTTCTCCTCCCTCGCGTGCCTGGTACTCGTAGTCTGGACTGAAGTGGTTCGGCGTCGCACAGCAGAAAAAACAATTAGTCCTGAAGTTCTAATGACTGCCGAAGGAGTCTCGCCCGTGGCTTGCGTGGCCTATACGCACGACGCACCTCATCAGGCGGATCACTTTCAGAAAATCGAACCCACTGTCTCCTTAGGGGAGGAGATCATGATGCATAACAACTCGGGCTAGCTCGCGGGAAGGAGTCGATTGCTTTTGCGCACCTGGTACCGAGTACGGACAAGACGTCGCGCCTGGATTCTGCTGCAGTTAACGAAAGAGGAGGCCAATGCACATGAGAATCATCGCAACCGCTGTTCTCGTTTGTTCACTCGCTTCATCCGTTTTTGCCATTGAACACGTCGTTACGGCGACTCACGGCACGATCACCAAGATCGATAAGACGGCAAAGACGATCGCTGTCAAAACCGCGGACGGGTCGGAGCGCACTTTCTACTGGGCCAAGAGCACGAGCGTTCATGGCGTAAAGGCTGCCGATGTGGCCGCGAAAGATTCGTGGCACGGTTTGAGTGAGGGTTCGGAAGTCGTAGCGCACTCCACAGAGCGTGGAACGAAAGATACCGTCGTTGAAGTGGACAAGGTTGGAGACACTGGCCTCAAAAGAACGGAGGGAACGATCAAAGAAATTGATCGGAGCGGGAAGAAGCTGGTTATCAAATCTGCCGACGGCACCGAACATGCATTCAAGCTTACCGGGCGCGCGGCTACGGACGCTGGCAAAGACGTGGCCGCGGGCGCCGAAAAAGGGACCAAAGTTGCAATTTATTCCACAGAAGATGCGGGCGAGAGCGTCGCTCACTTTTTCGAAAAGATTTAGAGAAATGAAATTTGTTGCAGAGAGGCGCGCAGCAAACTCGCCCACCTTTCCAGGGTTGAAAGTGCAGAGCGGTCCGGAGGTACACGAAGTGAAAAGTTCGGAGGTTCTACGGCTTGAAAGATACCTGACGTTCCATTTGGCGGAGGTTTTGGAAGTGCTGAAAAGCGCTGAGGAACGCGATTCAGATCCAGATTCGATATGGAGAGCAAAATGGGGTTCTTCAGCAATCGTTTTGAAAGAGGTGCTTTTACAAAGTCACGACGAGATTGCGTCAGCCCTCGCCCGAATGCGGGAAGGCACGTACGGCAACTGCGTTAGGTGTGGAAACGAGATTGATCTGCGACGGCTCGAAGTAGTCCCGTGGTCAAAGCTCTGTATTGAGTGCCACGAGGAGTCGGAGCGGAAGCAGGCGGAGAACCGGCGCATTGACCGGTCCCGGTTCTCAGCTGCGTAGAGTCCAAACCGTAACAAAGACAGCTCTCACGCCGTCGACGAGGTGAAACGGTGAGACCAATCCGTATTTTCAATGTTCTTCCGTCGCTGCCCAAGCCGCTCAGTGGCCTGCGTCGGCTGGCTTACAACCTGCGCTGGACGTGGGACCACGATTCCATTGAGCTGTTTCGTCGTTTGGACAGTGAATTATGGGAATCCGCCGGGCACAATCCTGTACGAATGCTGGGCGCCATGGACCAGACTCAATTGGAAGCCGCAGCCCAGGACGACACGATTCTCGCCCAGGTAGAGCGGACCGTTCGTGAGCTCGATGAATATCTGACATCAAAAGCGACCTGGTACGAGCGCACCTATGGAAAGCTTGACGGCTTGCGTGTCGCCTACTTTTCTGCAGAATTCGGGTTGACCGAATGCCTGTCCATATTTGCGGGAGGCCTTGGAATATTAGCTGGCGATCATTTGAAGTCTGCAAGCAACCTCGGCATACCTCTGGTGGGTGTTGGTTTGCTGTACCAGGAAGGGTACTTCTCCCAATACCTCAACGCCGCGGGGTGGCAGCAGGAATCGTATGCGGATAACGATTTCCAGAATCTTCCTTTGACTCTCGAAAAGCGTCCAAATGGTAGCGCTCTCACCGTCGAGTTGAACCTCGGTGGCCGTCCGGTACTCGCTCAGATTTGGCGTGTTGCTGTCGGCCGCGTTTCGCTTTTTCTCCTCGACACGAACCTGCCTCAGAACCATCCGGACGATCGCAACATCACGGATCAACTCTACGGTGGCGATCGTGAGATGCGCCTGAAGCAGGAGATTGTGCTTGGGATTGGGGGGTGCAGAGCATTGCAGGAACTGGGAATTGCCCCTTCTGTCTACCACATGAATGAAGGCCACTCCGCCTTCCTGTCGCTGGAATGGACTCGTCAGTTGATGGAAGGCCGCCAACTGAATTTTCGAGAGGCCAGAGAACTTGCCTCTGCCGGGCTGATTTTTACCGGGCACACGCCGGTGCCGGCGGGGCACGACTACTTCCCTACATCTCTGATGGAGCGCTATCTGGGGGATTATGCGATCCGCATGGGAGTAAGCATGCGCGATTTTCTCGGGCTTGGAAGGCAGAACCCAGACAACCAGGCGGAAGAGTTCTGCATGACTGTGCTCGCCCTTCGTATGGCAGCATCGAGCAACGGCGTCAGCAAGCTGCATGGCCAAGTGAGCCGAGAAATGTGGCGGGGACTCTGGCCCGGTGTGCCGGTCGATGAAATTCCCATCGGCCACGTAACCAATGGCGTGCACTTTCGTTCCTGGAACTCGAACGAAATGAACCACTTGTACGACCGCTATCTTGGGCCGCACTGGCGCGAGAACCAAGCCGATCCCAAGCTGTGGCTTCGGGTCGATTCCATTCCCCAGGAGGAGCTGTGGCGAACGCACGAACGCCGCCGCGAACGCCTTGTCGCTTTTACGAGGCGACGGCTGCGTTTGCAACTGACCCAACGTGGCGCAGCGCGATCTGCAATCGATGCCGCCGATGAAGTGCTCGACCCGTCGGCCCTGACAATTGGATTCGCACGCCGGTTTGCCACGTACAAACGGGCAACGCTGCTGCTGCGAGATGTCGACCGTCTGGAACGAATTGTCAACCAGCCGGGACGGCCCGTGCAGATCTTGTTTGCCGGCAAAGCCCATCCCCGCGATGATGCGGGGAAAGCCCTTATCCAGCAGATTGTGAAGCTGGCCCAACAGAAGGAGTTCCGCCGCCGCCTGGTGTTCCTGGAGGACTATGACATGGCAGCGGCGCGGGCGCTGGTGCAGGGCTGCGATGTCTGGCTCAACACGCCACTGCGCCCACTTGAAGCAAGTGGTACCAGCGGCATGAAAGCCCTCGCTAACGGGGCTTTGAATGTGAGCACTCTTGATGGTTGGTGGGACGAAGCATGGCATTATGCGGCGGACAAAAGCAGCTTCGTAGGCTGGGCAATTGGGCGCGGCGAAAAGTACGAGTCCGCGGAATATCAGGACCAGGTCGAAGCAGCTGCGCTCTACGATTTGTTGGAATCGGAGATTGTCCCCGCGTTCTACGAACGAAGCGTCGACGGTTTACCGCGGCGGTGGATTGCCTACATGAAATCCTCCATTGGAACGTTGTCCTATTCATTTAATGCACAGCGGATGGTGAAGGACTATACAGCTGATTTCTACACAGGGGCGCACGAAAAATGCCATCAGTTGATGGCCGAAGAATCGCAACGCACACGAAAGCTTGCTGTGTGGCTATCGCGGGTGGAACGCAACTGGTGCAATGTTACGGTCGAGTCGGTCGACGAGGTAGGAGAGCTCAAGATACAGGTGGGAGATCACATCGGTGTTCGGGCAAGGGCACATTTAGGCGATCTCCTTCCCAATGAAGTGGCCGTGGAAGTCTACGTGGGTCGGTTGAACGCGGATGGCGAGATCACTGGAGGAACGAGTATTCCGATGAATCCCGTGGGTCAACAGAACGGAATGCATGTATATGAGGCCGCGGAAGTCCCGTGCCGGTGCAGCGGCCGCAACGGCTATACGGTCCGGGTCCGCCCCTTCCACGTGGATGAAGCGAAGCTATTTCTTCCCGGCCTCATCTGCTGGGCCGGCGAACTGGTGATTGAGGCCAGAGCCGCTTAGAAAAATTCTGAGGCTGCCTATCATCGGAACTTTTGAAAGTCCGGTGGCGGAGTGAACAGGAGACGAATCATGCGATTGCGACGCTGGTCAATGATGGCGACTCTTTTTTTGGCTGCGGTATCCTCGACGCGGCTGCTGCACGGCGATACGAGCACAAACTCCCCTCCCCCGCCCGGCACGCTTAATTACGTGGAGGGAAATGCTTCGATCGGTGCTCAGACGTTGGACTCTAAGTCGGTTGGTTCAATCGAACTTCAGCGAGGGCAAGCGCTGTCCACTGCGGACGGCAAAGTCGAAGTCCTGCTCACTCCAGGTGTTTTTCTACGCTTGGGTTCCAACAGCACGGTCAAGATGCTTTCCCCCACTCTGACGGACACAGAAGTCCATTTAGAGAAGGGACACGCAATGGTTGAGGTCGCCGAGCTCCACCCGGAGAATGACCTTCGCATCGTTGCCGGCGGGGCGATGATACGGCTGCTGAAAACAGGTCTCTATGACGTTGACTTGAACCAAGGTCAGTTGCGGGTGTTCGACGGCAAAGGGGAGGTGCTTGAAGGACACGAGCATACGGACGTGGGCGGCGGACATGCGATCGGTTTGATTGCAAATCCGGAGAACCGGAAGCTGAAGTCGAGCAACTTCAATAAGAAGTCGTATGAAGAAGGGGACCTTTACCGCTGGAGCAGTTTGCGTTCGTCTTATCTGGCCGAGGCCAACGTCGATGCCGCGGCTCTTTATGCCGCTAATGGAGGCGGGCCGTGGGGGCCCGGATGGTGGGGAGCTGACTGGTACTGGGATCCTTATTTCGACGCCTTCACTTTCATTCCTGGGGACGGTATCTTCTATAGTCCCTTCGGCTGGGGTTTCTATTCGCCGTGGTGGGTCGATCAATCACCATTCTACGGATATGGCGGATATGGATACGGATATACACCCATTTACCACCACTTCGGTCCTAACTTCCGCAATTGGGGCGGAGAAAGGCACTATGCCGAGAGCCCCAACTATAACCACGGAATTTACCGCGGTGCGGGTTCTACAGGTGGTTTCCGCTCTGGCCCGCAAATGACAGGAGGCGGACGCAGCTTTGGAGGTGGTGGCGCCCGTGCGGGAGGTGTAGGCGGTGGATTTCATAGTGGAGGATTTCACGGCGGAGGATTTAGTGGCGACGGCTTCCACGGCGGCGGCTTCCATGGGGGAGTCGGCTTCCACGGTGGTGGTGGTTTCCATGGCCGCTGACCCGTACTGATAGAAGAGTTTTAGTGTTTTGACTATTTGGATTTTGAGGAGCCAGATGCAATGAAAGGTTTCTTAGTCGCCCTGATGCTGTGGCCGGCTGCATTGCCGGCCCAGAGTCCGTTTGATGGAACCTGGGTCACCAAATTAGACACGATTCAGTTTCCGCAGCAGCCAGAAACTTATCTGCTGCAAAATGGCGAGTACGAGTGCTCAACCTGCGTTCCGAAGATCAAGGTGAAAGCCGATGGACAGGATCACATGGTCGCCGGTTCCCCGTATTTCAATGCGATCGCGGTACAACTAGTGGATCCGAACAACATCCAGATCACAGAAAAGCTGCGCGAGAAAATCGTGTATTCCGAGATCGACACGGTCTCCGCAGATGGGAACACCCTAGTCGAGAAGATTACCGACACAGCCGCTCCCAATGGCGAGCCCGTAAACGCGACCGAAACCTACAAACGGGTGAGCGCAGGCCCATCTGGTTCCAGTCCGATTTCCGGATCATGGCAAGCGGAAAAGCTTGAGGAGGCTTCTGATAATGGGATGTTGGTAACTTATCACAGCACAAATGACGGGCTCAAAGCCTCTAACCCGAGCGGGGAAGGTTATTCCGCCAAATTTGATGGAAAGGAGTATCCCATTCACGGCGAGCCCGCCCACAACACAGTATCCCTGCAACGCGTCGACGCCAATACGATCGTGGAAACAGATAAACAGGATGGAGTAATTCACTACCAGGTGCGCATGACCGTTTCTCCTGACGGAAAGTCAATGCAGGTCACTGAACTGGACAATGAGAGAAGCACCCAGATGAACTATGCGATGGAGAAAAAGGGACAGTAGCACGATCCAACTTCCTATCATTCCGATAGTCGGAGAAAAGATACGGCGCTCAGTGAAACGAGCGTCAGCGGGAATTCTGCTGTTGTTGCTGGCTGCCTGCGGGTCCGGACCGAACTATCAACTTCCGGAGAAACCGCCTCCGGCGCAGCCTCCGCCGGTCGCACAACAGAGTGGTTCGGTGATCATTACGCCGCAGTACGCGGCACTGCAACCGGGAGGGAGTACAAAGTTTTCCGCACAGGATAGTGGAGGAGGAGCGCTGGAATGGACGGTCAATGGCATTCCGGGTGGCAACTCATCCGTGGGGTTAATCGATGCGAACGGAAACTACCAGGCACCCAAGGCGCCTTCGAGCACGAACGCAGTGATCAGCGCCGCGTTGGCGGTTTCTCCGGCAACGAACTTCGCAACTGCGGTCGTGGCTATGATCCTTCCCGGACAACTCACGCCGACCCCCAATCCGCAAGTGGTAGCGTACTCGATTTATTTGCCCGCACCGGGCACCGTCAGCGTGCAGTTCGGCACGGAAAATCGCATGACCTCGCAACAAGCGACTCCATCTCCAAACGGTGGAATGGTGCATGTGTATGTAGCCGGAATGCTATCGCAGACTCTGTACCACATGCATGCATTGGTCACGTTAAATAACGGCTCCTCGTTTGCTGACACAGATCATACGTTCACTACGGGAAGCAAGCCGGGAACCTCGGTGGTCCAGATCACCAATCCTTCAGAAGGCGCGCCGGGACCGGGAGTGGAACTTTATGACACGGTAGTTCCACATACGGAGGCGCAGCTATTCGCTACCGATCTTCAGGGGAATGTCATATGGACCTACCGGTATCAGGGATCAGCGATAGACGCGATTCAGGGCGCGAAGATGCTGCCCAACGGACACTTCCTGGTTTTGATTTCGTTTGCGTCATCACTGTCAACAACCGTATCGTCCAATCTCCCGAGCGGTACGATTGATGCGATTCGCGAGGTGGATCTGGCGGGGAACACCATTCGAGAACTCTCACTCAATCAACTAGGGCAATCGTTAGCGGCGATAGGATTCAACTTCGTATTGCAGGGATTTCATCATGACGTATTACCCCTTGCCAACGGCCACATTGTGTTGCTGGCGGACATGAGAGTACCTTACAACAATTTGCCGGGTTATCCGGGCACCACTTCAGTCTTGGGAGACCTGCTGATCGATGTGGATCGGAATTTCAATCCAACATGGGTTTGGAATGCGTTTGATCATTTGGATGTGAGTCGCCATCCCATGAATTTTCCGGACTGGACGCATGGGAACGCGATGCTGTACTCGGCGGACGACCACAATCTGCTGTTTTCCATGCGGCACCAAAACTGGATTGTGAAGATTGATTATGAGGACGGTAAGGGCTTGGGAGACATTTTGTGGCGGCTGGGTCCTGGTGGAGATTTCAAGTTGCTGGGAGGAGTCGATCCGACCGATTGGTTTTACGCGCAACATGGGCCGAGTTTCTTCAGCGAGAACACGATCGGGGTTTTTCAACTGGGTGTGATGGACAACGGCGATGACCGGCAGTTTCCCGCAGGGGTGGTGTGCGATCAGGCCGGCCAGCCTCCCTGCCGCTATTCGAGGGCGTTGGTCCTGGAAATCGATGAGAGTGCAATGACGGCAACCTTGCTCTCGAGCTATATGCCATCCGCGAGCTTCTATAGCTATTTCGGAGGAAACGTCGAACAGTTGGCCAATGGAGATTTTGCAGCGGATTTCTGCGCCGTGAAGACCGGCGCGACTATCCTGGAACTGAGTGCGTCGACCGGTACGGCGAAGATTGTCTGGCAGGCCATTACGCCCGCTGCAGCTCAGTTCCGGTCGACGCGTTTGCCCAGCTTGTATCCCGGCGTTCAGTGGTAGTTGGTTGTCGGAAGCATCAGATGGGAGACAGGGATTGCGCCTGGTCTCGGCCTGCATCATTGGCGATAAACTCGCCTGGCTTCCGCATACTGTCCTCTTTTCTTAGGATCGCAAAAGGACCAAAGATGAACGTTCTCGAATTCAGCCTCTTGGTATTCCTTAGTTCCTGGATTGCAGGTTTCGTAGGCGCTTTAACTGGGTTGGGCGGAGGCGTTGTCCTCGTACCGCTGCTCAGCTTGTTCTTCAAGGTGGACATCCGCTATGCCATCGGCGCTTCGCTCGTTTCGGTGATCGCGACTTCCTCGGGCGCGGCGGCAGCTTACGTGAAAGAGGGCTTCTCTAATATCAGAATCGGTATGTTCCTCGAGATTGCGACCACCTTGGGTGCACTTCTCGGCGCAAACCTTGCGGCACGAGTATCGACACATGCAATTGCAATTGTCTTTGGAGTGGTGCTGCTGTTTTCCGCATACTTTTCCCGGAAACCTCGATCGCAAGCTGAACGCGAAGTTCCACACGATCCACTTGCTACCCGGTTGCGCTTGAACGGCAGTTTCCCGGACGCGGACGGTCCTAGAAGTTACAACGTGCAGCATGTTCCGACTGGCTGGGCTCTTATGTTTGGCGCCGGCGCTTTGTCAGGTCTTCTTGGCATAGGCTCCGGCGCAATGAAGGTTCTTGCCATGGACCAGGCGATGAAAATTCCTTTCAAAGTTTCGACTACCACCAGCAATTTCATGATCGGCGTCACCGCCGCAGCCAGCGCGGGTGTCTATCTGAACCGCGGTTACATTGATCCCGGACTTGTCATGCCTGTCATGCTAGGGGTTCTCGCCGGTTCATTGTTGGGCGCCAGGATTCTCATCAAAGTGCATACAAAATGGCTGCGCCTCGGCTTCAGCCTGGTGATTGTTCTTCTAGCGATTGAGATGCTCTATAACGGGCTCTCCGGGAGGATCTAGTTGCTTTCCAAACGAAGCTGGACGGATCAAAGGATTGAAAATATTCTCGGAAACCTGCTACGTGCCGGAGTACTTCTGTCGGCGCTGGTCGTATTGATTGGTGGCGTTATCTATCTCCTTCGGCATGGTCGTTCCCCCATGGATTTCGGTGTATTCCGTGGCGAACCGGCAGACCTTCGAAGCGTCCGCGGAATCATCCGCGACACACTGGCATTGCGAGGTCGGGGTATCATCCAGTTGGGTCTTTTGCTGTTGATTGCGACTCCCGTAGCGCGAGTCGCATTTTCGATCTTTGGGTTTGCAGAAGAGCGCGATCGCATGTACGTGGTGTTCACCGTGATCGTGTTCTCAATCTTGCTCTACAGCCTCATCGGATCCGCCTAACTCGCGAAATAATCCTTCCAGTTCGACCTGATCGTCTCAGGGCATCGAGTAGTGCTGCCACCCATCAGCACTTTCACTTGGCCACGGTATTCGGAATCGAGACAGACGGTAGCTTTTGTGCTACTAAAGCGCAATCATGATCTCAGTCGTAAGACGATTCGAAGGGTCTCAAGGAGTGTATCGCTATGCTCTTCCCAACTTGCGGTGCGAGAAGGCTGTTCCAAGTCCCACTTTTTGTTCTTGCTGCCTGCTTCTGCTCAGCGCCGAGCTTCGGCCAACAGTCAACGTCGCAGATCCAGGCCGCTGCGGATTCTACAACTGCAAAGTCTGACATCGACAAAGCAAAGCTGAGTGGGACCCACCCAGCGGAACCACCACCGGTGCTCCAGCAGCTTAATTCCGCGATCGAGCAGCTTACGGCCAGGATTTCTCCTGCGGTGGTGCAAATTCTGGTTACGGGCTATGGTCCCCTGGAAGAAAATAATCGTGGCCAAACCGCGCTCATAACCCGCGAGCATGCGATTGGTTCAGGAGTGATCGTGGACCCGGATGGTTACATCATGACAAATGCTCACGTGGTCGAGGGCGCGCAACGTATCCACGTTGCGCTTGCAGTGCCTTCAGTGGACTTTCCGGACAAGATGGTGCCAGCCGGTAAGCAGCGGATCGTTGAGGCTCGACTCATTGGCATGCACAAGGACACCGACCTTGCCGTGCTCAAGATTGATCAGACAGGCCTGCCCACACTTTCGCTCGGTAAGCACCGGCCGGTACACCAAGGGCAACTAGTGTTTGCGCTAGGCAGCCCCGAAGGACTTGAGAACTCGGTGACCATGGGCGTGGTGAGTTCAGTTGCGAGGCAGGCAGATCCGAGCCGTCCGATGGTTTACATCCAGACGGATGCTCCCATCAACCCGGGAAATAGCGGCGGCCCTCTGGTTGACACCGACGGTTACGTCGTAGGGATTAACACTTTCATCCTTTCCGAAGCGGGTGGAAGTGAGGGGCTAGGATTTGCGATCCCCGCACGGATCGTGCGTTTCGTGTACGAGAGCCTTCGCAAGTACGGGCATGTTCATCGGATCGAGGTCAAAGCAGCCGCCCAAACGATCACCGCCAGCTTGTCTAAAGGATTGGGGCTTTCGCAAAATTGGGGAGTGGTGATTGATGATGTGATCCCGGGAGGGCCTGCTGAAGCAGCTGGCCTGAAGGTGGGAGACATCGTTGTCAGGGCTGATGGCCGCCTCATAGGCACGCTGCCAGCATTCACTTCTGCTCTCTATCTTCATCCTTTAGATGAAGTGCTTCAGCTGGAGGTTCTCCGTGGCACGGAGCGGACGGCTCTCTTCATCCCCGCAGTTGAGATGAAAGATCCAATGGATTCTCTGTCTAACTTGGTCAATTCACGCGAAAACCTGGTTTCTCGGTTGGGTATACTCGCGTTGAGTTTGAACGATGAGCTGCGATCCATGGTGGGTACGCTACGCAATCCTTCTGGCGTAGTCGTAGTCGCACGAGTAGCCAATTTCATGAGTTCGGAAACTGGGCTGGAAACTGGAGACATCATCCATAGCGTGAACCAGGCGCCGATCGACTCTCTAAGCTCGCTGCGTGCGGCTCTGACGGAGATCAAGCAACACGATCCGGTCGTACTCCAGGTGGAGCGCGGAGGTGGGCTACAGTGGCTGGCGTTCGATATGGAGTAGTGGATTCAGAGGGGGCTGATTCTGTCGGTCTTGGTAGCGTCAACTGAGAACCGACTCGCCCTATGCCTCGCAATTTTTGACCATCTTGCTCGACGGCGGTTCAGTGCACAGTCAGCGGAGCGAAGAGCCAGGATCGCGCAGTATTGTGGTTCCGAGAAGTGCGAAGCAGGAATGTCCAACTACGAGCGTCATCCAGACCGGCCGGTGAACGCGACAAAGCTTCGAGTGCTCGAACAACAGCTTCGTTGCTCGCAATACCTTCAATAGCGGCGGGAGTCCTTCTCACAGTTGCCCCGTTATCCAGTTCGACATACTCCCCTCACAGACATCGTAATGCCGGAGATCACTCCCTTGTTTTCGACCACGAGAACATCTGGCTCCTGATGCTTTTCGAAGGCAGCAAAGAACGAATCGGCGAAACCGACAGCCGGAAAGACTTCGACTTGTCGCCTTCATCTTGAGCTCAGCGGAAATGGCCTTGCCGGGAGCGCCGTTTTGACCGCCCGACAGATTGATCTTGGTCATGATCCACCCGAAAACAGAGCAATTGGCGAAGCTCGGCGGCACGGTGCTACATTCAACGCAATGCGTTCTGAGATAGAACAAGCCGTGCAACTCCTGCAGCGGGGTGACGATGCGGCGCTGGAGCAGGCTCTGGCTCTGCTCCAAAATACTGTGCTCTCCTTCAGCATGCGCGTTTGCGGCCAGCGTCAGGACGCCGAAGACACCATGCAAGAGGTGCTGCTCAAGTCGGT
>Ga0070741_10015635_pt1 | contig 12813 bp, 5 predicted proteins | sample Coa_R1_4_FD_66440 | JGI IMG/M metagenome (GOLD analysis project Ga0070741, IMG submission 66440) | Surface soil microbial communities from Centralia Pennsylvania, which are recovering from an underground coalmine fire - Coalmine... | ecosystem: Environmental > Terrestrial > Soil > Unclassified ...
CAACTTGCGGGAGCACGTCTGCGAGGTCGAGAACAACCAGGCCGAACCCTCCCGCGTTGATGATCCAATCAGCGGCTTGTATTGCTTTGTCTAGCGGGGTGAGCTTCCGATGTGGCGCTGCGCACTTTACCCATAACACCCGGCTCAGGTTTGCGCTGCTGGCTGCGGCCGAGAGAGGATCGAATGCATTGTTGGCATCGATCAAGGCACAGCACTCTCCCCGCTCAGTGACTTCTCTCATCAGGGAAAGGAGCAATGTAGTTCTGCCGGACGAAGCAGGTCCGCAGATTTCAGTCAGACAGCCCCGCGGGATCTGCACGGAGATCTGGTCCAAGGAGGAAATGCCAAGGGACACAGTCTCGGGTGGAACAGCAGGTCGGACCGTCAGGGCGCCAGGGATGTGCTTTTCGAGGGCGTGTTCGATTTGTGCTTTCAGGAGGGCCGCGGTGCTCACAATAGTTCCGTTGACAATTTATTCGCTTTTTATTCACTTCCGGGTATATGATTCTTGCCGGAATGGGAATGGTTGTCAAGAAGGCACAATCCATAGAGCTGAATGGGCTTAGGCGCCACAATCTGTAGAGAGCGAATCTAAACTTTGATGGGAGTCACGTCTCGAATCTTGATTGGCACGTCGGGATTTTCGTACCCGGACTGGCGCGGGACTGTTTACCCGCCAGACCTCAAGAAGAGGAAGGTCCACGAGTTGGAGTTTCTGTCAGCGTTCTTTGATTTCTGCGAGATAAATAACAGCTTCTACCGTCCGGTCAGCCCCGATGTCGCTCGGAAATGGTGCCAGTACGTGGCTAATAATAAGGAGTTTCAATTTACGGCGAAGCTCACCGAAGTATTCTCCCACGCGCCGGGAAGAGACAAGAAAAAGTCCTCCTCAGCCGAAACCATAAAGTACACGCCGCAGGATGTGGAGGACGCGAAGAAAGGGTTTGACCCGATCTCGAATGCTGGCCGGCTCGGTGCTCTTCTGCTTCAGTTTCCAATCTCATTCAAGTACACCGAAGGAAATTGGGATCACCTGATCGATGTGCTTCACCTTTTCCGTGAGTACCGCCTGGCAGTAGAAGTTCGCCACAAAAGCTGGAGCGATCCACTGGTGCTGAAGGCCCTTGAATCTGAGAGTGTTGCCTTCTGCAATATTGATCAAACCCGCTTGGGCGAGACGCTGGAGGGAACGGAATACGTCACCGCGCCGGTCGCATATCTGCGGTTACATGGCAGAAGCAAAAACTGGTTCACGGCCAAAAATAGGGATGAACGCTACGACTACCTATATTCAAAAGGCAGCCTGGAAAAAATAAAGAACAAAGTTCGGAACATGGCTGCGAAAGCCGAAAAGACATTCGTAGCCGCAAACAATCACCCCAAAGGCCAGGCTGCGGCAAATGCAATTGAATTGAAAAGCCTGCTTTCGGACGAGAAGGTGAAGGCGCCGGAGACGCTTGTGAAGACATACCCGGAGTTGCGGGAGTTTGCGGTCGCGGAGGATGTTGATCAGGAGGCAGGCACCAAAAAGGCTAGCGGCACGCTCCGGCAAAATGACCCAAACAAGAAGAGTAAGCAAGATGCAATTAAGCAGGATCTACCTCTTTAAAAGCGAGCACATTTGTTGCCATGCTTCAATCCGAGAACTATGCGAATTCGTTAAGGCAGGAACGGGGCGCACGCAATGCCTCATATGTGACGCAACGTGACCTGCTGCATGTCATCAGCGTTTGGTAGCCCACGAGTCACGATCTCTCCTGGGATCATCAACGACCTACCATTACCTCCAACTCCCAATCGTGTAAGGAAGAGCGCTCGAAAGGCTACAGTTTCAAGCTGTGCTGTCAGGAAAACTTATTGACGGAGATTTCAACGCGCTTAATTCTTTGCGCAATCAACATCGCGACTAAACCGGTGATCTCCTTTGCTGCAGCGCGATAATGCTCCGGATTAGAGGAGAGTCACAGAGCTCACTGGCCCTTGCGAGTAATTCTGTGACTTGTGCTGGCTGTAGATCAGCCGACTCATGGGCAAACCTATTTCGGTCTTTCGAGAGTCGATGAAGCAATCTGATACCTTTTGGTCCGATTACACGTGAGCCATGAAGTGGCAAGAGCCCGTCCACTGCTCGCCAAAGACACGAATCCAGTCGCTCAAGGACCTGCACTCGCTCGCCTAAGGTTAAGCGGTCGAGTGGTTTCCCTCCAGCACAGGCGCTCACCGCCTCCTTTCCTTCGTGCCCACACGCGAGCACATTCTCAACAACACAAATTTCCAGCATTCTGTCGACCTGGGCATAGCATTTTTGCGCAATCCCACACCGCAGCGTCGAGCGGGGCGGTGCCGAAATTACTTCTGGTGCCCAACGATCAATATCTGTCAATAACCGATCTCGAACTTTTTTAAGGTCATCCATCACCGACATGCTCCGAGAGATCATAACGGTCAAGAATTCTAGAGATTCTGTCTGGGTCACGAACAATGATGCCCTGACGACGCGAGAAACCCCGATTATGATCGCCTGTATGGCCTAGCCACTCAAACGAAGTCATTGCAACGAATAATTTGTCGACGCCTAAAATAGATTGAGTAATACCAGGCTTTCTCGTAACAAATAGCCGCGAATTGGCGCGTGCCATGTCGATCAAATTCTGGATTGCAGCCTTATCCTTTATGCCTCTTTCCTCTGATTCTGGTCCAATGGTCATGAAAATCATCACACCTGAAGTGAGCAGCTCTTGCAATCTCTTCAGCAGCTCACGATTCAGCACCTTTGCCGTAACTTTCGGACTCACAATTACGAGACGGTTCTTCGCACAAGCGAGTGCTTCTTCAAATAGCGGCGGACAATCGTAGCAGCATAGCTCGCGGACCCGAACGCGCTGTAGTTCACGCTGCTTCTCTGCGAGAATCGTACGTGCTTCTTCGAGACGGTTGGACAATGCAATCCTTGTCTGCAGGGATTCAGCGCTTTCGAGGTCGCGAACACACTGTTGAACGATTACGTCTGCCTTTGAGATTTCATCCTGTAGAGTCTCTAGACGGTCCTCATTGGCCATCGCACCCAGAAGCCCGGAATCCAGACCATCCCACACGCGCTCATCCCCTTCAAACAGGCTCGCTGTGTTGATGCCCATCTTTTTCAGACCACCTGCCATGGCAAAGGCCCTCTCATGGTCTTCTAGCAACTTAGCATCGGTCGCAAATGAGACTTGAACTTCAGTCCCATAGTCGGCGGCGTACACCAAGGCAACCGCCTCCCGAAATAGCCGAGTCGCACGTTCAATACCTCTTATTGCAAGCAAATCTCTACGTTGTTCGCCAATAGCACCGGCCGAGCGGATCAATTGCTCCACCTCAGGCAACTTAAGGTCGGACACGATCGGCTTTCGCGCGGGAAAACTTGGAATTTCCAACAGGCCACGTTCCCTAGCATCCTTTGGTTGCAGGAGCTCCGTCCACTTAAACAGTTCGACTCTTCGTAATAAACCGTCAAAGTGAATACTGAAACTCTGTTCCTCAGGAACAATCAGTTCAGAGTCTTCGAGGACGGATCTTCCTTTCTGCGTCATCAAAAGAGTTTGAGCACGACTTCCAGGAACACCGGCCAATGCCAGACTTTCAGCTTGTGCAAGCGAAACCAGAGCACCGCGTACCACATTAGACTGCAAGCCCAGAAATGCTGCGACCTCGTCTTGACTGCTCATTCCGGCATCTACTGACCGCAGGACGAATTCTTCTATCGGTGCAACTTTTTTGTGTGCCAACGTGAGCACGCGGAGCGAAAGTACATACACCGGTAGCGCCACTTCTTCGAAGTCCACCAAATGAAAGCCAGGTCGGCGTCGATGTTGACGGGCAGTGCGCCATGGATTCACTAGCGCACCTCCTCAACACTGCAACTGGAGGGATGTGCCTCAATGTAATCAATTATGGAACGGAACGGATTTCGGCCGGGTGCTTGACGAGCAAATGATAAATCTCCGACTAACACGAGATAGTGCTTGCCTCTAGAAAGTGCGACGTTAAGCCTACGATCCTCGGCCAGAAATCCAATAGCTCTACTTAAATTTGAGCGGGTCACAGAATATATTGTGAGATCCGCTTCGCGGCCCTGAAAGGCATCGACAGTGTTTGCCTCGATTGTCAAGCCCGACAGCTGATCGCCACGTTGAGCGATGGCACGTTGCAACGCACTTTTTTGCGCTGAGTATCCGGTTAGGACGGCGACAGAGTACCTCTTACGAACCGTTGCGGTACGCTGACTCAATTTAGCCAGCAGAGTAGTAATTGTCTGCACTTCGCAAGAATTTGTGTAACTTGGACCAAGCTTCTTCTCAAAGCGGTATGCAAGCCTACTGGTGTCAAGCCACATCACTGGTTTCGATAGCACACTCGCAAGAGCATCATCCTGCTCATTTCGGCAATTAAGGAGCTGGCCGTCATAAAAACAATGGCTAATGAGATCACCGATCTCCTTTACCATTCGATGCTGCGAGGTCAGTGCTGTTTTAGAAGCTTCAGGAAGAAGATCGTGCAATCTGTCGAATAACGTTTTCGACAGTTCTGCATTGGTCAGGCCATGTTTCGTGAGAATCTCGTTCTCGTCGAGATCTTGATCGACGAATGGTGGGAGTTGCTTCCGGTCCCCGACCAAAATCCATCTTCTAGAACGCGAAAGCGGTACAAGAACTTCTGTGGGAGTCGCCTTGGAAGCTTCATCCACTATGCATAGGTCGAAGGCGACATCTTCAATACCTTTGATGCTGGCTATTCCAACACAGGTTCCTGCTATAACCTGGGCAGACGTCAGCAGCGCAGCATGGAATTCTGCGCCGCGCCCGAACCGTGTCTCCCAATCGGCATGAATCTGTAGCATCTGTTGAAATCGTCTGTTCTGTTGACTATCAGGAAGGTAGGCGTCCGCCCATTCGCTCAGTTCTTTGCTAGAAAGCGTGACGATTTGCTCAGTGATCTCGTCTGCTTCCTTCAGACGACGCAAGAGATCCCTCTTCTCGCGTTTTAGAAGCAGCAGATCTCCCCTCATTCGCGTTAGTTCAGCATCATCCTCTTCCTGGACACCTCCTGCGTTGGAGGTACTCCCGGCTTCAGATGTGGTTGTTGGGCGACTAGTCTTTTCGTGTATCAATTCCTCCAATTCCCTAATTGATTTATCCAGCGCAATGAAGCGCCGCAGCATTACGGCTACATCGGCATCCCGTTTAGAAATTCCATGTGAGGCGGCGAAAACATCCATGAATTCCTTGCCCTTCTGAACAACCTCTGCTCTCCAGGATTCCATTTGGTTCTCAAGAACCAGCGATCTAACGTCACGTGCTATTCTCGGGTCTTCGAGACGGCCAACTCTGACTATCTTCAAGTTCCCCTGGAACTTTTGAAGTCGTTCGACTGCGTTGTCAAGTGCGACGTGCGTCTGCGAGCTGAGGAGGATTCGGGCGTCCGGATGCAACTTCAGAGTCTGTAGGACGACCTCAGTGATGAATGTCGTCTTTCCTGTACCCGGAGGCCCTTCGACCAGAAGAAACTCGCTCGTTCCGAGCGCTGCACGGACTGCGTCCTTTTTCCTGTCATCGAGATCTGTCTGGACAAAAGTTAACTCTTTGATCGGAACAGGGGCGCCTCCACTCTGTGGACGAACTAAGAACGATCGAAGATCAGTGCGTAGGCTTCCGTCGTACCTGACGGCATCAAGGGCGGCGCGTTGTCGCTTTATGGCAGTGTTGGCAGCAAATCGATCGATGACCAACGTCCCAGACGCAGGTAAATGCCCCGTAAACCGCTTCTCGACATGCAAAACTAACTCGCTCCCTTCCTGGGATTCCACATCTCCCGTGACACAAATAACCCCGTGTTGCCTAACCTGCCTCGACTGGCTTACAACGTCATTTTCCGGAGGTGTGAGCAACTGGAACACAATCCGGTTCCGTTCATTTTCAGACGCACTCGTGTACTTGATAGGCTGCTCTCGCACTCTCTCCAGATCTGCTTTCGCCTTAAGAGTGTTCGCCCACGTTCGAAATAATTCATCCTCCGCTTTCTCCAATCGTTTAACAGCTAGGTCGGAGGCGTGCTTATCCATCTCGATCTGAATCGTCAACAAGCTACTCTTTGCTGATATCGGCTCTGGAGGGTACCCGAAGGTGAATAGATATAACTTTGGAGTGAGGCCGTCGTCGCGCATTTTTTCGAGGACTGAAGGTTGCCCCCTCCAGAGGTCAATGATGTGGAGGTACGCTTCTGAACTGACATCCAGCGCTGCCACGTAGACGCAGGTTCCTCCGATTATTTTGAACCGCACACCTCCTGGCTTGCCGGTTTCTTCCTGTCGTGCGATTGTGCACGTGCCTTCAATGTCTTCACGAATGAGGAATTCGACCTCAGCTACATCGACCACTTGGAATACAGCCTTAGCCTTCTTGAAACCGGCAGAATGAAGCTTGATATAAATCGGCTGTTTTTGGATGTATCCAGCCTCGCGAAGCTCAGCGATGCTTTCCAACTCGGACAAGAGAACAGGACCATTTGCTTGTCGATGCGACGGTTCTTCCGATATTGCCTTCCTGACTATAGAAACTACCTCGTCGGGCAAGTCGGTTTCGTTTAAGACTTCCAGCAGATCTTCATACGTTCGAATTGTTTTATCGCTGAGGCAGTGTAGCGCTACGACAGCAAACGCAAATACGTCTCGTGAATACGTGTACTCTCCTGTGTCCGTTTCCGGTGGAGAAAACGGGCGGGACGCGAATTCGTTGAGCGTAATGCTCGGATCGATGATGCGCTTCAACTTTGAAATGCCGAAGTCGGCAAGTTTGATCGTTCTTGCTGAATCCAAAAGAATGTTCTTCGGTTTCACGTCGCGATGAATGATGTGACGCTGGTGAGCGTACGCAATGGCCTTCAGTAAAGGGCGTCCAACTGTTTCATAGAAAGAATCCCATCCCTCAGGTCTGTGTTCTTTCAGAAGCTCCGAGAGATCTGAATCCATCCACTGCAGCACCACAAAAGGTTTGCCACTATCAGAGCAGATGCCATGATCACGCAACTCAACAATGCATTCGTGCTTGAGGTCTTGAAGGGCTAAGACTTCGCGTGAAAATACCTCCCGAATTATGTCGTCATCAACCGCCCCAGTTCTGAAGATCTTAACCGCGACTTTCTCACCACCGTTCAAATCGATGGCCGGAAAAACATCCGCAGTACCTCCAGACTTGGGCTGCCCCTGCAGTGCATACCTGCCGTTTAGAAGAGTGGGAGTCTGAAAATGAGCCATATATTGTGCAAACAATTTTGCGGCTCATTGCGCAGCTATGTCCAGCATTTTCAAATATTTCAACCAAAGCAGGAGAAATATTGTTTAATCCGGGTTATAGGGTTGGCAAAATGTTTCTCCGAGCACGATACAGTATGGTGATTTTGTGAGAAGACTGCAGACAAGTTGGTCCATGCGACCGAGTTTCGAGAAATAGATCATCCACGTTACCATGATACCGATGGCATGGCCGGTCTCCCGTGGTTCTGCCTTCGCTAATGATTCTGCCGATTGCCGGCTCGACCAGGCGCCTGTGAGCGATGGGCAGATATAGCGCCGTCCACTTCAAACCTCCGCCGCAGGAACACACAACACATCTGCCTGATGCAGGCTGACGATCTCTAATTCTTGAGAGGCCATCCAACAGCTTCACTGCATCCCGCACTCGTTGAATGAGGAACCTTGGGCGCCGATCCTATCCAGTTTCTTGTTGTTTCATTTTGCAAAACCGGATGGGGAATCGAACATGAACGGCGAACGGCGACTTTCTAAGATGACTATCCAAAATTTCAGTTCTCTGGGTTGCCAATTCTCAAAAATCCCGTTAGCTCGGTGCGGTCCGCGTCCCATCCCGGAGGCATGCCGCCATTGAGGGCTGCTCGGCTGAGGAGATTGTTTCCAGCGATGCATGCAACCTCCGGCGCCATAATGCAGGCGGGACAAGCTCCGCCGCGTTGGTCGCACAACGTCCCGCTGTCGCACTTGAGTGTGCGATCCGAGAGGAGGCGTTCGAATATTGTGAGGGCCTGGTTTCGCCACATCGCAGAGAGATTCCCCAAATCGGGCGTCATGCCCTTCCGGTAGACCAGAAAGGCGAGGTCGGCCGGAAAAATATATTCCCCGATCGAGCCATGTTCGAGCCCTGAATACTCCACGACGGCCTGGGCGAAGTGGTGTGCCATTGTGTGAAGGAGCAGATAAGTGAAATTGGAAATCGATCGCGGAGTCCGGGGCGATGAGCGCTCGCGATATCCCTCTAAAAACCTGCCGAAATCCTGATACTGCTCGATCAGCAAGCCGCCAAGACGCATGCCACTCCGTGGCGGCAATTGGTCTCCGAAACGGTTTCTGGTCAACCATTCGATAACGCGCGTCTCATTGAGGCGGATGTAGAACCCTTCGTTTTTCTGCTCCAGCAGATATATCGGCCGCTTGCCTCTTTCCACATAGTCAAAGGCGCAAAGCCTGACGGGCATTTCCAGATCTTTTTCTTTGGTCGAAGGCGAGGAGCTCACGCGCGTGAAACCGAAGCTGAACTCACAAATATCCAGCGCGCGTAGGAAAACAAACTCGTCCAGACCAAGGCGCTGCATGTAATTTTCCACGGCCGTGACATACGTCCGGCGTTCAGTCGTCCGTTCGGGATCGATATTGCACACTTCCGGATTTAGAACTGAAATCGCGGGCAGGTTCGGGTTTGTACCCTCTTTCTTAACGACCTCGTTGCAAAGCGAGTCATGCTCGACGGCAAGGCGGATGGGATTGTAGCGCCTGGCCCATTGTTGATTAAGCTCGACATGCGAGGATAGAGATATTGATTCGTGATGTTCAACGCGGATCAATCCCCGGTCTATGTATCCTTGTCGCTTCTCGGTGAGCTGAGCTTCAATGGTGGCTTTCATGGGGGGCGGTAGGGCGTTCAGTACATCAACGAGTTGCTTGTAAGTGGTAGCATCCGCCTTCCGACCATTATCTGCGAGTTGCTTGATGATGCTCTCGTGGGTCAACGCGACCCCAGGAAATGAATAAAGCTTCATGAGCTTTGCGATAAGGTCAGCCCTACGCGCCACTGCGAGCAGCCCGGTCACTTCGGCGTCTTTGAAGAGAATGAAACTGTCTGTTTGAGGATAGAAGACGGACGAGGCCCGGTAAGACACGGGCAACATATTCCATTCTTTCGGCAGGTTCCCGTGCCCGGCGTCCATCCGGGGTTTAAGAAGTTCGAGGCTAAAACGATCGGCTTGCACGACTTCTTTTGCCGTTGCGCATTCAATACATTGAAAGCGCCAGTCACTGAAGAAGGGTGAACCCTTCGTCACAAGTCTGTACTCACCATGGCCACAGTTGGAACAACGCTTGACCTTGTTGACCGCACCGTCGCGTCCCATCACGTAACGGTGAGGGCTCAACCCCTCGTACCGCCCCGACCAATGCGCAAAGACCACGTCCAACTGACGCCAATTATGGCGGGCGGGCGCACCATTGCGGCAATCGGCGCGGTTCTCAGCTTGCACCCAGCGACGGTGAAGATCCTCTACATTCTCGAATTCGGTCATTAAACCGCAGTCGGAGCAGGCAAAGACGAGCGGATCGGGGTAAAAACCGACGCGGCTAGGCTGGTTGAGCGTGAAAATTCCGGCGTCCACGGAGACTTTGTTCTGATGGTCCAGGAACGCACGGTCGAGGCACTGCTCGGGCAGGATTTCGGGATTGGGCCGGCAGTTTCCGGCTCGCTGAAACCAGCTCTCCACGAATTCAGCAAGATGTTCGAATATCTGTTTTTCTACGGCCGGCGAGGAAGGTTTGGCCGGGGTCGAAATTGCGACCGAAACGCAGCAGCCCAGACCGCCCTCGTATGTGAAGAGTGCGCCAGGAGCGTAAGACGTTGCAATTTGTGTGCGTGACCTCTGCATGGGCTAGGCTTCTCCATCTTCTCCGTCGAGCTCGCCCGCAGCGCTGCGCTGGCGCCTGACTATCCTCAGAGCATTCGTGACCAAGGTCTTGTCGTCGATATTTCCTCGCGGGCGCGGCCGACCGAAGGCACGCGCCGGAATAAAGCGGCCAGCTTCATCGATGTCGCGAAGTGATGTCATAGGCTTCTGACCGACGGGTGAGTTTTCCCAATAATCCGCCAGTCTCGTGGTGGCATTCTCGCTGCGGAATATATCGGTAAGACGCTTGGCGAGATTGCGTATTCGGTCGTCATAATAGGAAGGATGCGGTGCGGCTCCGAGCCGGCCTTCGCCGCGGCCGGGTATGCCGAGCGCCTGCACGCAGAAATCCATGAAATCACTGGCTGCGTTCGGGAAGAAATTTCCTGTCAGGAGCCGATTCACGTCGTTCACGGTATCGAAGCGCATCGCCTTGTTCTTGTCATCCGCGGCAACGAAGAGCTGTTGCTCGATCCATCCTGTGAGCCAGGCTTGGAAAAGACTTGTCAGCACTCTGTCGTGTGCGGTTGCAGCCCATCTCGTTATTGCAGGAGGAGCGATCATCCGCTCAAGAAAGCGGTGAAACACATCATGCGTTTCAATGATGTAGCGGTCCCGGCGAGCGTGCGGCGTCGGTATCAAGAGACTGAACCCCGCATGCGTTCGGCCGATACGCGATGAAGCCTGGATAAACTCCGCGATGTCGTTCGGCATGCCGGCGAAGAGCATCGCGTTAAATTTGTCGACATCGACACCATGTGAGATTGCGGAAGTGGCGACGATATTCCGGAGTGCCTGACCGAGATCCACGAAATCGTCACCGGCTGCAGCGCCGCCGTCGGCCTGTCGCATGATGTCTTGAATTTCGGCGACATCGATGCCGCCCGAAATCAAGCGCGTCAAGAATTGTTCGATGTGCCGCCCGTGGCGCTTGTGGGTCTTGGTTACCTCGTCCGTAAAAGCGTCGATGACCTGGTCGCCGCCTTTTTTGTTGGTAACGTATGTTAAGGAAATTCGCATCAGGTCGAGCAAAGTGATGAGTAGCTCCGGTCCACGCTCGGCGCAATGAGCAATGGCTTCCGCGTGGAAGACCCTAAGGGGCCCCTCGGGCGTCAGGTACTGGACAATGCGGTCCTTCACCAGGTCAGTGCGTTGTCCTGTCAGCAAGTCTTCCCAAAGCTCGGTGATCGCCAGATGGTACGCAGCAAGTACGGCAACCGTGGTGACAGTGTGATTGCGGCCGTTGGTCATGATGGATGCGTAGACGCGCATCCATGGGGCTTCTATTTCCGGAGCGCGGGGACTGTCGCCCGCGATGCCGCGCCGCTCTCTATTGGAAGGTACGGCGGGTGCCGCATAAAACGACCTATAGATCGATGTTCCCGGATATGGGAAATGCATATGCTTACGTTGGTACAAGGCACCGAATTGATGCTGCGGGACACTGACTGTTGCGGTTGCAGCGATCACTTTCGGCAGCCGTGGCTCCCCGAGCGGGCCACGGGCGACACGAGAACCGAGCAGCGAAGCACCACGAACAAACAACTGTTCGAGCGTTGTCTCGAAGAGACCGGCAAAGGTTCCCAGACTTTCCTCCAGGAGATGGGCCTCGTCTTGAATGATGAGCGAAGGAAAAGGGTCACAGAAAACTTCGGCGCCGTCACGATACGATGGCGCGACGGCCTCACAATGGTTGGCGGCGCAGCCATCTCTGAGCTGCGTCCGGGATGGGGTGACGAAACGCCCGGTATCTACCTCTCTCCACCTCGCAAACCCGAACATCCCGATGACCCGACCTATAGTCGCTGTGTGCTGGCCGATCAGAGCCAACTTATCGATCACCCCGAGCAAGACAGCCGGAGCATGGCGATAGATATCACGGTCGGTTAGGAGGAAAGGAAGAGGGGAACGGTCTGTTTTAACGTTCCATCGGCACTCGCGATTGAAACAGTAAATCCCGATTTCGATCTCGGTTCCAGTCCGAATACGACGTAGCCCGGTGCTTTGTGAACAAATCGGGCAACGCGGAATCTTGTTGAAGCTGTGATTGGCTTCGGTGTAATCCCGCCCGAGGTCTTCGTCATCCGGATGCGCAGGATCGCCCACATCCGGAACCGCTTCAAAGCGGGGATCATCGGATTTGTTCGGGGTATTCGCGTTGCCAACCCAGAAGCCTATTTCGAGAGGGGCACCCTGTATGGACATTTCTTGTCTCAGTAATTCGGCGCGAACGAGGAGAGCCAAAAGCCTTTGCGCTTGTTGTAAGGTCAAGAGCCGAAGTGGATAGCGAATGAGGGCCGTGACACCAACCTGTTTACCGCGAAGGCGGTCGAAGAAAAGATTGAAAATCAGCAAGCCGAAAAATGCTTCTGACTTTCCGCCGCCTGTCGGAAAATACAAAAGTGTCGCAGTGTCTTCGTCAAAATCATGGTCGTGCCATGGTGCTTTCGCGAATTCGGGCATCCTCGAAACAAGCGTCGGCAGGTGAGCCAGGATGAACGTGAGCTGAAACAGCCGCCAGTTAACGACGCCGCGGGGCTGTCCCGCTTCGCGAAATGTACGGTTGAGAAGCTGCCAGGCGCGGTATGCAAGTGCTTCCCGACATCTAGGGTCAGCGTGGAAGCGCCCAAATGACTGCTCCAATAGGCTGATTCCGAGTGCGATTCTATCGGCTTCCCTTGCATAGCTTGCAATGTCTCGCGTGAAACGCTCCTTTTCGCGCGCAACATCGTCTGCGTCGTCAACGCCGGCAGCCGGATCGAGGTTACGCTCCTCATAGTCGATCCAACGCCGATAAGCATCGATGAGAGGGCGCAAGGTGGCGGGATTGAA
>Ga0070741_10015636_pt1 | contig 12813 bp, 10 predicted proteins | sample Coa_R1_4_FD_66440 | JGI IMG/M metagenome (GOLD analysis project Ga0070741, IMG submission 66440) | Surface soil microbial communities from Centralia Pennsylvania, which are recovering from an underground coalmine fire - Coalmine... | ecosystem: Environmental > Terrestrial > Soil > Unclassified ...
TGATCACCGTAGGCACCTGAAGAATCCCAGGCACGGACAACCAGCGTGTGATTACCGGACGAGGCGGTGAGGCTGGGGTTGATTGAATTTACTGTGCCGGCGTTATAGACCCCTTGACTGTCGAGGTAAACCCACCAACCCACAATCGTCTTGCCAGCGGCCGCCGAGGCCGAAGCGCTCACAGTAAAGGGCGAACTGACGGTCGATCCCGAAGTTGGAGAAGATATCGTCACGCTCGTCTTGCTGTTCGCCGCGGTCACATTGATCGTTTGGTCACCATATCCACCCGAGGTATCCCACGCCCGAACCACAATATTGTGCTGCCCTGGAGAAAGAGTGAGGTTGGTATTGATAGAATTCACGGCCCCGGGGTTATACACGCCCTTGCTGTCGACGTAGACCCACCATCCCGTAATTTTCTGTCCGCTGGATGGGGTTGCCGTCGCCTGCAAGTTGACCGAAGATCCAACATTGGAATTATTAGTGGGCGTTGAGATCGTCACCGACGGCTTGCTGGCATTCACCGAAATATTAACCGTCTGGTCGCCATATGCGCCGGAGGTGTCCCACGCTCGCGCGATAACGGTGTGATTGCCGGTTCCCATGTTGATATTCGGATTGATAGATGTTACGGAACCTGCGGCGTAGACATTTACGCTGTCCACATAAACCACCCAGCCGCTAACGGAATGCCCGCTGCTTGGCCAGGCCGATGCCTGCACCGAAACCGGGGATCCCGGATCCGAGTCGTTCACCGGAGAACTAAGAACCACCTGCGGCTTGCTGTTGTTCACTCCGAAGAAATCTGACATGTCGCTCGCAGTGGCCGACGCGCCTGGATAGTTCTTGATGCCAAGGCTGTCGAGCATCGTCCGCAACGCATTTTCGTGGTGGTATAGCACCGAAGATACGGTGTGCGCTTTGACCTGGGGACCAATGAGCGCCGTGTACACAGACGCGCCGCAGCCCGAATTCGTTCCTCCGGCACATTCGTCAAAGGTCACCAGAATCAGTCCGGTCCCACCCGCCTGAAAATCGGGCAGGTCAAGCACGGGTTGCAGATTGGCGCTGAGGAACTCATCCGCCGCTGCCAATTGCTGCGCTTCCGTACAACTTTTCATGCCGACGGGACAATCATGCGCGTCGTGATTACCGTCTGGGACGATGATCACGAAACGGGGGAGGGAGTTGTTGCTGACGTCGGTCGAAAGCTGCGACAGGTCGACGATCTTGGAAGCGGATCCATCGACATTGTTCAGAATGTCGCTGTACCAGGTCGCTCCGTTGTGCCGGCGGTAATAGTCTGTTCCGTTGTGATTGTCGGGAGTCGTCGGCGTGCCCCCGGCCGCGGCATAGGACTGGGCATACACCTTCCACGAAAGTCCCGCATTGTTCAGTTCACGGAAAATGTTGTCATCCGTGATTGGTGAATTGCAAGAGTTTCCACTGCAACCGAAGTCATGCGTCCCGGCCGGTAGAGCGCAATTCACCGCCGAGTGGCAACTCCCCGACGCCAGCCAAAGATAATCCAGCAGGGATCCGCCATTATCTGATTTGTAATTCGTCGCGTAACCGTATGTGTTGCCCTGCCCTACCAGCCACGGCATGTTCTCCATCACATCGCTGAAGCTTGAGTTTTCATCAATCACAAGCACCACATGCTGCGAGATAGGTACTTGCCCATACGCGCTTGCTGCGAGGCACACCAGTGCGAGGGCAGCGAGCACACTTCTGCCAGTCAGTTTAAAAATCATTCACAACGCCCCTTAGTTTGTTTCGAGCGCCTGCTCCGCTGTGCATGACACATCTGCACACCGGTCTTTCAAGGAAGGATTTTTGTCTAGCGGTGAACGGAGTTTAGCTGAAGATTGTGAATAGAAGATAAAGAAAAACAAACAGAAGTTACCGAAGTTATCTGTGAAAGGTCTTAAGACTCAGAAGGTTCACTAGAATTTCAGTAAGTGGTGATTCAGGCGGATATGTGGGGGCGTTTACATCGCCATGCTATCACGACACAGCTATTACGAAGACGAAAATAAAATCCAACCCGCCGATTACTCCGTCAGAGAACAGCTACAGTCCGCAGGCACGACGTGCGCGAGCAGGAAGTTAGCCACCCGCTGGTAGGCATCGATCTGATCTTCAACCCGCGCGAATCCGTGGCCTTCGTTCTCGTAGACCTTGAAATCCACACGTCCCCCTCGTTTTTTAATCGCATCCACCACCTGCTGCGCCTCCGATCTGGGACAGCGCGGGTCGTGTCCGCCCGCCAGCAACAGCAGGGGCGCCTTGATCTTGTCGATGAAGTTGATCGGGGACCGATCTTCAAACAGAGCCTTGTTTGTTGCCGGATCTCCCATCGTGGCCAGGTCCGATTCGCGCAGCACCGGGTCTTCGTTCTCGATTTCGGTGAACCAGTTGACGAATGGCACAATCGGCACGCCAGCTGCCCAGAGATCGGGCGCTTTGCTGACAGCCATCATGGTGAGATATCCACCGTAGCTGGCACCCATAACGGCGATCTTCTTCGGATCGAGGTGTCCGGTCTGCTTGATCCAGTCCACTCCCGCCAGCACATCCTGTAAGTCGCCGCCGCCCATGTCAAAGAGGTTCGCATTCTGAAACTCTTTTCCGTATCCGGTCGATCCGCGATAGTTCGGAACCAGCACCATGTATCCCTGATTCGCCGCGAATTGGATGAACCGGTTGAACGAGTTCATCGTCTGTGACGTAGGTCCTCCGTGGAGGTACACAATTGCCGCATTCTGCCCGTTGCGCGCCATGTTGTAGGGGACGTAAACAAATGCGGAGATGGTCCACTTTCCGTCGCGGCTGGGGTAATGCACGAGGAGCGGTTCTACCATGTCTTCGGAGCGAATCCCGCCGACCAGCGAATGCGTGATCTGCTGTGACTTGCCGGTGGCAACGTGGTAAGTCCAAAGGTCTCCCGGAGCAGTCGGGCCGTTGTGGATGTAAAGCACTAGCTGGCCGTCTTTGCTGAATGCACAGTGGCCACCGGACAGTTCGTTTACTCCTTTCGGAGCCGGAAGCCGCGTTGATTTACCGGTTGCGAGATCGTGCAGGTAGATGTCTTCGTTTCCGTCAACATTCGCGGTGAAGGTGATCCGCTTACCATCGGGGGAAAATTGGTGGCCGCGGACTTCCCATTTCTCTCGCGTCAGCCAGTTGATCTTTTTCGAATCAACACTCAGGAGGCCTGCATTTTCGTATCCTCCGGGCGAGTTCGACGTGAACAAGACGCGATTGCCATCGGGCGAGACGTCGTTCGCAGAATAGAGTTGCTCTCCCTCATGCGGCGTCAGCAGCGTGCTCGTACAGGTCGCGACATCTGCGATGAAGATGTTCGAGTCCGTGCCTTTCGCCTGCGTCTGCGTGTACACGATGTACTTTCCGTCTTTTGACCAGACCGGATTCACGTTGCGCTTGTCCTGCGGCGTTTTGGTAGTGATGTGCCGCACCTGGCGCATGATCATGTCGTAGATATCGATCTCAACCGATCCGGACGTCTTCGGCTTCACCTCGTACGCAAGGAATCGTCCATCGGGCGACCACGTCGGATCCGTCTCGGCGAGCTCACGTGTCTGCGTCAAGTTCACGACTTTCCCAGTTTTCGGCGCGACGAGGAAGATATCCCATAACTCATCGCCGTCGTAGTCCGATTGATACGCGATCCACTTCCCATCCGGCGACCACGCAGGATTGCCCTGCCGCTGATCGCTGACCGTCAATTGGGTAGGAAATCCGCCGTCGGCCGGGACTATCCACAGATTGTTCCGCCCACTCATATTTGAAATAAACGCGACATCCTTGCCGTCCGGAGACCACGTTGCGCCCCCAATCTGCCGAGTCATGAACAGCTTCTCGATCGTCAGGCTGCGGGGCTCAACCTGCGCATTAGGCTTCGACGAAACCTGCTTGGGGTCAGTGATGGCTTTGGGCTCAACCAGCGTCTGCGCCGACATGAAGGGGATGACGTTCGGTAACAGAAGGAGGGCAAAAATGACGGTGCGCATAGCGTGAAATGCCAAGTTTGATGTAGAAGAGAAAGTCTAGCAGAGGCCGGTCGTGAGATATCGGATGGATGTGCGGCATCTGCGGTGTTTTCTCTGCCGAGGAGCACTCGGGGCCCTTAATGTATCGGTTGATTCAATTTCGCTTCATTCGAATTCTCACTCTGGCATTCCTCGCGTTCTGCTGCTTAATGGCAGCACGGACCGACCCGCGAGCTACACGTCACACTTTTGGCATCGAGGGCGAGCACTTTGTCCTCGACGGCAAGCCGTTCCAGATCATTTCTGGCGAGATGCACTACGCGCGTATTCCACGCGAGTACTGGCGCGACCGTCTGAAGAAAGCCCGCGCCATGGGCCTGAACACAGTTTCGACTTACGTATTCTGGAATGCGCACGAACCCAAGCCTGGCGTTTACGACTTCAACGGTTCGCTTGATGTTGCGGCGTTTATCCGCATGGCGCAGGAAGAAGGCCTATACGTGATCCTGCGTCCCGGACCGTATTCATGCGCGGAATGGGACCTCGGTGGTTTTCCCGCATGGTTGCTCGCGGATCAGAACATCGTGCTGCGCAGTACCGACGAGAAGTTCATGATGCCAGCCGAGCGCTGGATCAACCGTCTTGCCCAGGAACTCGCGCCTTTGCAGTTGGCCCGTGGCGGACCGATCCTCGCGGTGCAAGTTGAAAATGAGTACGGCTCCTTCGGCAAAGATAAGGTTTACATGAAACGCATTTACCATGCGCTGCGTACTGCGGGGTTCACCGATTCGCTGTTGTACACAGCCGATGGCGGGGATGAACTCGCCGACGGCACGCTGCCAGATGTCCACGCCGCAATCAATTTCGGCGCCGGCGAGGCCAGAAAGGAAATTCCGAAGCTGCAGAAATTCAGGCCCGGTACACCAGTCTTCAACAGCGAATACTGGGATGGATGGTTCGATCACTGGGGCGAACACCACCACTCCACGGACGCGAACCAGCAGGCCGAAGAGATCGACTGGATGCTGAACCAGGGATACTCCATCAACCTGTACATGTTTCACGGCGGCACCAGCTTCGGATTCATGAGCGGTGCCAACTGGGACCACAACACCTACGAGCCCGACGTCACCAGCTATGACTACGACTCTCCGGTGAGCGAGTCGGGAGCGCTGACGAAGAAGTTCTATGCATTTCGCGAGGTGATCGCGAAGCACCGACCAAGCGTGAGGCTGCCCGATCCGCCTTCTGCGCAGCCGGTAGTGGAGCTTCCGGAATTCGAAGTGGAAAAGATTTCACCGCTTTGGGGCGACTGTACGTTCGCGCTGGACAAGTGCTCGGCGCCTTTGAGTCAGAACTCGGCCGGTCTCATGTCCCTCGAGCGTCCGCGCAACATGGAAGCATTGGGGCAGTCGTACGGCTATATCCTGTATCGCACCACCGTCCCTTCGACAACGAGTGGCGAGTTGATGCTACCCGCGCTAAGAAGCTATGCGCGAGTCTACGTCAATTTGCAACTTGTAGGCACAGTGGATCGGCGAAAGAAGCAGGATCGTATCAAGCTCAACGTGAAGGCCAATGATCGTCTGGATGTGCTGGTAGAGGGAACTGGACGCATCAACTTCAGCCTCGAACTCCGCAACGAGCGGCAGGGAATCGACGGTCCAGTTACGCTGGCCGGAAAGGAACTGGTCGGCTGGCAGGTAGAGCCACTGCCGTTGGATGATTTTTCAACGCTACACTTTCGGCCAATCCTTTCCAAACCGCGTCCCGCGAACGGCCCCGCATTCTATCGCGGTCACTTCGATTTGTCGGCGGTCGGCGACACCTTCCTCGACACTCGCGGGTGGGGCAAAGGCGCCGTCTGGATCAATGGCCACGCGCTAGGCCGATTCTGGAATGTGGGACCACAGCAGACTTTGTATGTGCCAGCGCCTTACCTGAAAGAGGGAAAGAATGAGGTGATTATCTTTACGCTGGGTGCCAAAACGCTTCGCCTGCGTGGCCTGACTTCGCCGATCCTCGATGAAATGGGAAGTGACTAGGTGAAATCCACTTACTGAGCGTTCTTGTGCATCTCGACGGTGCTCCAGCTCTTGTCCCCGGCGTGGCAGATATTCTCCAGCGCGCACTCCGCGCACTTCGGCTTGCGGGCAAAACACAGCTTTCGTCCGTGCCAGATGACTTGGTGTGAAAACAGAATCCATCGCTCCCGCGGCAGAATCTTGATCAAGTCCTGCTCGATCTTCTGCGGATCATTCTCCTTCGTCAGTTCCAGGCGCCGGGAAATCCGGTGCACGTGCGTATCCACGACAACGCCCTCGGCCTTCTTGAACCACGTGCCAAGTACAACGTTCGCTGTCTTCCGCGCCACGCCCGGCAAGGTCAGCAGCTTTTCGATGTCATCGGGAACAACTCCCCCGAACTCCGAAACAATCTTCTTGGCGGCACCCACGACCGATTTCGACTTGTTGCGAAAAAATCCGGTCGAGCGCACATCGGGTTCCAACTGTTCCGGACGCAAGGCGGCAAAATCCTGCACCGTGCGATATTTCTTGAACAACTCGGGCGTCACCCGATTCACATTCACATCCGTGGACTGTGCCGAAAGAATTGTCGCGACCAGTAACTCCCACGCGCTCGCGTGGGTCAACGCGCAAGTGACATCTGGATAAAGTTCGTTCAGCCGCTTCAGGATCTCGGCGACTCGCTCGGGCGCGATTGGGTTATAGCCCTTAGTCCCCTTGGCTGGATTGGCACCCGGCTTCGTTTTCGATCGGGATAGCGTACTCTTTGAATTTTTGTCGGCGTGGCTCAGGATGGATTTCGCGCGCGAGGGCGCGCGCGCCACACTTACCTTATCCTGACGCCCGGTTCTAGCCGGTTGACGGGGAGCAACTCCGCGGGCCATGCAACTCCTTTCGGGTTCGTGGACGCTCATCATAGCAACCGAAGCAAGGAAATTTCCAATCGCGATTGCCCTAAACGCCCAGCAAATCCTATGTCATGTCCCTCGGTAACCTCGCAGGGAATTGACGCCCTCCTCCCCCCTCGGTAGTCTGGAATCACACAATAAAACAGAGGGAAGAGCCGTGGCCGTAAACTCCATTCAACTCGGACAGGTGTGGCGCAGCGATGCCGATGGCCAGGATTATCTGGTCACCAAGGTTTATAACGAAGTGTTCACGCAGTTCGCCATGCTTCGCCCGGCAGGAATTTCTGCCCCCGACGCACCTACCGTCCGCGTGAAAGTCTCGAAAAGTCCGCAGGGCGCGACTCTCCCCGGATACGCCTTCACGCAAGAAGGATCATTTTAGCCCCAGTACCGAGCCGGCACTCAGGACCCGCTTGGGTCAACAGCGCGGGACGGCCAGCGGAATTTTCGATAAACTCGACTGGCGCTCGATCTCAGATTCTTCGTCCAAAACTGAAAGGTTTAACCGAGTACTGGGTACCGAGTACTGAGTACCGATCCTGTGACTGAAAAAATCCTAGCCGTCCTCTTCGTTTTCATCAGCAAGATTGTCGCGACGACCGGCTACGCCGGCATCGCCCTTCTCATGGGCATTGAGTCCGCCTGCATTCCGCTGCCGTCCGAACTCATCATGCCCTTCGCCGGATATCTGGTTTTTCAGGGCACATTCAAACTGCTTTGGGTGGCCACCGTGGGAGCGATTGGTTGCAACCTGGGCTCGCTCGTGGCCTATGAAGTCGGAGCGTACGGCGGACGTCCTCTGGTGGAACGCTACGGACGCTGGATTTTAATGGGCCGTCGCGAGTTGGATTGGGCCGACCGCTTCTTTCAGCGTTGGGGATATCTCGCCGTATTCGTCGCCCGCCTCCTGCCGGTCGTTCGCACTTTTATCGCGCTCCCCGCGGGAATTGCCCGCATGCCACGCGGCCGCTTTCACATCTACACATTTCTCGGATCGTGGCCCTGGTGCCTGGCCTTGGCCTATCTGGGTATGAAACTCGGTGAGAACTGGCGCGAACTCGGCAAATACTTCCACAAGTTCGACGCGGTTATCGGCGCAGTCATTGTCATTGGTGTGATCTATTTTGTCTGGAGTCATTGGCAGAACCGGATGAGCTCTCAGCCGTCGGCAATCAGTCACGATTGAGCGATCTCTCCAGGATCTCTTCTTCGAGCGAAGTTGCCTTCTAAAAAAGCAGAGCGTCCAATCAAGGAGACCTCATGATCCGCCGCATCGTATTCGCACTCGTAGTTGCCGCCTTCGTCGTTCCGGTCATTGCCAGCGCCCAGGCTGCCGGTCAGCCCTTCGTCGTCGAGTACTACTACAAAGCCAAGTGGGGGCACGCCGACGAATTCCTAAAGCTCTTCAAGAAGAACCACTATCCACTGCTAAAGAAAGAAGTCGAGATGGGACGCATGCTCAAGGTTTGGATGGACCAGCCGCGTTATCACACGACCGAAGATGGGCGTTGGGATTACCGCGTGACCATCGTCTTCAAGAACGCGACAGTTGCCAACGAAGCCATCGATGAAGAGCCGTTAAAGAAGCAACTGTGGCCCGACCAGGAGACCTACAATCGCGAGGAGCAGCGTCGCTTCGAGATTCTCGATGCCCATTGGGATCTACCCGTCAAAACCGTCGATCTCGACAAATAATCAGGATCGCAACATTCCAGTTTGCGACTCTCGATGCACCCCCCGGTACCGCGGATGTAAATCTTTGATTACGAAGGGCAGGGAATTTCTTTATCGCTTCCATCAAAATTTGGAATTGGCGCTGAGCCTGTACAAAATCGATAATGTTCTACATGGACACGTTGATCTCTGTAGAAGATTCGCATGTTGATGTGCTGCATGAGATTACAGTGCGGCTCAGTGCGGCTGATGGATTTCATGAGGTTCTGACTCGCGTCGTCGACTTCGCTTCGGCGCTCGTAAAGTGCGATTCCTGCCTGCTCTATGTCCTCGAAGGTGACGAACTAGTTCTGCGCGCTTCTAAGAATCCGCATTCTGAGGCGGTGGACCGCCTGAAATTGCGGGTCGGCCAGGGAATCACGGGATGGGTCGCAGAGCATCGCGAACCGGTGGCAATTCCCGAGCGCGCCGCGCTGGACCCCCGCTTCCAGTTTTTTCACGAGTTGCCCGAAGACAGTTATGAGGCGTTTTTGTCAGTCCCCATCATGTCCCGGGGACGCGTCGTCGGTGTCATCAACCTGCAACACCGCCACCATCACGTCTATCGCCGGCGCGAGATTCGCATGATCTCCACCGTCGGATTTCTGGTCGGAGCGGAAATTGAGTTGGCCCGCCTCGAAGAGGCAAATTCAACCCTTACCGAGCAACTGCAGACCAGAAAAATAGTAGAGCGTGCGAAAGGAATCTTGCAACGCGATCTCGGACTGAACGAAGAGCAGGCCTACCTCGCCATTCAACGGCAGAGCCGACAGAAGCGGCGTCCTATGAAAGAGATTGCTGAGGCAATCGTCTTGAGCGATGACGTCCGCGGGAATTCACAGAACTCGCCCAGCTAAGACAGCAACAAAAATTTAGCCGTTTAATAGTTAGTTTTGCAGAAGGACCAAACAAAAAGGCGGATGCTGGTTGGCATCCGCCTTTCCATTGCCGGCCGGTTTCTATTGACCAGCTGAGGCCACGGTTACCGTCTTTGCCACCTGCTTCTCTACCGAGCGCGGTGCCCAGAAGTGCAGGGTCACGCCGGATTCCGGCAAGTGCAGCGCGCTCACGTAACTTCCCGACGAATTGCTCTCTAGAACAATCGCACTTGAGTCTTTCCCCGAACTCGCGTCCTTCGCAGGAACCATCAGCATGAAAGACGTGCGAGGCGCGTCGATCCTCGAAATGGTCAATACCGGCGAGATGCTGTTGGGATCATAGGAGAACGAGTATTCTCCCGCGAGCACCGTGACATTCTCCCAACGAACATCGTGGGCTAATTTGAAATGCCCGCGTGCAGGTTCCTCGGCCGACGCCGGGGTAGGTGCGTAGTTGAAGACGGTGGCGGCCAGCAAGGCTGTGTAAGCAAGGTTTCGAAGCGATTTCATGGAATCTCCATTTCTGCCCGGTTTCACGCAGGAAAGGGCAAGTCTGACGAGCACGCTGTCCGCAAAAGACACGGATCGCATGGGCTCAGGCTGTGGTGGAGAACGACAAGGTCAGGAGACGCGGGCGGCTATCACGGCGAGCCCGCAATCAGCGACTTCGCTGGGACCGGCAGACTTAGCTGGTGGTCGAAGTGATTCCAGTGTGCCCTGGAAGAGGGCAACAGTCCAATTGAAAGAATCGATCAGAACAATCACCAACGGCGTGTCGCCCGCTCCGGGGGCGCGGATACTCTCCGCTCGACCGGGTCAGCGGGATATTGGGACCGGTCAGTGGCTGTTTGGCTCGCTTCAGGAGATCTGTTATTGCCAGGATGCCCTCGCCTGTGAAAGCATGGTTGGTGACGGTGGCTAGCCACCGCCACCAAGAAAGGACTCATACATGTATCAGAAGCGCCCGGGAGTATTCATGGCCGACTGGTGGGACGCCGACGGCCGTCGCCACCGTAAGCAGTTTTCCACCGCATCCGCCGCTCGCGAGCACGAACATCGCGAGACCGCCCTTGCTCACGCCGAACGCGCCGGCCGTGAGATGAAGCTGGCTGCGCGCAGCAGCAGCTCGCGACGGACGAAACCGGCGGTGACTGAGACTGGCACTGTGGAAGCGGCCAAAGGAAAGCTCGGAGTCATGATTCCCGGCATGGGCGCGGTTGCCACGACCTTCGTCGCTGGCGTGGAGGCGATTCGCAAAGGACTCGCCAAGCCGATCGGATCGCTCACCCAGATGGGCACCATCCGCCTCGGCAAACGCACCGACGGCCGCTCGCCCAAGGTGAAAGAATTCGTCCCCCTCGCCGGGCTCGATGACCTGGTCTTTACCGGCTGGGACATTTTCGAAGACAACATGTACGAAGCCGCGTCGAATGCCGGGGTCCTCGACTATCGTCTCCTCGAACAACTCAAGCCGTTCCTGTCGTCGATCACGCCGCGCGCAGCCGTCTTCGATCACAACTATGTGAAGAAGATTGACGGGCCGAACGTGAAGAAGGGCAAGTCGAAGATGGACCTGGCCGAGCAACTCCGGCAGGACATTCGCGACTTCAAGAAATCCAGTGGCGCCAGCCGCCTGATCACCATGTGGTGCGGATCCACGGAGTCTTACATCGAGCCGACCGAAGCGCATCAGTCATTGAAAGCGTTCGAAAAGGCGCTACGCGAGAACGACGAGATGATTGCGCCTTCGATGATGTATGCCTACGCCTCGTTGATGGAAGGCGTCCCGTTCGCTAACGGCGCGCCGAATCTCACCGTCGATCTGCCGGTGATGCTTGAACTCTCCCGCAAGAACGAAGCGCCAATCTGCGGCAAGGACTTCAAGACTGGTCAGACGCTGATGAAGACCGTGCTCGCGCCCGCATTCAAAGCTCGTCTGCTTGGGCTCAGCGGATGGTATTCCACCAACATCCTCGGCAACCGCGATGGCGAAGTGCTCGACGATCCCGGGTCTTTCAAAACCAAGGAAGAATCAAAGCTGGGCGTGCTCGAGCACATCCTGCAGCCCGGACTTTATCCCGAACTGTACGGGAACATGTACCACAAAGTGCGCATCAACTACTACCCGCCGCGCGGGGATAATAAGGAAGGCTGGGACAACATCGACATATTCGGATGGCTCGGCTACCCCATGCAGATTAAGGTCGACTTCCTCTGCCGCGATTCGATCCTCGCCGCTCCGATCGTGCTCGACTTGGTCCTGTTCATGGACCTGGCACAGCGCTGCTCAGAGCTGAAGGGCCTCGGCATCCAGGAGTGGCTTAGCTTCTACTTCAAGTCGCCGATGACAGTCCCCGGACTGTATCCAGAGCATGACTTGTTCATCCAGATGATGAAGCTGAAGAACACGCTGCGCCACCTCAAGGGCGAAGAACTGATCACGCACCTGGGCCTGGAGTACTACGACTAGACGAACGGCGGCCGCCACTCGTCGATCTGGGACATGTTAGAATGACCATGGTCAGATTGAGGTGACTATATGAAGACGATGGCGGCCGGCGAATTCAAAGCCCGTTGTCTGCAGGTGATGGATCAAGTGAGCGCTACGCGCACCCCTGTCGTGATCACCAAGCGGGGAAAACCCATCGCCAAATTGGTTCCGGCCGATCCGGCCAAAGAATGGATGCCAGGGCGTCTCGCCGGAAAGATCGAGATCCTGGGTGACATTGTGGAGCCTCTCATACCTCCAGACGATTGGGAGGCTTTGAAGTGATCCTGCTTGACACTCACGTTCTGGTTTGGATGACGAGCGATCCATCCCGTCTATCGCGAACTGCAGACCGCGAGATTCGGAGGTCGCAGCGGGATCGCAGTTGTGCGATCGCATCGATCAGCCTCTGGGAGATGGCTCTTTTGTTTCAAAGGAACCGCTTGCGAGGAGCGGGTTCCGTCGCAAATTCCATCCAGAGCATTCTCGACGACACGGGTGTGAAGATACTGGAAGTTACCCCCGAGATCGCAGACCTGAGCACGTCGTTCCCTGAAACATATCCCAGGGATCCCGGTGACCGGTTGATCGGGGCCACGGCCCGCGCATATGGGCTCACCCTTGTCACGCAAGACGAAAGGATTCTCAGAAGTCCCCTCGTTCGATCAATTTGGTAGCTGCACGCCTCATATCTCACCAACCTCGGCCGTTCGAGCAGCTCACCGTCCAGTTCGCAACGCGCCTTACCGCCGGATAGACCTAACGATTTTTAAGTAACCCTACAAG
>Ga0070741_10015637_pt1 | contig 12812 bp, 11 predicted proteins | sample Coa_R1_4_FD_66440 | JGI IMG/M metagenome (GOLD analysis project Ga0070741, IMG submission 66440) | Surface soil microbial communities from Centralia Pennsylvania, which are recovering from an underground coalmine fire - Coalmine... | ecosystem: Environmental > Terrestrial > Soil > Unclassified ...
CCGCGGTAGCGCCGCGCATAGCGCGCGTTCTGATAGGCGGTGAGGAACGCGACACGGCGCTCGACCGTCTCGTCGAAGGACTGCGACAGCTTGAGCGAATCGTTTTCCAGGCCCGGCTGCGGCTTGATCAGGCTCTCGACCGCCCGCGGGTCGACCGCCGCGCGGCGGCCGAAACGGAACGCCGCGATGTTCATCGGCACCGCCTCGCCGTTCATCTCGATCGCCTTCTCGATCGCTTCCGCCGACAGCGGCAGCGCGCCGAGCTGGTAGGCGTAGCCGAGCATGAACATGTTGGCGCCGATCGAATTGCCGAGCAGCGCGACGGCAAGACGCCCGGCGTCGACGAAATGGCTCTGCTCGCGGCCGGCGTGGCCGATGATCGCGCGCTTCAGGCGCTCGGTCGGCAACGAGAAGTCGGCGTTGCGGGTGAAGTCGCCGGGCAGGAATTCGGCGGTGTTGACGACGACCTTGGTGTGGCCCTGCTTGATGGCGCCGAGCACCTTCTTGGTGCCGAGCACGACGATGTCGCCGCCGATGACGAGATCGGCGCCGCCGGCGGCGACGCGGATGGCGTGGATGTCCTCCATCGCATTGGCGATGCGGATGTGGCTGTAGACCGCGCCGCCCTTCTGGGCGAGGCCGGCCATGTCGATGATGCCGGCGCCCTTGCCCTCGAGATTGGCGGCCATGCCGATGATGGCGCCGACGGTGACGATGCCGGTGCCGCCGACGCCGGTGACGATGATGCTGTAGGGATGGTTGGTCAGCGGCAGGCCGGGCTGCGGCAGCGCCGGCCACTCGGCGGGCTCGGCGACGCTCTCGCCCTTTTTCAGTTTCGCGCCGTGCACGGTGACGAAGGACGGGCAGAAGCCCTTGAGGCAGGAATAGTCCTTGTTGCAGCTCGACTGGTCGATGGTGCGCTTGCGGCCCCACTCGGTCATCAGCGGCTGCACCGAGACGCAATTCGATTTGACGCCGCAGTCGCCGCAGCCCTCGCAGACCAGGTCGTTGATGACGACGCGCTTGAGCGGATCGGGGAAGGCGCCGCGCTTCCTGCGGCGGCGCTTCTCGGCGGCGCAGGTCTGGTCGTAGATCAGGACGCTGACGCCGGGCACGGTGGTCAGCTCGCGCTGCACGGCGTCGAGCTCGTCGCGGTGATGGATGGTCAGCCCGCGCGGCCACTCGATCGTCTTCGGGTATTTCCACGGCTCGTCGGTCACCAGGACGACGCGCCTGGCGCCTTCGGCGGCGACCTGGCGCGCGATCTGATCGACCGTGAGCCCGCCGTCATTGGCCTGGCCGCCGGTCATGGCGACCGCGTCGTTGAACAGGATCTTGTAGGTCATGGTCACGCCGGAAGCGATCGCGGCGCGGATGGCGAGATAGCCTGAGTGGTTGTAGGTGCCGTCGCCGAGGTTCTGGAACACGTGGCCGCGATTGGAAAACGGCGCCTCGCCGATCCAGTTGGCGCCCTCGCCGCCCATCTGGGTGTAGCCGAGCGTCTTGCGCTCCATCCATTGCGACATGTAGTGGCAGCCGATGCCGGCATAGGCGCGCGACCCATCCGGCACGCGCGTCGAGGTGTTGTGCGGACAGCCCGAGCAGAAATAGGGAATGCGATTGGCGACGTCGGCGGTCTCGGCCAGCGCCTTCTGCGCCGACTTCAGCCGCGCCACGTTGGCGGCGAGTTCGTCATTCGAGCCGTAACGCAGCAGCCGTTCGCCGATGCAGATGGCGATGTCGTTGGGATCGAGCGCGCCCTTGACCGGGAACAGCCAATTGCCCTGCTCGTCCTTCTTGCCGATGCAGGCTGGCTGATTGGCGGTGCCGTAGAGCTCCTCGCGCACCTGCACCTCGATCAGCGAGCGCTTTTCCTCGACGACGATGATGAGATCGAGCCCCTGAGCGAACTCGGCCAATTCCTGGCGTCCGATTGGCCAGACGCAGGCGATCTTGAACAGGCGGATGCCGAGATCGTTGCACTTGATCTCGTCGATGCCGAGCTCGTCGAAGGCCTGGCGCACGTCGAGATAGGCCTTGCCGGTGGTGATGACGCCGATTTTCGGCGCGCGGCCGCCCGAGGTGATGATCTTGTTGAGCTTGTTGGCGCGCACGAAGGCGAGCATCGCGTCGCGCTTGAAGTCGTGCAGGCGCGCCTCCTGGCCGAGAAAGGTATCGGTGAGGCGGATGTTGAGGCCGCCTTCCGGCATGCGGAAATCGTCGGGCGTGACGATCTGCACGCGCTCGAGCCGGCCGTCGGCGATGCCGGTCGATTCCACCGTCTCGTGCATGCACTTGAGCGCGGTCCAGGCGCCGGTGAAGCGCGACATCGCCCAGCCGTAGAGCGCGTAGTCGATGATCTCCTGCACCCCGGCCGGGTTGAGGATCGGCATCATGACGTCGACGAAGTGGAATTCGGACTGATGGGCGGTGGTCGAGGATTCCGCGGTGTGGTCGTCGCCCATCAGCGCGATGACGCCGCCGTGCTTGGAGGTGCCGGCAAGGTTGGCGTGGCGGAAGGCGTCGCCGGCGCGGTCGACGCCCGGCCCCTTGCCGTACCACATGCCGAACACGCCATCGAACTTGCCTTCGCCGCGCAATTCGGCCTGCTGCGTGCCCCAGAGCGCGGTCGCGGCAAGCTCCTCGTTGAGGCCGGGCTGGAACTTAACGTCGGCGGCCGCCAGGAACCTGCCGGCGCGCATCATCTGCTGGTCGAGATTGCCGAGCGGCGAGCCGCGATAGCCGGTGACGTAGCCCGCGGTGTTCAAGCCTGCGCGGCGGTCGCGCTCCTTCTGCATCAGCAGCGCCCGCACCAGCGCCTGGAAGCCGGTCACCAGGACGCGGTCCTGGCGCAGGTCGTATTTGTCGTCGAGGCTGACGGAGCGGAGGGTCATGCTGGGCCTTGCGCGAGCCCGCGAGGGGCCAGGGGGAATGCCGGCGCCCCCTATATAAGTCAGAAGCGCGGCCTAAGAAACAGCTTCCCCGCGAATTAAGTGACGCCGTGCAAGACCCTGCCGACTATTTCGCGCGGCGCCGGCGCGCTGCAACGAAATTTCATCGCGCGGCGCCGGCGCGCATTTTGGCGCAATGCAGCGATCCACACCGTCACGGCGGGGCTTGTCCCGGGTGCAGGCCGAGGCCCTCGCGAAACGTTCCTGCCCCAAAGGCAGAGGATGTCCGCCAATCGCTCAGCGGACATCCCCTCGGCCACGCTGCGGGTGCCGGTTAGAGCCCAACATTCTCGGCGATCGGCCGATGCACAGCCTGCTGCTGACGCACCAGGAAATAAAATGCGACGGCGTGCGTAATCATCAGCAACGGGACGTAAATGATCGGGATCACGTAGGCGGAACCCAGCTCTCCCGCCAAGGCGGCAAGACCGAGTTTGGTGGCGTTGTAATAATCGATAAGGAGATCGGCCACGCCCACGACATTGAAGGCGACAACGAACAGCCAAAAGAGCGGGCGCGTTCTCACGGCCAGAAGTGCCAGGATGGCGAGAAGGCCGGTCGTGAAATCGCCATAGGCCGCGACGGTGGCGAAGCCCTCCGGCAGATTGCCGACAACGCCCGGAAGGATGAAGACGAGCCCGAAGAACCGGAAGCTGTGCAAAGTGGCGATGGCGCGCTGTGCTTCGATCCTGTCCATCGCCTTGAGCCAGGGCCAAATGTAGGCGCTGAAACAAAGCAGCCAGGCGACATAGCCGAGGATGAGGTGGATTCGGAAAAGCGTTTCCGGTGACATATCGGCTCCTATGAGTTGCAGATTCGGGTTGGCGGCGGGCGGGTGGAATGAAGCGCGCCGCTCGTCGACGGCACGAAGTGCCGGGTTACGGCTTGTGCGGCTCGTTCCGCATCAACAGACGCAACGGCAGCAGCGGCCCGACCGGGATGTATTCGTGGTCGAGCAGGTTCGCTTTGGCGAGCGGCAAGGAGTCCATGATGGACTTCGCTTCCGCGACGTCCCAGACGTTCAGCAGGAACACCCCTCCCTTGCCGTCCTCCCGCGAATACCATTCGCGGATTTTGCCATCGATGTAGAGTTGGACCGTCGCGCGAATCTCCGCCGGCATGACAGCCATGACCTGCTCGCGCGTGACGCCGGGCTTTGCCTTCAGCAGCGCGAAGACGCCTGCGATCGTCGACGTGGAAGCCTGAGTCTGGACGGGCGATTGATCGTTCATCGGGAAAGCTCCTTTCAGGATCACGACCGGAGACATAGGGCCGCTTCCACCGGCGCACTATTGGCGATAATATTGATGGGCTATGAAGCAGAACTTCACAGTCCGACAGGGCGCGCTCGACGGCGTCGAGGCGTTCCTCGGCGTCGCGCAGCATCGCAGCTTTCGCCGCGCCGCCGCCGAACTCGGTGTAACGCCGTCCGCGATCAGCCAGGCGATCCGCACCCTTGAGGCAAGGCTCGGCGCGGCGCTGTTCATCCGCACGACGCGCAGCGTCGGCTTGACGCAAGCCGGCGAGCGCTTCCTGTCGCGGGCCAAGCCGGCCTTCGAGGAGCTTGTCGCCGCAGGCGCGGCTGCGCGCGACCTCGGACAAAGGCCGGCCGGATTGCTGCGCCTTGCCGTGCCGCCGGCAGTGGCGCCGGTCCTGCTGGACCCGCTGATTGCATCCTTCTGCCGGGCGTATCCCGAGGTCGAGGTGGAGATCGCGGCGAGTGAGCGTTTGGTCGATATCGCCGCGGAAGGATTCGACGCCGGCATCCGCCTTGGCCAGTTCATCGCAGCCGACATGGTCGCGATTCGGCTGACACCGCCGTTTCCGTTTGTGGTCGTCGGCAGCCCCGACTATCTGCGCAGGGCCAAGCGCCCCGAACGCATCGACGATTTGCGCCGGCACGCATGCCTGCGCCTGCGCCGCTCGAATGGATCAATCGCGCCGTGGACCTTCCTCGCCGGCAATAAGACCGTTGACGCGATCGTCGCAGGACCTTTCATCGCCAACGACTTTTCCACCATCCTCGGCGCCGCCCTCGGAGGTTTGGGGCTCGCCCAAGTGCCCGGCCCAATCGCCGCCGCCGCGGTGAAATCGGGAAACCTCGTTCGGGTGCTCGAATCATATGCGCCGATGGCGCCGGGCGTTTTTCTTTATTATCCCGGCAACCGGAAAATCTTGCCGAAACTGCGGGCCTTCATCGACCATGTGAAGAACCGTTCGCGTGCCTCCCAGAAAGTCCGGCGCCGTATTGCCCGATGATGCACCGGGACCGGGCCGAGCAGCCCCGCAAAATCGTGGGTGGTCAAATCCGGCCCGGCCTGTAAAAGGTCTCCGGTTGCCGGGTTCCATAATGCAAGCCGTCGCCTCGATCGAAAGCCGGTCCTCCTGGATCGTCGCCAGCGTGGCGCTGGTGACGCTGCTGATGGCGTTCGGCGGCGCCTGGATCACACCGGTGGCGCTGAAAGACATCGCCGCGGAAGTGGGCGGCGCGCGCGAGGTGCCGGCGCTCGCCTCGGCGCTGGCCTGGCTCTGCTCCGGCGTCGGCGGCATCATCATGGGCCGCATCGCCGACCGCATCGGCACGCGCTGGACCGTGCTCGGCGGCGCGCTGATGATCGGCTTGGGCCTTGCCATCTCGACGCTCGGGCCGCCCTGGCCGCTGTGGATCGGCCACGGCGCCTTCATCGGCTTCATCGGCCTCGGCGGCATCAATGCGCCGATGTACATCTATATCAGCCGCTGGTTCGACCGCCGGCGCGGCTCGGCGCTGGCGCTGATCTCGAGCGGCTCCTATCTCGCCGGCGCGATGTGGCCGCCGATCTTCGAGCGCGTCATTTCCAGTCTCGGCTGGCGCGACACCATGCTGATCTACGCCGCCGTCGAGATCGCGGTGATCGTGCCGCTCGCCGCCGTCTATTTCCGCGCGCCGCCCGAGGTGATCCACCCGGCCGCGGCCGCGCAGGCCGCCTCGCGCAGCGCAGCCGTGCTGGGCTGGCCGCCGAACCTCGTGTTCGCGATGATGTGCGCGGCGGCGGTGTTATGCTGCGTGCCGATGGCGATGCCGCAGCAGCATCTGGTCGCCTTCTGCAGCGACCTCGGCATCGCGCGCTCGGCCGGCGCCATCATGCTGTCGGTGCTGCTCGGCACCGCGTTCCTCTCCCGCCAGGTCTGGGGCGCGATCTCCGACCGCATCGGCGGGCTCGCCACGGTGCTGATCGGCTCGCTGTGGCAGTGCGCCGCCATGACCGCGTTCCTGCTGACGCAGAACGAGGCCGGCCTGTTCATGGTGGCCGGCGCCTTCGGCCTCGGTTTCTCCGGCATCATTCCGGCCTACGTGCTGGCGCTGCGCGAGCTGTTTCCGGCGGCCGAAGCCTACTGGCGCATTCCCACGCTGCTTTTGTTCAGCGGCGGCGGCATGGCGCTCGGCGGCTGGCTCGCCGGCATCATGTACGACCACTACGGCTACTACGCACCGGCCTTTGCCGCCGGCATCGGCGCCAACATCCTCAATTTCCTGATCGTCGGCACGCTGGTGCTGCGCGGGCGGCTGCGGCGGGTCGCATTCGCTTAGCCGCGGACTCCCCTCTCCCCTTGTGGGAGAGGGTGCCGAGCGAACGCAGTGAGCGAGGCGGGTGAGGGGGAATTCTCGCCAGGCGCAGCCCCCTCACCCGGCTCGCGCTCGGATTCCCTCCGCGCGAGCCACCCTCTCCCACAAGGGGAGAGGGGAAGAGAGATCGCGGCGGGTCAAATCTTCGGCACCATCCTGAACATCGCCTCGCCGTACATCTTGCGGGCGTCGGCGAGCAAAGGCTGCACCGCGGCGGCGAAGGCGTCGTGCTCCTGCGGCGTCAATTCGTGGATCTCGCAGCCGGCGTCCTCGATGATCTTGCGCGAACTGTCGTGCTCTTCCACCGCGAGCTTGCGCTGGAAGGCGACCGAGTCGGCGACCGCCCTGCGCATCGCACTCTGCAGATCGGCGGGCCAGGCGTCGAACGAAGCGCGGTGCAGGAAGATCGGGCGCGAGATATAGAAGTGATAGCTCAGCGTGTGGAACTTGTGGAACTTGTGCACGCCGTAGGTGACGGTGTTGGCGAGCGGGTTTTCCTGTGCGTCCAAAGTGCCGGCCTTGATCATGGCGATGGCTTCGGTGAGATCCATGCGCATGGCCACCGCGCCGAGCAACTCGAAGGTGCGCTTGTGGATGTCGCTCGGCAGCACCCTGATTTTCATGCCGGCCATGTCGGCGGGCCGATGGATCGGCCGCAGCCGGTTGGAGATGTGGCGGAAGCCGTTTTCGTACCAGCCGAGGATGCGGTAGCCGATGCGCTCTTCGGTCTTCTCGGCGAGAAATTGCCCGAGCGCGCCGTCCATGGCGCCGCGCGCTTGGGCGTTGCTGGAAAACAAAAACGGCAGATCGACCAAGCCCAGTTCGGGCACGCGGTCGGTGAGATAGCTCGACGACTGGTAGCCGAGCGTGATCTCGCCGTTCTCGACCAGCGTCAGGATGTCCTCGGCCTTGTAGCCGTGGTCCATGACGTTCCACACATAGTCGACGGCGATGCGCTCGCCGAACTCGGCGGTGAGCTTGTCGCCGATGAATTTCAGCGCCTTGGAAAAGCCGGTGGTCGGCGGGCCGTAGCCGCCCATGCGAATTGCGATTGGCGCCATTTTCACTTCCCGAAACCCAGGCCGTCATGGCCGGGCTTTTCCCGGCCATCCACGCCTTGTCAGCCGCCAGTTAAAGCAAGGCGTGGATGCCCGGCACAAGGCCGGGCATGACGTGAACAATTCCCCGAGTTGAGCTAGGATGCGGGCAAAGGAATTCGCGGAGGACGCCCATGAACAAGCACGCCAAGGTCACCAGCATTTCACAAGGTAAAATTTCCGACGCCGAGTGGCAGGCGCGCGTCGATCTCGCCGCGGTCTACCGGCTGATCGCGCTCTACGGCTGGGACGACGTCATCTACAATCACTCCTCCATGCGCGTTCCCGGCGAGCCGCGCATGTTCCTGATGAAGAAGCACGAGCTGCTCTACACCGAGGTGACCGCGTCGAACCTGGTCAAGGTGTCGATGGACGAGGACCTCGACGAGAAATCGGGCGTCAACCGCCCGGGCTTCACGCTGCATGGCGGCGTGCTCGCCGCGCGCGCCGACGTCAATTGCGCCATCCACGTCCACACCGCGACCGGCATGGCGATCGCGGGCCTGAAGAGCGGCCTGCGCATGGTGTCGCAGCAGGCGATCCGCTTCTACCAGCGCATCGGCTATCACCCCTACGAGGGCATCACCGAGGATTTCGGCGAGCGCGAGCGCATCAACCGTGACCTCGGTCAGAACCGCGCCATGATCATGCACAATCACGGCCTGCTCACCGTCGGCAAGAGCGCGCGCGAGGCCTTCGTGCTGATGCACCATCTCATCGAGGCCGCGGAAATCCAGCTGACGCTGGAGGCGACCGGCTCGGCGCTGATCGAGATCCCGCCCGAGGTCTGCGAAAAGACCGCCAAGCAATACGAAACGCACGACGCCGGCCGCGGCAGCGCCGACTGGGCGGCCTATTTGCGCAAGCTCGACCAGATCGACCGCAGCTACCGCAATTAATTTTCTGTCATTCCGGGGCGCGGCCGATGGCGGCCGGAACCCATAACCCCGGGCGCTGCGGAGTATGGATTCCGGTCCGCTCGCTTCGCTCGCGTCCCGGAATGACAAGTTTGGAGACCTTCGCCATGCCCTACCCCAACCGCATGCAGGAGAAGCTTGCGCGCGGCGAGGTGGCGCTCGTCATGGCGACCAGGCTCGCGCGCACCGCCGAGATCGGCATGATCGCCGAGGCTTGCGGCTTCGACGCGCTGTTCGTCGACATGGAGCATTCGGCAACCTCGCTCGAGGCGGCAGCGCAAATATGCACGGCGGCGCTGCCGCTCGGCGTCACGCCCCTGGTGCGCGTCGCCGGCCATCATTTCGAGGATGCGACGCGCCTGCTCGACCTGGGCGCGCAGGGCATCATCTGCCCCAACGTGTCGACGCGGGACGAGGCTCTTGCCTTCGCCGACGCCTGCCGCTTTCCGCCCGTGGGCACGCGCTCGGTCGGCGGGCCGGCCGCGCTGCAAGGCTATCGCGCCACCCCGCTCGGCGAGGTCAACGCGCAGGGCAATGCCGCGACCACGCTCATCCCGATGATCGAGACGCCGGAGGGCGTGGCCAATGCCGAGGCCATCGCCGCGGTGCCCGGCATCGACATCCTGCTGATCGGCTCCAACGATCTGTGCACCGCCATGGGCATTCCCGGCGATCTCAAGCACCCGAAGCTGCGCGCCGCCTATGACGGCGTGGCCAAGGCCTGCGCGCTGCACAAGAAGGTGCTCGGCGTCGGCGGCATCCGCGGCGACGTCGCGCAGGTCGCCGAGCTCGTCAAGCTCGGCGCGCGTTTCGTCATCGCCGGCTCCGACATCCAGTACCTGATGCGTGCGGCGCGCGACGAGGTCGCGGCCTTGCGCAAGGCGGCGGCGCCATGAAGCTCAAGCTGCACCACGTCAACTTCGCCACCACCGACGTGCCGGCGATGGACGCGTTCTATCGCGACGTGCTCGACATGCAGACCATTCCCAATATGGGCGCGAACCGCAAACGCAACGAAGGCTATCCCGGCGACGTCGCTTTCATCACCGACGGCGCCATGCAGATGCACATCGCCGAGAAGGACATGAACATCGGCTTCCGCACCGGGCGCGTGGTCAATCCGGTGCAGCGCGGCCACATCGCGTTCCGCACCGACGACCTCGACGCCTTCAAGAAGCGGCTCGACGAGAAGGGCATCCGCTATTCCGATTTCGGCGACTGGGCGATGACCGGCTGGAAGCAGATTTTCTTCTACGACCCCGACGGCAATGTCGTCGAAGTGCACCAGGCGCCGGAGGGCGCACCGTAGTTTTTGCAGGAGAGCGAACGCGGGCCACAAGCTCACGTCCCCTCTCCCTTGTGGGAGAGGGTGGCGAGCCGGAGGATAGCGATGCGAGCCGCGTGAGGGGTCAGCGAATCTCGTGCAAACGGCGGCGCCGCGCAAGAATTACCGCGCGTTCCTTCGCCCCTCGCCCGGGCCCCATTGCCAGAAGTCGCGGCCTTCTTCGCGCAGGAAGCGCGACAGCACCATCATGTGCACCTCGGAGGCGCCGTCGACCAGGCGCGCGGCGCGCGCCGCGCGGTAGATCCATTCCACCACCGTGTCCTTGGAGAAGCCGCGCGCGCCCTGCAGCTGGATGGCGACGTCGGCGGCCTGGTGCAGCGTGTTGGCGACCTGCACCTTGGCCATCGACACTTCCTTGCGGGCGCGGCCGCCCTGGTCGAGCATCCAGGCGGCGTGCATGGTGAGCAGGCGGCCGATCTGGATCTGCTGCGCCACCTCGCCCAATTTGATCTGCACGCTCTCGCGGTCGGCGAGCTTGACGCCGAAGCCCTCGCGCCGGTCGACGTAGTCCTGCGCGATCTCCAGGCAGCGTTTGGCCCAGCCAGTCCAGCGCATGCAGTGGGTGAGCCGCGCCGGCCCGAGCCTGATCTGCGTCACCTTCAGGCCGTCGCCGACGCCCATCAGGATGTTCTCCTCCGGCACTTCGAGACCGGTGAACTCCAGTTCGCAATGGCCGCCGTGCTCCTCCGGCCCGAGGATCGGGATGCGCCGCACGATGCGCCAGCCGGGCTGGTCCTTGTGGAACAGGAACGCGGTGAGCCCGCGCCGCTTGTCGTCGGAGGTGCGCGCCATGACGATGAAATGCGCGGCGCCGTCGGCGCCGGTGATGAACCATTTGCGGCCGGTGATGACGTATTTGTTGCCCGTCTTCACGGCCTTGGTGCGGATCATCGAGGGGTCGGAGCCGCCGCCGGGCGCGGGCTCGGTCATGACGAAGGACGAGCGCACCTTGCCGTCGACGATGGGTTTGAGCCACTTGTCCTTCTGCTCGCGCGTGCCGACGAGGCGCAGCACATTCATGTTGCCGTCGTCCGGCGCCATGCAGTTGATGGCGAGCGGGCCGAACAGGGAGCGCGCCGCCTCTTCGTAGATCGCGGCCCAGGCGACGATCGGCAGCTCCATGCCGCCATACTCCTTCGGCGACTGCGGCGCCCACAGGCCGAGCTTCCTCGCCTTGTCGCGCACCGGCGCCAGCCGATGCTCGGGAATGTTCTCGTGCTCGGAGAAATTTTCCGGATCGGCTTCGAGCGGCAGCACCTCCTTGTCGATGAAGGCGCGCACCTTGAGGCGGAGGTCCTCGTGTTCGGGCGATAATGAGAAATCCATCAGCGATCCCTGTCCTTTCCCCGTCATCCTGAGGTGGCCGCCGCAGGCGGCCCTCGAAGGATGAACGGCCTTTGAACCAGCCCGTCATCCTTCGAGGCTCGCGCTTTGCGCTCGCACCTCAGGATGACGGATTTACCCCCTGATCTGCACCACCTGCCCGCCGTCCACCACCAGCGTCGCGCCGGTGATGTAGGCGCCGGCGTCGGAGGCGAGCAGCAAGAGCGCGCCGTCGAGGTCGCCCTCCTTGCCGAAGCGGCCCATCGGAATGTCGCGCTTGATCGCCGCACCGGCCTCGCCGTTGAGATACGCGTCGTTGATCTCGGTGACAAACCAGCCCGGCGCGATGGCGTTGACGCGCACGCCCCTGAAGGCGAGCTCCAGCGCCAGCGCCCTGGTGGTCTGGATGACGGCGGCCTTGGCCACCGCATAGGCGGCGGTGCCCTTGGCGACGCCGAGGCCGAGCACCGAGGCGATGTTGATGATCGAGCCCTGTGCCTTCACCGCCAGCATGCGCCGCGCCGCCTCCTGCGCGTTGTGAAACACCGCGTCGAGATCGACGCTCAAGACCTTGCGCCATTCCTCCGGCGGCACTTCGACGGCGCGCATCGGCTTCTGCGCGATGCCGGCATTGTTGACGAGGATTGTGACGGTGCCGAAGGCCTTTTCGGCGGCGTCGAAAGCGCGCGCCATGGCGGCGCGGTCGGTGACATCGGCCTCGATTGCCGTCGCCCTGCCGCCCTTGGCTTCGATCTCGGCCTTGAGCGCCTTGAGCCGGTCGGCGCGGCGCGCCACCAGCGCCACCGCCGCGCCGTTGTCGGCGAGCGCCCGGGCAAACTGCACGCCGAGCCCGCTCGAGGCGCCGGTAACCAGCGCGACGCGGCCCTGCAAGCTGAAGAGGTCGGCGGCCTTCATGACAGCAACCTTATACACATGCAGCCAAGCGCATGAATAGACTATGGATATCGGCCCGCCTATTTTGCACCCGAGGCAACGGGGACAGGCGGCGTGCGGCGGCTCTGGCGGGCGACCATCAACAGCTGGCACGGCCTCATCGCCTGCGCCAAATCGGAAGCCGCATTCCGCGAGGAGCTGGCGCTGCTTGCCGCCGGCACGCCGCTCGCCTTCTGGCTGACGCCGGACGCCGGCGAGCGTTTTGCGCTGATCGGCGTCTTGTTCTTCCTGCTGATCGTCGAATTGCTCAACACCGCGATCGAGAAGCTCAGCGACCGCGTCACCCGCGATGACGATCCGCTCATCAAGCGGGTCAAGGACATGGGCTCGGCCGCGATCCTGCTGTCGCTGGTGGCGGCCGGCGTCACCTGGTTGTGGGTGCTCGCGGAGAAATTCTGGCGGTAACAATTCTCGCTGTCATTCCGGGGCGCGGCTGAAGGCCGCGAGCCCGGAATGACGAGCGTAAACTAGCGATACAGCGCGTGCGGCAAGGCGGTGGCAAGCCCCGGCACGAACCACAGCACCACCAGCGCGAACAACTGAATCAGCACGAACGGAATGATGCCGACATAGATGTGCCGCGTCGTGATCTCCGGCGGCGCCACGCCGCGCAGATAG
>Ga0070741_10015639_pt1 | contig 12812 bp, 13 predicted proteins | sample Coa_R1_4_FD_66440 | JGI IMG/M metagenome (GOLD analysis project Ga0070741, IMG submission 66440) | Surface soil microbial communities from Centralia Pennsylvania, which are recovering from an underground coalmine fire - Coalmine... | ecosystem: Environmental > Terrestrial > Soil > Unclassified ...
CCGGTCAGGATGTCGGCGCCCGCGTTGTTGACCCAGGCGTCGACGCGGCCGAAGGCCGCGACGGCGTCGGCCAGGAGCCGGTCGACGTCGGGAGCCCGGCTGACGTCGGCGCCGACCGCGACCGCCCGCCGCCCGGTCTTCGCGATCGCGTCGACGACGGCCTGGGCGCCCGCCCGCGACGCGCGGTAGCCCACCACCACGTCGGCGCCGGCCTCGGCCAGGGCCAGCGCGATCGCGCGCCCGATGCCGCGGCTCGCGCCGGTCACGACCGCGGCGCGTCCCTCGAGCGGTCCCATGTCCCTCCGGCCGGACGCCTCGCCGCGATCCGCAGGAGGCTGATCTGGCTAGGAGTCAGGCGCGGCCTGACAGCTCACGTTGCGTCACACCCTCGTTATCCGTCCGGCCTTGCTCGAGTCCAAACTGGCGATGAGTGAACCGGGGTGGCGTCGAAGCAGTCTCTCCAGACGGACCCTCGCGAGCCTGAATGCCTCCCCCCTCCGGGCGGATGTCCACGGTCCTCGGGTGAGCTCGACGCCCTTGGCGGGGCGCCCCGAGAGGAGAAACGCCGATGCCGACGTTGCCACAGAAGACGGCCGCGGACAAGCCACCGACCGGGATTGGGCGCCCCCCGGCAAGCGGAGATGCTGACCGTGGTGCGGCCGGCCATTGAGAGCCTCGTGGACGCGCCGGCCGGGGGCGATCCATGGCCGCGGCCGCGCTATACTCCCGCCACGATGCGCCCGCCCGTCCCGGGGATGAGGCTCCTGGTCAGCGTCGTCGACGCCGGGGAGGCCCGGGCGGCCGCGGCGGGCGGCGCCGACGTGATCGACGTGAAGGACCCGGCCACGGGCGCCCTCGGGGCCGCGGTCCCCGCGGTCGTGGCGGCCGTGCGGGCGGCCGTGCCGCCGCCGACCCCCGTCAGCGCGGCGCTCGGGGACGGGCCCCTCGCGCCGGAAGACGCGGCCGCGCTCGCGCGCGACGTCGTCGCCGCCGGCCGGCCGGCGTTCGTGAAGCTCGGGCTCCGGGGCATGAACGCGACGGACGCCGCGGCGGTCCTCCGCGCGGTGCGCGCCGCGCTTCCCGAGTCGGTGGCCGTCGTCGCCGCGGGGTTCGCGGATTTCCGGCGCGCCGGGTCGCCCGACCCGGCCGCCCTGCCGCCGCTGGCGCGGGCCGCCGGGATCCAGGGATGCCTCCTCGACACCGCGATCAAGGACGGCCGGGGCTTGCTGGACTGGCTGGCCGACGATGCCCTGCACGCCTTCGTGGCCGGGTGCCGGACGAGCGGACTCTTCTCGGCGCTCGCCGGATCGCTCCGGCCCGAGGACCTCGCGCGGATCGCCGCGATCGGCCCGGACCTGGTCGGCGTCCGCGGCGCCGCGTGCGTCGGGGATCGCGTCGGGGGCCGCGTCAGCGAGCCGCGCGTCCGCGCGCTGGTCGCCGCGCTGGCCGCCATGCCGGGGCGCGCTCAGCGGACCTCGGTGCCGTAGGCGCGCCCGGTCTCCACGGCCCGGATCACCCGCTCGGGGTGCCGGCCGTTCACGATCCAGCAGGAGAGCCCGGCCGGCAGGACCCGCGCGAAGTAGCGGTCGACCACGCCGCGGAGCCGGCGCCGGGCGACCCGCGGCAGCGGCGCCCGACGCCCCCGGCCCGGCGGCAGGAAGCCGTCGACGGCCTTCACCAGGACGAGGCGCCGGGCCCGCACGGCGCCGGCGACCCACGCGGCGATCGCGTCCGAGGTCACGTCCCAGGAGTGGGGCAGTGGATCCCGCCGGAGGAGCCAGGCCGACGGGGCGAGGACGTTCAGGCGGCCGGGCCGGATCGCGCGCGGCCCGCGGATCACCGTCCCGGGGGCGAGGCGGGCCAGCGCGTACGCCGACTGGTCCATCGCGAGGATCGCCATCCAGTGCGCCGCCGAGTCGCCGAGCCCGAGCCGCGCGTCGGCGCGCCGGACCGCGTCGGCGAACGCGCCCCCGCCCGGGACGACGACGAGCACGCGGGTGCGTGCGAGGGCGGCGAGCCGGCGGAGGAGCCGCCGGAGCGCGGCCGGGCGCCGCCCCAGGCTCCCGCCGATCTTCAGGACCGCGTCAGGGCGCGGCACGGTCGCCGGCGGCGAGCCGGTCGAGCAGGAGCCACGCGACCGCGACCGCCGGCGCCGCGGTCCCCACGTCGACGCCGAGGAGCGCCGAGAGGTCGACGACCGGGAGCCCGCAGCGCGCCGCCGCCTGGCGGGCCAGAAAGGCGCCGAGGCCCGTCGCGACGACCGGGGCCGCCGGCCCGACCCGCGCCGCGACCCGCCGGAGCGCCGCCGCGACCTGCTCGACCTGGGCGTCGGCGATCGCGGCCGCGAGCGCCGCGATCTCGGCCGGCGCGAGCATCTCCACGTCCGCGCAGACGACGCGCGCCAGCCGCTCCCCCGCGTAGGCCGGCGTCGCCGGGCGCCCGTCGGGGGTCGAGCCCGTGTACGCCTCGGCCGGCAGGTCGCCCCGGAGCACGTGCACGTCGCCGCTCACCGCGAAGAGCTCGGAGGCGACGGGGCACCGGCCGCCCCGGAGCGGGACCTCGTGGACGATCGCGGCGACGTTCGTCCGGACCGCGCCCGTGTAGACGAGCTCGCCGGCGAGCAGGCGCTCGGGGTCGGTGCGGCCCTCGGCGACCACCGCCCCGTCGCGGATCGGCACGACGTCGGTGGTCGTGCTCCCCACGTCGACGAGCACGCCGCGCCCGACCGCGGCCGCCGCCACCCGGGCGGTCGCCATCCAGTTCGAGGCGGCCACGGCGAGCGGCCGGGCGCGCGCGACCGCGGGGTCGACGAAGTCCCCCGCCGTCGTGAACACGAGGGTCGGCCCCGGAGCGACCGCCGCGACGGCGTCGAGCACGAACCCGACCCCCTCGCGCTTGGTCCGGAAGGCGTCGGAGAGCTCCGCGGTCATCGTCACCGCCGTCGCGGCCGGGGAGCCGAGCTCCCGCGCCAGGGCGGCCATCACCGGGAGGAGGCCGTCCCGGTCGCGCCAGATCTCGAACGAGCGGCTGAGCGTCCGGACCCGGCGCCGGCCGCCGTCGGCCTCGACCCGGGCGGCCTTCACGTTGGCGCCACCGATGTCCCAGCCGACGGCCGCCGTCACGAGCCGACCCGGCCCCCGGCAAGCGGGGCTGCGTGCGTGGCGGCGCCGATGTCCCAGCCGACGGCCGCCGTCACGGGCCGACCCGGCCCCCGGCAAGCGGGGCTGCGTCCGTGGCGGCGCCCGTGTCCCGGCCGCCGCCCGTGCTCACGAGGCGACCCCGCCCCGGGGCGGCGGGGCGACCTCCGTCGCGCCGCCGAGGTCCCGGCCCGCGACCGTGGTCACGAGCGGACCCCGCCCCGGAGAGACGAGCCACGTCCATCGCGCCTCCCGGCCGACGACCGCCGTCACAGGAGCCGCGGGGGGCCGGGCTCGCCGCCGGAGCGGTCGCGCGCGAAGGGGGTGACCGGCCGGGCGTGGAGCGACCGGCCCAGGCGGGCCCGGCCGGCCCGCCGTGCTACGATCGCGCCGGCGACGGACCACGCACCCGTGTCGATCCAGCTCGTCCCCGTCCTCGACCTCAAGGCCGGCCTCGCGGTCCACGCGGTCCGGGGCGAGCGGGACCGCTACGCGCCGGTCCGGAGCGTCCTGGCGCCGTCCGCCGATCCCGTGGCGCTCGCCTCGGCGTTCCGCGCGGCCCTCGGCTGCCAGGCCTGCTACGTCGCCGACCTCGACGCGATCACCGGCGCCGGCGACAACGGCGCGGTGATCCGCGCCATCGCGGCGCTCGGACTGGCCGTGTGGCTGGACGCGGGGGTGGCCCGCGCCGCCGACGCCGCCCGCGCGCTCGCCTGCGGCGCGCAGCGGGTGATCGTGGGGACCGAGACGCTCCGGGACCCCGGCGAGCTGCCGGCGATCGTGACGGCGCTCGAGGCGGCCGCCGCCGGGACCGGGCCGCGGCCGGCCGCCAGGGCACCCGCCGCCGCCACGGGCGGACCGGGCCCTGCCGCGTGGGGCGCGCCGCCCGCGGCCGCCACGGGCGGAGCGGGCACGGCCCCGGCCGGCGAGCGCCGGGCCGCGGCGGCCCCGCGGCGGGCGAGCGCCGTCCTGAGCCTCGACCTCCGCGATGGGCGCCTCCTCGGCGGGGGGCCGGAGGTCGCCGGGCGCGACCCGGGGAGCCTCGCCGAGCTGGCCTGGACGGCCGGCGTGCGGGCCTTCATCGTGCTCGACCTGGCCCGGGTGGGAAGCGGCGAGGGTGTCGCCACCGAAGCGGCGCGGGACCTGCGGCGCCGGCTCCCGGACGCCGAGATCGCGGTGGGCGGCGGGGTCCGCCACCCGGACGATCTCCGGGCGCTCGCCCGGGCCGGGTTCGACGCGGCGCTGGTCGCGACCGCGCTCCACACGGGCGCGATCACACGGGCCGACCTGGCCTCGCCGTAGGCCCGCGCGCGCCGGCGCACGGCCGTGGGCCCCGGGCGATCGCCGAGCGCCCGCCCGGGATCGAGGTGGGGCGTGCGCGGCGCCCCGGGGTCCGGCGGGGCGCCTGGCGAGCATCCCGGACCCGGCGCGCGGGCGCCCGCGCGGAGCCTCGGGCGCGCGCCGCTCCACGAGCGCTCCGGGGGTCCGGGCCGGCCGTCAGCCGGCCAGCCGGGCGGCGAGCCACGCGGCGAGCGTCGTCCCCGGACGGAGGACGCCGTCCTCGAGCTCCCGCCGGATCTCGCCGACCGTGCCGCCCCGCTCCGCGAAGACGTCGTGCTTGTGGATCGTCTCCAGGTTCTCCTGGCGCGCGTGGACGTACGCCGCGTCGGGGAGCCGCGGCTCGAGGTTCGCCACGCTCCGGAGCATCTCGCGGACGGCGTCCTCCACGAACCGCGGGTTCCGGTGGGCCTTCTCGACCACGAACAGCTCGTCGGGCCGCTTCAGGAGGTCGTACGTCTCCGCGCTCATCGCCGCCTCGACGACGTCGACCAGGGTCTCGGCCCGCACCGGGCCGTCCGACCCGACCAGGAGGCGGCCGCGACCGCGCTGGTTGTGGGTGGCGAGCGGCACGAGCTCCAGGACGCGCTCGGCGAGCGCGTCGTCCACCCCGTGCTCGCGCAGCCGCTCCCGCGCGTGGCCCCGCACCATCTCCTGCGCGCACGGGCACGCCATCATCCCCTCGGCCTCGACCCCGACCAGCCGGGCGCAGCGGCCCGGGCCGGCGGCCGCGATGCCGATCAGCGTGTAGAGCTCCTGGGAGGGCTTGCCGGCCAGCGGGGTCCGCCGGGCGAGCGGGAACCGGGCGCGGATCTCCACGTCCGCGCGCCGCGCGTGGTGCCCGAGCACCAGCTGGCGCGCGATACGCTCGGCCAGCGACTCGATCACCGGCGACTCGAGCCCGTCCAGGTCCGCCAGGACCTCCTCCACGGTGTCGCTGAAGCGCGACATGTGGGCGCCCTTCCGCTCCGACGGGAGCTCGACCGAGAGGTCCAGCGTGGCGTAGAAGAGGCCGCCACCGTCGGTGAGGCGGATCACGCGCTGGAGGCTCGTGACCCCCACGCGGTCGAGGTGGAGCGCGGCCGGCGGGCGCTCCTCCTGGACGTCGCGCTCCAGGCGCGCGGTCAGCCCGCGCTCGACCTGCACCACCCCGTCCTGGCCGCCGAGCGCGGCCCGCAGCTCGCCGATCGTGCGCCCGACCACGGGATGCACCAGGTCCCGGGCGATCTCGTCGAGCGGCACGAGCACGAAGCCCCGCTCGGCGATGAGGGGGTGCGGGATGCGCAGCGCCTCGGTCCGGACCACCCGGTCGTCGAAGAACAGGATGTCGATGTCAATCGGCCGCGGCCCGTAGCGCTCGCCCGCCCGGCGCCCCATCCCGTGCTCGATCCGCTTGACGAACGCCAGGAGCTCGGCGGGGTCGCGGTCGGTGTATCCCCGGAGCGCCAGGTTGAGGAACCGGGGCTGGTCGGTGACGTAGGCCGGCTCCGTCTCGTAGACGGCCGAGATGCGCTCGATCTGGACCTCCGCGCGCAGCCGGCGGATCCCCTCCGCCAGGTGCGCCTGCCGGTCGCCCAGGTTCGAGCCGAGCCCGAGATAGACGACGTGCGACGGCCGCGAGGTCACCGCGCCCCGATCTCCCGGTAGACCGCGCGCTGCCCGAACGACTCCTCGACCTCCACCTCGAGCGCGACCAGGTCGGGGGGGAGGCTCCCGGCCAGGCGCGCCCGGAGCTCCCCGGCGATCCACCGCGCGAGCATCTCGGCGGTCGTGTTCGGGACCGGGAGCAGCACGACGTCGCGGCTCGGGAACACGTACCGCCGGTCGCGGTACGTGGCCTGCACGTGGTCGTCGGCGAGCCGCTCCAGGCGGATCAGGGCGCTCTCGGCCGGGAGCAGCACCCGGTGGTCGAGCGGCTCGACCGCGGCCCGGAGCGCGCGCTTCAGGCGGGTGAAGTCGAACACGTAGGAGTTCTCGTCGAGCGGCCCCTCGAGGCTCGCGGCGGCGCGGTAGTTGTGGCCGTGGATCGACTCGCAGGCGTGGCCCTCGTAGGTGATGAAGTGGGCGGCGCAGAACACGGTGTAGTCCTTCTCGACCCGGACGCGGTAGCCGCTCGCCCCGCCCATCATACCCGCCCCCGCAGGAGCCAGAGGAACAGGGCGGCGGTGACCACGTCGGCCGAGGTGCCCGGGTTCAGGCGACGCCCCGCCCGCCGGAGGTCGCGATCGAGCCGCCGGGCCGCCGCGCGGCCGCGCGCGGTGACGAGCCCGCCGGCGGCCAGCACGCGCCGCGCGCGGGCGGCCACCCGCCGGGCGGCCGGGACGCCGGCCTTCCGCGCGATGAGCGTGTCCGGGACGCGCGCCAGCACCTCCAGGTGGGTCTGCGCGACGGCATCCAGGACGGGGAGCCGCCGGAGCCAGCGGCGGAGCGCCGGCAGCGCGATCCCGAAGGTCACCCGGAAGCCGCGGGCGTACTCGGCCGCCACGCCGTCGCGGTCGGCCGCCCGCGCCATGGCCTCCCGCAGCGGCGCGGCGGGCGGCCGGCGCACGTCCCCGACCGGGACGCGCCCGAGACCGCCGGGGCGCGCCCGGCGGATCGCCCGGTACACCCAGCGGGCGTCGCTCCGCCCGAGCCCGCGCAGCACCCGGGCGACCCGCGCCCGCAGGGGGGCCGGCCCCCCGGCCGCCCAGGCGGCGGCGAGCGGCGCGAGCAGGAGCACGATCCCGAGGTTCGTGTTCGTGGCGGTGACCCGGCGCGTGGCAGTGATGGCATCGTACACCGCCCGGCCCACGCGCCCGGGACGCGAGCGGCCGAGCGGCGGCCCGGCGGCGAGCGCGCTCTGGACGAAGTCCGCGAACGCCGCGTCGGGGAACCGGCGGGTCGGGGTCACGTTGCCGACCTTCTCCGCGGCGACCTCGAGCAGGCACGCCAGGGTCGCCGCCCGGGCGAGCGCCGCCGCGGCGGCGGCCGGGATCCGGTCATGCGCGCGCCGAGCCATCGCCCACCAGGCGGCGGCCGGCCGCGGTCAGGACGTGGTCGGCGATCGCGCCCGCGACGTCGACCGCCGTGGTGCGCTGGAGCCCCTGCCAGCCGGGGATGCCGTTGACCTCGAGGACCAGGACGCGGCCGTCCTCGGTCGTGACCAGGTCCACCCCGGCGTAGTCGGCCTCCAGCTCCGCCGCCGCGCGACGCGCCAGGCGCGCCACCGCCGCCGGCAGGACGGCGGCCTCGACCGCCGCCCCCTGGGCGACGTTGGTCTTCCACCCGGCCGCCCGGCGCGTCATCGCCGCGATCACCCGGCCCCCGACCACGAACGCCCGGAGGTCCCGCCCGCCGTGCGGGAGGTACTCCTGGACGTAGAACACCGAGCGCACGACCTCGAGCGCGCGGAAGGTCCGGTACGCGAGGTCCACGTCGGAGACGCGCACGATCCCCCGCCCCTCCGAGCCGAAGAGGGGCTTCACCACGACGTCGCCGCCCAGCGCCCGGAAGGCGGCCATGGCGTCGTCGAACCGCTCGCAGACCAGGGTGCGCGGGGTGGGCAGCCCGGCGTGCTCGAGGAGCGCCGAGGTGAAGTACTTGTCGACGCTCCGCTCGATGCAGCGGGGGGAGTTGACGACCGGCACCCCGAGCCGGACCAGGCGATGGAGCGCGTCGACGCGGAAGATCACCTGCTCGAGCGAGCCGGCCGGGATCGCCCGCACCAGGACCGCCGCGCAGTCGTCCAGCGGGACGCCGCCCGCCTCCAGCCGCGGCGCGGCGCCGAGCCGCGCGGTGAGCGCGGTGACCGGCGCGACCTCCGGCGCGGCGCCCCGCGCCGCGAACGCCGCCAGGAGGCGCGCCTCGTGCCAGCCGGAGCGGGACCCGAGGATGACGATCCTCACGGGAGCCCGAGCGACCGCCGGAGCACCGCGGGCGCGAGGCGCCCGGTCCGCACGACGCGACCGGTGGCCAGGTTGTTCACGGTGACCTCGGCGGGGCTGAACAGGAGGGGATCGATCCGGTAGAACTGCCGGTCGTAGCGCTCGAAGATCTCGGAGAACGGGGTCCCGTGGTCCGCCGAGGCCGCCGCGGGGAGCCGCTCGACGACGGCGGCCAGCGCCTCGTCGGTCGCCCGGACGGCGAGATAGGTCCGGGTCCCGTAGAGGATGCAGTCGTTCGTCCAGCCGATCGCGCGGAGGTCGCTCGACGCCACCGGCGCCAGCGGGCACACGCCCAGCCCGCTCTCGACCGCCCGGACGTCGAAGCCGAGCTCGAGGAGCTTGTGGAGCGCGGTCTCGACCGACCGCGCCGCGACCTGCACCGTGCCCGCCAGGCTGGCGGTCGGCGCGATCAGCAGCGTGAGCGCGGCGGGGGCGATCCCGCACCGCGCGGCCACGTGCTCGGCGACGCGGGCGTCCGGGAGGGTCCGCCCCTCCAGCACGAGCGCGGCCTCCTCGCTCGACTCCGCGCAGTCGAGCTTCGCGTAGAGCTCGCGCTCCGCGCGGGCCAGCGCGCGGGCAGGCCCCGAGCCCATGGCGAAGAACCCGGCCGGGTCGATCGCCCACCCGGCGTACTGGCTGCCGAGGCACGCCGCCACCGGCTGGTCCGTCGCGACCTGCACGGCCGGGAGTGCGAGCCCGCCCACGTCGGTCGTCGTGAACGAGACGGCCCCCAGCCCGCCCAGGCAGACCTCGGCCAGCCGCCGGCCGGCCTCGAGCCCCCCCGGCACCTCCACCCCGCAGTCGACCAGCCGGGCGCCGTTCGAGAGCCGCGTCACCCGGATGCGCAGCGCGGTCGCTTCCTCGACCATGGTGTCGGCGATCCGGAGCGCGCGGCGGTTCAGGCCGAGGTCCACGCGAGGATCTCCCCCTTGCCGAGCTCCACGAGGTCGCCCGAGTACCGGCGGAACCGGCCGGCGGCGGCGCCGGGCGCCTCGAAGCCGAGGCGCGCCAGCTCGCGCAGGTAGACGTCGATCCACGCCGGGCGGTACTCGCAGTCGAACACGAAGGTCGGCAGCAGCGCGAGCGGGCCGGGCGTGCCGGCGTCGCTGCCCTGGAGCGCCAGGATGGTCCCCCGGCGCATCCCGGCGCCCGCGCGGATCCCGAGCCGGCCGGCGACCACGATCGTCCCCGCCAGCATCGAGGCGCCCGGGAAGTCGCCGGTGTCCCCGCCGACCGCGATGAGCCCCCGGCGCATCCCGGCGCCGGTTTCGTGCCCGGCGCTCCCGGCGACCAGGATCGCCCCGCCCCGCATCCCCCGGGGACTCCCGCGGTACGCGGCGCCGAGGAGGTGGCCGGCGCGGCCGGCGACGCGGAGCACCCCGCCCCGCATCTCCGCCCCGGCCCAGTCGCCGGCGTCTCCCCCCACCACGAGCTCGCCGCCGCGCATCTCGGCGCCGACGTGCATCCCGGCGTCCCCCTCCACCTCGAGCCGCCCGCGGGTCATGCCCTTGCCCAGGTACTTCACCCGGGCGGCGTCGCCCGCGACCCGGATGCGGTCGTCGGCCCGGCCCGAGACCGCGAAGAAGTCGCCGAGCCGGCCGGGCCGGTTCCCCTGGAGCACCGGCAGCCGCTCGATCGCGCCGAGCGCCTGCCCGGCGAACGCGTCGGGGGTCACCGTCTCCGCCTCGAGCGGCACGTCGAGCGCGCCCCGCAGCGTCAGCACGATCATGGCACGACCCGCCAGGTCGCCCCGCGGTTGCGGGCGGCGGTCCACGTCACGAGCGCCGCGTCGCCCAGCTCGCGGCGGAGGCGATCGCCGAGGGCGGCCGCCGCCGTCTCGCCCCGGACGATCGCGAAGACCGTCGGTCCCCAGGAGCTCTGCCCGACGCCGGCCGCCCCGTGGCGGAGGGCCAGGGCCACCGCCTGCGCGCCGGCCGGGCTCGCGTAAAGCCCGCCCTGGTAGGGGGCGAAGTGCTCGCCGACGACCGCCTGGATCTCGGTGACCGCCGTCCCGAACGCCGCGACGTCGTCGGTCACGACCGCCGGCGCCGCCTGCATGAGGACGAGGCGGCAGATCCGCCCGACGGCGTCCGGCCCCATCGGCGGGAGCACGTCGAACACCCGCTCCTCGGCTGCGCCCGACAGGCCGGCGGCGGCGGTCGGCCGGACCAGCACGAACCGCCACTCGTCCGGGACCGGGTGCCGCATCACGACCGGCGGCACCTCGTCCGCCGCGCTGCGCCGGCGTCCGGCGTCGACCACGAACCCGCCGTGCTGGAACACCGCCAGCCCGATCCCCGAGCGCCGGCCGCGCCCGAGCCGGCGGGCCAGGGCCGGGATGTCGGGCGGGCGCGCGCGCACGCGGGCCGCCGCCAGTCCGATCGCCAGCCGGAGCTGGGTCCCCGAGCCGAGGCCGGCATGGCGAGGGATCGACTCGAGCACGGCCAGGTGGAGGTCGCCCGGTGCGGCGAGATACCCGTCGAGCTCGGCCAGCGTGGCCCGGACGTCCGGGTCGTGGGCCGGCCGGGCGTCGCCGCGGGCGCCGTCGTCCGCCTCCACGACGCAGCGGGGCTCCTCGAGCGCGATCCCGATGGAGCCGAACCGCCGCCCGCCCTCGCCGCCCAGGTCGAGGAACCCCAGGTGGAGCCGCGCCGCCGCCTCGACCCGGACCCTCACGGCGAGCACCGCGCGGGGCGCGGGCCCGCGCGCACGTGCGCCCGGATCAGGTCCATCGCGGCCTGCTCCTGGGCGCCGCCCGTCCTGTCGACCACGCCCTGCAGCCGGTCCACCTCGGCGAGCGCGGCCGCCGCCCCGAGCCAGCGGACGCGGGAGGCGACGATGCTCGCCTCGACGACCGCATGCTTGGCCCGGCAGAGCCCCACGAACGGCCGGCCCGCCCCGGTCGCGACCACGCGGGCGACGATCTCGGCCCGGCGGCTCCCGTCCGGGCCGGCCGGCGGGACCCTGACCGCCTCCACCTCCACCTCGCGCCAGTGGCAGACGTCCGCCAGGACGACCCCGGCCACGCGCGTCGCGGGCCGGACCGGGAGCGGCGCGTGCTCGAGGGCACTCTTCGCGAACGCGAGCACGTCGTCGGTGACGTTGACCACCGCCGCCCGCGCCGCGACCAGGTGGCGGTAGGTGCGCGTCGTGAGGTAGGGGCGGATCGTGAGCCGCTCGTCGCCCCACGCGACGCCCATCGCCGCGAAGTGCGGCCGGCCGGCCGGGTCGAGCGTCGTGACGATCGTCTCCACGATCACGCCGGCGGGCCTCCGCCCGCCCCGGGCGCCGGCGCCGCCGCGCCCTCGCCCGCGAGCAGCCGGCGCAGCGGGAGCTGGAACTGCCCGAGCTTGCCGCCGTAGTTGCCGGCACTGATGCGCACGACCCCCGGGCGGCACGCCGCCCGCAGGCCGACCCGCATCGCCGCCTCGACCGCGGCGAGATCGAGCCCGTCGATGACGATCTCGTAGACGGCGTGCACCCCGGCCGGCAGCGCCGTCCGGCCGAGGCCCCGCAGCGTCGGGCAGTAGGCCTCGTTGGTCGACGCCCGGAGCGCCTTGTAGCGCGAGCCCACCTTGCTCCCGCTCCGGACGACCCCGCCCGGGAACGGCAGGATCACGCCCGGCACGGTCCGGATCGCGGCCGCCGCCGCCTCGGCGGCGGCCAGCGTCGCGGCCGGGTCGACCCCCAGCACGAGGAGGTTCCCCCCGCCGACCGCGCGCTGGACGCCGAACGTCTCCTCGCAGAGGAACTCGCCGTCCATGACCGGGATCCGCCAGTACCGCCGCGAGCCCAGCTTCTTGCTGGCCTGGAAGCCGTCGCCGAAGAACCGGAGCGCCCCGCCGACCTTCACCCGCTCCGCGCTCCCGCCGAGCCCGTCGTAGCAGGCCGTGGTGGGACACGTCAGCACGCACTGGCCCACGCGGTTGACCAGGGCCCGGCCGAGCGCCTCGGCCGAGAAGCCGAACAGGAGGGCGCTGACGCCGGGCCGGCCGTCCGGCGTGGCCGCGGGAGACAGCATGGCCTCGATCCCGGCCTCAGCGTCGCACCCGATCACCGAGGTCGCGTAGCCGGTGGCGACCGTCGCGCCGGTCCGCGCCCACTCCGCGGTCGCCGCGGTGACGATCACCCGGGCCGCCCGCATCTTGAACGCCTCGGCGAAGGTGTCCTCGATCTCGACGCCGTTCACGACCACGCCCGCGCCTCGCGGTCGGCCGCCGGCGGCCGCGCTCAGGCGCCCGCCCCGCCCGCGGCCGCGACCGGCACGCGCTCGGCGCGGGGCAGGTACTCGAGGCCGACCCGGTAGTTGTCGAACTCGATCGTGTAGTAGTCGGCGAACCAGCGGCGGAGCTCCGCCTCCAGCTCGCCCTCGTACGGCGGCTCGACGAAGAACGTCCGGCCGCCCGGGTCGGCC
>Ga0070741_10015640_pt1 | contig 12812 bp, 9 predicted proteins | sample Coa_R1_4_FD_66440 | JGI IMG/M metagenome (GOLD analysis project Ga0070741, IMG submission 66440) | Surface soil microbial communities from Centralia Pennsylvania, which are recovering from an underground coalmine fire - Coalmine... | ecosystem: Environmental > Terrestrial > Soil > Unclassified ...
TCCGATGGCTAATCCTCGTCCGACGGTCGGCACGGCTAGATCTCCGAGTTGTCCCGGCGCGGTGATCTCGGTGAACGTGCCGTTGCCGGCGTTATGAAAAAGCTGCTTGCGCTCTTTGTACGTCGTGCCGTCCAACTGCTTGTCCGCCGTAACCTGGACGTGTCCGTTCGCTACCATCAGGTCGAGCCATCCGTCGTTGTCGTAATCCAGGAACTCGCAGCCGAAGGTGAGGAACTTCATGTGCGGCAGCGCGAGGCCGGAGGCGTAGCTCTCATCGCGAAACAGCTTTCCCATATTCCGATAGAGCGTGTTGGGCTGATTGCTGAAGTTGCCGACGAACAGGCTCTCCCGGCCGCTGTGGTCGTAGTCGGCAATGCCGATGCCCATGCCTGCCATCGTGATCCCAGTGTTGTCGTAGGCGCATCCAGCCTGCAACGCGACATTTGTAAAAGTTCCGTTGCCATTGTTGTGCCAGAGCATGTTGGGCGTCAGGTCATTGGCGACGAAAATATCCTGCCTGCCGTCGTTATCGTAGTCCACAAACCCGACGCCGAGACCGCGCCCTTTCGCCTTCGTGATGCCCGCCTTCTCGCTCACATCCACAAAACGCTTCCCCTCGTTGTGATAGAGATGATGCGTCTCCGGGTTGTAGACATCCGGGCTGCAATAGTCGGGGCTGCCGGAAGCCGTGCAGGAGCGATTATTGGCCCAACTCCAGGGCGTATAGTAGCAGACGTAGAGATCGAGTTTGCCGTCGTTGTCGTAGTCCCCGAACGCCGCGCTGGTGGCATAGCCCTTCGCGTTGTCCAGCCCCATCTGCGCCGTCATGTCCGTGAACTTGCCGCTGCCCTTCTGGTTGTGGAACAGGTGGTTGCCGCCATAAGCGGTAAGGAAGAGGTCGGGAAAGCCGTCGTTGTCGTAGTCCCCGACCGTCACGCCCTGTCCATAGCCTAAATCTTGATCGAACCCGGAACCAGCGGTCACATCGGTGAACGTGCCGTCGCCGTTGTTGTGGTAGAGCGCGCAGTGCGGGCGATCTTTGACGGTTTGGGCCGGTTCGGAAGAGCCGGACTGGACGAGGAAGATGTCCTGGAAGCCGTCGTTGTCGTAGTCCAGGAAGGCGCACCCGGCGGGCGTGCTTTCGATAAAATAGAACTTGCCCGTTGCCCCGTTGGAGGGCGTGAAATGGATACCCGCGCGCGGGGCCACGTCCTCGAAGAGCGCGGCGCCGGAAGGCGCGGCGGGAGGCTGCGGCGGAGCCGGAGGGGAAGGAGGGCCGGGCGGCGGCAGCTTCGACCCGCAGCCGGTCAGCACGGCAAGCACGAGAACCATTCCGAATCGCGCAGGACGCTGGCAGATACGCACCGATTCACGGCCCTCCTGTCGGCGATGAGGCGCTGGCGCGGGCGGCGTTCGTCAGAGATTCGAGCTGGCGGACGGCAGCGCGGGCTTCCGCATCCTGGGGCCGCAACTCGAGCGCGCGCCGGAGATAGTAGTCGGCGGCGATCAGTTCGCGCTTGCGGAGTTTGATCTGGCCGAGTTGGAGATGGTCGGCGAAGTTGTCCGAATCGAGGGAGCAGCGTTTGACCAGCGCCTTTTCCAGGTCATCCGCCTCGCGCCATGCCTGGAAGCGGCGCCGCGCCTCCGCCGCCTTCGCTTTCTGTCCCATCAGCTCGTAGGCTTCCGCCAGGACAAAGTCCGCCTCGCCGCGCGAAGGCGCTCCCTGCCGGGCCTGCTGGAGATAGGCAATAGCCTTCTCCGGCTGGTTGCGGCGGTTGGCGATTCTGCCGAGAAAGAGCAGCGGCGGATACGCGCCCGGACTGAGCTGCAGCGTCTTCTGAAAATCGGCTTCCGCCTGGGCCAATCCTTCCGGCGTCGGGTTCTGATAGAAGGTGATCTGGCCGCGCAGGTTGTAGCCGTCCGGGCTGTTCGGGGCCAGGCGGAGGAGGTTGGCGAGGACGGGCGCGGCCTCGTCGTAGCGGCGGTACTGCACCAGGGATTTGGCGTACATGATCAGGAAATCGGGATTGTTCCGGTTGATCTGCACCAGCCGCCGCTCGTACTCCAGTCCCTCGCGCTCGCTGCCCTGCGCGATGACCACTTTGGCCGCCGCGACCAGGGCGCGCACGTCGTTCGGGTCGCGTTTCAGCCCTTCGCGGGCCTGCTCCAGCGCATGAACCGGATCGCCCGACCGTTGCAGGCACTCGGCCAGCCTGCCGTAGACGCCGGGCGTCTCCGGCTTCAATTTGGTCACGCGGCGCAGCGGCTCGATGGCGTCCCGATAGCGTTTCGCGTGCATATAGAGGCGTCCGAGTTGTTCCCACGCCTCGCTGGAGTTCGGGTCGGCCTGCACGACTTCCTGCAAGACGCGCTCGGCCTCCGCCGCCTGGCCCGCTCTGGCAAGCTGCTGCGCCGAGTCGAGCTGCGCCTGATGCGGCAAAGCCTGGCGCGTCGGCGTGCAGGCCAGGCCCAGGAGCGCGCCGCCCAGAACGAGCGCGAGGAGAATTGCAGGGCGAGAACGCATGGACTACTGTTTGGCCCCGGCATTCGCGGCCCCCGTTTTCCGCGACTGCTGCACCCAGGGGTCTTGCTCCTTCTTCTCCATGTACTTCTTCAGCGTATCCTCGGAGACGGAGGCGGGCGCATGGCCGGAGAGCGACCGGTAGGCGAATGCGACGGCAATCACGGCGACGACGATGAGGGCGATGACAGCGCCCGGAGGGACACGGTTTTTCATAGTTCAGACTTGACTCCTTTCGACGGGTGAAATCCGGCGGCGGCCCAGGCGCGGCGCGTGGCCGGGTGCGACGCCAGCAGTTTCCATATCCAGCCTGTCCGGTAGTTCTCGATGGCGACCAGGGCCATGCCCAGGTCAATCCCGATCACGTCCGGGTCGTACCAGTCTCTATCTACGTTAAAGGCGTTGCTAAATCCGTAGCGGCCCCATATCTTCGCGCCATACTGCTGGTACATCGTGCGCGCGGCGGCAAGCGATAAGTCCGGCGTGAAGGAGAGGGAGGCGATGGCCCCCGTCGGCGAGACCGTGCCATCCTCCTCGTCGAGGACGCCGTAGGCGCGGTAGCCGTCCGGGCCGTCACTGGCGTTCAGTCCCCAGACGTTCGGGCCGTAGGTCTTTCGTGTCTTCATACGATCCAGGCAGTATTGGCGGTTCATGCGCGTCGCGGCCACCGAGGTCTGCCAGTAGTCCCAGCCGAGGCTGTCCTTCTGATTATGAAAGTCGTAATAGCCGTGCGCCATCTGGTGCATAAAGATCGGCCCGCCCGCCAGCGTCTTCATCCCATGATACTCGACGACGTTGCGCTCCCAGGCCGTCCAGGAATCGGTGGGCAGGGGATCGGTTTTGGAACCGAGGCCGAGCAGATAGAGCAGCATCAGTTCGCAGTAGTGGCCCCAATCGGACTTGATCCAGCCATCCTCCGGCTTCCATCCCATAGAGACGACTTTTTTATTCGGCCGGGTTCCGCCGTTGGTGCGCATCCACGTCCAGTCCATCCGGTCGTAGATCGCGTTTGCCAGGCGCTCGACCTCCGTGCCTTTGAAATACTGGCCGCAGGTAAGCGCGCCGATGACCAGCAGGCAGGTGTCTATGGAGGAGAGTTCGCACTTCCAGACGCGCTCGCCCGTCCGCTTGTCCACGAAATGATAGTGCCAGCCGTGAACGTTGGGCAGCTTGTCGTGGACGAAACGGAGAGTGCGCAGGGCGCGGTCGTAGGCGGCCTGTCGCTCGATCCACCTGTGTTCGACGGCGACGGGCAGGGCGGTCAGCGCGTAGCCTGTGCTGGCGATGCTGGCGACGGTCTGATCGTCTTTCTCCGTGAAGTTCTTGGCGCGGTCATTGGTCAGGCCGGTCTTCGGGTCGGACTGTTCCCAGAAGAAGCGAAAGGCGCGGCGCTGCACCTCGGTCAGAAGCTGCTCGTCGGTCAGGGGCGCGGGATTCTCCGTCTGTGTCGCTGCAAGAGTCGTCAAGGCCACGCCTCCGATCCTTGAAAACGAGTCGGTCATACGCGGTCGCCCTGCCGCCGGAGCGACCGCGACGAGAGAGAGGCAGAACGCTGCCGTGCCGAGAAGGGGTAGGGCAGCAAGTCGGTTGCGAAAGAGCATGATGAAAAGCTGGCCCCCCTCCCTAACCCTCCCCCTGTTCTTGGGGGGAGGGTTAGGGAGGGGGCCATAAAAAGGCTGCCGTGCCAGGTGCGGCACGGCAGCGCGTGGCTCTGATAAGCCGCTTAGTCGGTGTTCGGGTACAGGTCCATCTCGTTCGGGGCCGTGTTCATCCAACTGGCGGTCGCCTGCGCCTCGGTGTAGCTGTAGCGCCAGTCGTTCTCGTTGCGGCCCGGATCGTCCACGAACGTGGCGCGGGTGTTCCGGTACTTGGCATGGCTGTCCATGTAGATGACGTTGCCCGCCTTCTTGGCATGTCCGCTCCACCAGGTAGACGGCGCAGGAACCTGCCGATCCAGATCGGCATCGCCAGCGCGTGCGCCCTGGCAGGGGGACGGTTCGCAGTAGGCCAGGTAAGGGCCGGTATCCGCCCAGATGATGGACGTCTCGATGATAATCAGTTCATTGGCAGGGTACTGTAGCCCCGCGGTAGCCTGGGGATAGCTGCATCCCTTCATCCAGGTCTGGGCGCAGAGGCCATTGTCCGGCAGCCACATCGCATAGCCCGCCGGGATCTTGCCACGCCCCTCTGTCCCGTCCGCTTTTCGAACCCAGTTTCCTCCCTGCGCGGCCACATTGCTCGGACACTTGAAGACAGCCTGGCTCTTGATGTAGGGCATCAGCATGTTCTTCCAGGTGCGCGCTTCGCCGTTTTCGTAGTCGCCGACATTGTCCCAGCTACCATAGCGCACCGGTAGCACCTCGTCATAGTCCTGAGCGTACATGTGCAGGGCCAGTCCGATCTGCTTCATGTTGGAGAGGCAGGAAGTCCTGCGCGCCTGCTCCCGCGCCCTGGCGAAGACCGGGAACAGGATCGCGGCAAGAATGGCGATGATGGCAATAACGACGAGCAACTCGATCAGGGTAAAACCACGACGTTCAGCAGACAGCGGTGATTTCATCGTTCGTTCCTCCTTTGGATTAACGCATTGTAGCAGGCAAGATTTCAGTATGTGCGCGCGCCGCAGGAACGGCGTATCACCAGTTCCGGCGGGACGAGCCGTTGGGTCGTTGTCACTTCCTCGCCGCGTATGCGCTGGGTCAGCAGGGTCAGCGCCTGTCCGGCCATGTCGTAGATCGGCTGGCGCACGCTGGTCAGCGGCGGATCGGTATGGTCGCAGAGCGGCGTCGAATCGTAGCCGATGACGGCCACATCCTCCGGCACGCGCAGCCCCAATTCGCGCAGCACGCGCATCATCTCGATAGCGACATCGTCGCTCCAGGCAAATGCGGCGGTCGGGCGTTCGTCCTCCCCCCTCTCGAAAAGCCGGACTGCCGGGCGGAAGTCCGCGCTGGAGTAGGCCAGTTCCACGATCCAGTCGGGAGGCGCTTCCAGGCCCGCGCGCTCCATCGCCTGCTGGTAGCCGAGCCGTCGGTCGCGCCCCGGCCCGGAACGCAGCGGCCCGGCGAGATGGACGATGCGCCGATGGCCGAGCGCCAGCAGATGCTCCGTCGCCAGAATCGCGCCCTGCACGTTATCGCAGTCCACGAACCACTGGTCGGGACGGCTGCCGCTCGTGAACATCAGCACCGTCGGGAAACCGCGCCGGTCGAGCGCATCCGCCAGCGGATCGTCCACATCGCGCAGCAGCAGCGCGCCATCCACGCGCCCGTCCGTCAGCGTCGCGACCTCCTGCGCGAGCAGATGCTCTTGATTGGCTTCCGGCTGCTTGGTGTGCAGCAGAATATCGTAGCCGAGCGTGATCGCCGCGTCGGTCGCGCCGCGCATCATCTCGATGGTAAAACCCGACCAACCCTGGAACACGGCAGGATACTGCATCACGATCGCAATGGTATCCGTGCGCTTATGGGCCAGGCCGCGCGCCAGGGCGTTGGGATGATAGCCGAGTTCGCGAACCGCTTCCAGAATGCGCCGCTTGGTCTCGGCCGGAATGCGCATGGACGCTTCCCGGCCATTCAGGACATAGGAGACCGTCGCTTTCGAGACGCCTGCGCGCTCCGCCACATCGCGTATCGTCGTTGCCACTCTGGAATCGCCTCTCGCTCACAGTCTGCTTAACCGGTTCGCTTAACCGGTTAAGCCCTTGAGGACAGCATAACATAGGGTTTGCGTTTTGTCAAGAAGGGGAAAACAAAAAAATGCAGCGGAGAAGGAAAATAGGGAAGCAAACGGCGATTGGCCTGCGTCTATAGAACGAATCCTTCCCAGGAGAACCGAATCCGATGCGCAAAACCCCGCACGGCGCCGCGCCCGCCGATCAACTGCGCGCCGACTTCAAACTGCTGGACGACCGCGATACGCTGCGAACCACCTGGCCCAACGAACAACTGATTCTGGCGCAGTCCGTACAGGGCCGCGCCCACGAAGGACACGGCTCTTTCAACGGCCATCGCTACCCGGATACCACGATGGACGACGTCGTGCGCGCCCTGCGCCTCAGCCCGGAGGTCGTTCGCGCCGAGCGCCAGTCGCTCATTGACGACATCGCGGAGTATGTGCGCCTCACCATCGCCGGGAAGCCGCCTGCCTATCTGCTCAACGGGCGGAACGAGCCGATGCTCGGCATGGGGACGCTGCGCTACCTGCGCGTCGAGGCGGCGGACGTGCTGCGCGGCCTGTACCTCGGCGGGCTGCGCGACGATGCCGACCTGCGCCATGAGGTCGAGGAGGAGACCGGCGTGCGGATGGGCGGCGGCAAGTGCTACCTGGTGAACCAGAACGTGATGCGGCAGATGGGGTTGGACGGCGATCAACTGGCGCACGGCGAATGGGGCGAGAAGATCGCCGAATTCAAGGAGCGCGGCCTGATCGTCGGGCAGGAAGGCCGGGAGAGGCCGGGCGTGGTCTATCAATATATCCGGTATCGGCGCGGGCCGGGCGCGTCGGATGACGCCGCTATCGCCGCCGCCGGGTTCCGGTGGGGCGTGGGCGTGGCGGTCGGCGTCTTCCTGGCCGATGCCATAGACACACTGGAGAAGTACGTGCCGGAGTTCCGTGACCAGGACGAGGCCATTGCCGACACCATTGCGCGGGAGTTTGCCGAGCTGAAGATGGGCCGGGAGGAAGCCCGCCGATTGACCTTCTGGGCCGCCGCCCTGGATGAGGACGAGTACCATGTTCCCGACAGCTCCCTGCGCCATCTGCTCGCCCTGGATGTCAAAACCGATCTGTGCGCCATCGAGAGCCACCTGCTCACTGTCATGGGCGTGCCGTGTCCCGTCATCGGCCTGAGCCATGAGCGTTCGTCCAGCCATCGGTTCTATGATTACGTTCGGAGGCGGATGACCTGACCCCCGGTGGGATGGGGGCAGGTCAAAAAAACGCTTGACAAGGATACTTCGGTTATGTAAACTATACGCATTGCCAAACAATCAGGAAAATCGAAACATGCGCAGCCCTCGTGGCGTGGTCTCTAAGGCCGGGACGAAGAACACGGCCCCGGCTGGCGCTGCGAAGACGGCCCCGCCGGAAGCGCCTGCGCCGCCATGCGCGGGCGAACCGCCGCTGGGCCGCGCCCTGCATCGCGTCATGCGCGCCCTGATGTTCAAGGAGCCGCCCATCCCGGAACTCGATGCGCTGCCACTGGCCCAACTGCGCCTGCTCTGGACGGTGCATCATACGCCCGATGCGACCATGAAGGATTTCAGCGAGCGATTGAGCGTCTCGCAGTCCACCGTCACGCAGTTGGCGGATCGGCTGGTGCGGCGGGGGCTTGTCGAGCGGCACGCCGACCCGGAAGACCGGCGCGTGGTGCGGCTGCGTACCAGTGCGGCGGGCCGCGCTATCCTGGGACGCGCGGAGGCCGACCATCAGCAGACTCACCGCGCGGTCTGGGAATCCCTGACCGTACAGGAGCAGCAGGCCGTGATCCAGGGGCTGGAGGTGCTGGCGCGCGCCGGGGAAGCCCTGCGGGCCGCGCAGGGATACCCATTGCCCGCCTGCGACGAACCGCCCGCATCCAACAGGGCTGCCGACGTGGGCGCTTCCGAACCAGGGCAGGCGCAGCCTGTCGTAGACCTGATGGCCCGCCGCGTGCGCGGGCAGTCGCCGCGCAAATAGCGCGCCCGCCGGTCAAAATACCGAACATTTCCTGAACCATTGCGATTAAGCAACGTCAGAAGAATGAGGAATCGACGCGCTGTCCCGCGCCGCCCCTGCATGAGTGCGCTTACGACCGGTGACTACCCCATTCCGAAAGGAAGATTGACCCATGAATTGTCCCGCCTGCTGCCGCGCTTTGGCCTTCGCATCCCTGGTGGCGTTAAGCCTTCCCGGTACGAACGCCGAAGCCGGACAGTCGGAACCGAATGCTCAACCCAAGACGGTGGCTGCGTCTCCCATGCCCGCTCCTGCCGCGCCCTCCGCGCAGCCAGAGACTCCCTCCCGTTCCGCCGGACTCTCAGGGAAGGTGGGGACGCCGCAGATACAACGGACCCCGGCCCAGCAGCGCTATGGCCTGCCGAAAAACCCGATGGTCGGCCCGCCGGTAGATACCGACCTGAGCAAGCCGCTGACGCTGGAACGTGCGATCCGCATCGGCTTGCAGCAGCAGAACGCCATCGCCATCGCGCAGGCGCAGGCCGAGGCGGCGAAGGCCCAACTGACTCAGGCGCGTTCCAGCTACTATCCGCAGATCACGCCCAGTCTCTCCTATATCACGAGCCTGCGGCCCGGCGGAACGGTCTTCATCAATGGCGTCCCTTTCGGCGGCTCCTCCCAGTCGGAGACGCGCACCGATGCCATCGTCGCCCGGCAGTTGATCTGGGACACGGGGCGGCGGGAAGCCTCCGTCGGATTGAGCCGCCGCAATGTGTTCGCTGCCGAATATAGCCTGGGCAATCAACGCCAGGATGTGATTCTGAACGTCATTACCGCGTACTATAACGTACTCCGCGATCAGGAGTTGGTGCGCGTGCAGGAAGAGAACGTGCGGCGCGCGCAGACCACGCTGGAGTCCATTCGCGCGCAGGTGGAGGTCGGCAATGCCGCCCGCTCCGATACGCTTCAGGCCGAATCGGACCTCGCCAATGCGCAGGTCGCGCTGCTGCAGGCGCAGAACAATCTGAACGTGGATCAGGCGACGCTCAAAAATGCGATGGGCGTCGTCACTTCCCAGCCCTTGATTCTGGCCGACCAGCAGGCCGCTCCGCCCGATACGACGCCGGACACGAACAGCCTGGATCACTACGTTCAGATCGCCTACGACAACCGGCTCGACATCAAGGCGCAGCAGGAGCGGGTGAACGCGCAGGGCTACAACGTCCGCCTGGCCCATATAGATAACGGCATCAGCGCGCAGGCCGACATCACCGAGGGCTATCAACTCGACCCGGACGCGGGCGAAGAGCGGCAGTTCACCGTCTCCATCTCTTATCCGCTGTTCAATGGGGGCAGCACGCGCGCCGCCGTCCGCCAGAGTAAAGCGCAGCTCGAGCAGGAGCGGCGCGCGCTCGATCAGTTGCAGCAGGCGGTGCGGCTGAACGTCGAGCAGTCTTATCTGACCCGCGAGCAGGCTCGCCGGAGCATCGTGGCAAGCCAGACAGCGGTGCGCGCCGGGCAGATCAACTACGACGCTGCGCTCGAAAAGCAGCGGAACGGCCTGATCAACATCATAGATGTGATCAATGCGGAGGCCCAGTTGGTGCAGGCCCAGGTCAATCTCGTTCAGTCCATCTACGATTTTTATATCGCCGATGCGCGCTTGCAGCGCGACATCGGGCGCAACGACCCGGAGTATGTGCCGAACGTGCCGGGCGCGAAAAAGCCGGAACCGGCGAAAGCCGTGAAGTAGTTTTGGCGATGGAATGAATTCCTTCGCTTTGTAGCCTGCGGCTCAGTGTCCTGCGGACACGGTGTAAACTCCCAATCGGTACTGTGTCCGCAGGACACTGGGCGGAACGCCACCCAGCGAAGGGATGTATCCCATCGTACACTGGCAGGCTGGGGGGCAGGAAGGAAGTCGGGACTCATGATCAAGCGCGTCCTTGCTACGCTGGCGGCGCTGGGGGTTCTCATCTGGGGCGGAGTCTTCATCACGCGAAGCCTGCGCGCCAGCGCCGCCAAAGACCAGATTCAGTACCGTGTCGCCAACGTCAAGCGCGATGAGGTGAAAAAGACGGTCACAGCGACCGGCATTCTCACCCCCTGGACGAAGGTAGACATCAAAAGCCGCGCCGGAGGGCGCGTCATCAGTCTGCCGGTCGAGCCGGGAACCATCGTCACCAAAGGGCAGGTGATCGCGGAGATAGACCCTTCCGATACGCTGCTCACCTACAACTCCGCCCGCGCCGACATCGAGTCCAACCGGGCCAGAGTGGAAGAGACCAGCAAGACGCTGGCATTGCAGCGCCAGCAGACTCTTGTCTCGATCCAGACCGCCGAGGCCAGCCTGAATTCGGCGCGGGCGGCCGTCGCCTCCGCGAAAGCGCGTTATGAATCGGCGCGCAGCCAGGCCGAGGTGCAAAAAGACCTGACGGAGGCGAACATCGAGACCGCCAGAGCGAACCTGGCGGCGGAACAGGCCCGCCTGAAACAGATGACCAGCGCCTCGCATCCCCAGGAGAACGCCGCCGCGCTCGCCGCGCTGCATCAGGCCGAGGCCAACGTGAAGAACTCCGAAGCCCAGTTGAAGCGGCAGAAAACCCTGCTGGAAAAAGGCTTTGTCGCGCAGTCGCAGGTGGATGAGGCGCAGGCGACCTACGAGGTGGCGCTGGCGAACCTGACGAGCGCCCGCGAGAAGATCAACACCATCCAGCCCGAACTTGCCAACGACCTGCAGGCGCAGCAGGCGCGGGTCAAGCAGTTGGAGGCGGCGCTGCGCTCTGCGGAGGCCAACCGGGTCGAAGTCCAGTTGAAGCAGCAGGCGGCGGAGGCCGCGAAAGCGGACTATCAGCAGGCGGTGGCCGGGGCGGCGCAGGCGGAGGCCCGCCTGCGCGAGGCGCGGGCCGAACGCCTCAACGATGCGATCCGCGTGACCCAGATCGCGCAGGCGCGGGCGGCGGGAGAGCGCGCCAAAGCCTCGTTCGCCAATGCTGAGGTTCAGTTGAAAGACACCCGTGTGACCGCTCCCAGCGACGGCGTCATCCTTCAGAAGTATGTGGAGCAGGGAACCATCATCACGTCCGGCCAGTCGTTCAACTCGACCGGGACCAGCATCGTGCAGTTGGGCGACATCTCGCGCATGTACGTGGACGTGCAGGTAGACGAGTCCGATGTCGCCAGCGTGGACCTGGATCAGAAGGTGGACATCACCTTCGACGCCTATTCGACCATGCCGTTCGAGGGCAAGGTCATCAAGATCGAACCGCAGGCGGTCGTGGATCAGAACGTCACGACCGTCCATGTCCGGGTCGAGGTGGATAACTCGGCTCCCTCCTTCCGGCTCCTCAAGCCCGGCATGAATGCGACCTGCGAGTTCATCGTGGATAAAAAAGACGATGTCCTCAGCATTCCCAACGAGGCTTTGAAGACGGACGCCAACGGCACGGATCACTTTGTCGAAGTCGTCAGCGGAGGCAAGCCCGCTCCCGCCGACAAGGAGAGCGAGGCCGATCCCAATCTGCTCATCGGCGTCAAGATCACCAAGAAACCGGTGCAGATTGGGCTGGAAGGCAACGATACCACCGAGATTCTCAGTGGGGTCAACGAGGGCGAGCGTGTCATCACGCAGACCATCGAGCCGAGTCCCGCGACACCGGGCGGCAATCCGTTCGGCGGCGGACGCGGGCCGGGCCGCAGATAAGAAAGGCGTTCGGGTGTTCGGGTGTTCAGGTGTGAGGCAGACAGCCCTGCCAATCCCTGAACACCCACGATGAGGTACGACCATGCTGGCAGGACTGACTTCGGCCCTTCGCGGCCTTGCCTCCAACAAACTGCGTTCGTTCCTGACGACGCTCGGCGTCATCTTCGGCGTGGCGGCGGTCATCGTCGCGGTGGCGCTCGGCCAGGGTTCGCGAGACGCCTCGATGCGGCGTTTCGAGCGGCTCGGAACGACCACGCTCTCCGTCTTTCCCGGACGCTCCCGGCGCGGAGGCATCAGTTTCGGCGCGGTGTCCACGCTGAAACTGGCCGACGCGGCGGCGATTCTGCGCGGCTGTCCCTCGGTGCGGCGCGTCTCGCCGGAGAAGAACGGCTCCGCGCAGGTCAAGTTCGGCAACAAGAACACGGACACGACCGTGTTCGGAACGGGCGCGGACTTTCCGCTGATCCGTAAATTCCAGTTCCGCGAAGGCACCTATTTTACGGATCGGGATGTCAAGTCGAAGCGGATGGTCTGCGTGCTGGGCTGGCAAGTCTACAAAGACCTGTTCGACAGCGGGCCGTGCGTGGGCCGCCGTATCTATATCAAAGGGCAGAACTTCAAGATCGTCGGGCTATTTTCCGAGCGCGGCGGCAGCGGTTTCCAGAACGAAGATGACCGCGTCTACGTGCCGGTCACGACCGCGCTGCAAAAGCTGTTCGGAGGGGAGAACGTCCTGAGCGGCATGAGCGTGCAGGGGCGCAGCACCTCGCTGATGCAGAAGGCGCAGGAAGAGGTCGGGGAGGTGCTGCGCAAGCGGCACAAGATCAGCGGCAACAAGGCCGACGACTTCATCATTTTCAACGCGGGGACGGCGGCGCAGACCAGCAGCGAGCAGGCGGCGGATTTCGAGCAGTTGATCAACTGCCTGGC
>Ga0070741_10015641_pt1 | contig 12812 bp, 9 predicted proteins | sample Coa_R1_4_FD_66440 | JGI IMG/M metagenome (GOLD analysis project Ga0070741, IMG submission 66440) | Surface soil microbial communities from Centralia Pennsylvania, which are recovering from an underground coalmine fire - Coalmine... | ecosystem: Environmental > Terrestrial > Soil > Unclassified ...
ACAAACTTCTATCTTGTCAGCCGCAAGCGTCATAATGATTATGACTATTGCTTCGCAAATCCTCGGCTTGGTAAGGCAGCGTGTGCTTTTAATCTTCTTCACTCCAAGCCAAACCGCGCTTTTCTTTGCGGCCTTCCGCCTTCCGGATCTCTTGTTTGAAGTCCTCATCTACGGTATGTTTGCTTCGGCTTTTATCCCCGTTTTTACAAAATTATTAAAGGAAAACGAAAAAAAAGCATGGGAAGTGGCGGCTAAAATTATCAACATAAGTCTATTAATTTTCGCGATTTTTGCAGTTATCATCGCCGCCTTTGCCAATCCAATCTACTCGGTAATTGCCAAAGGTTTTTCCCCGGGCGAGATAAAGACAGTAGCATCTTTAGCTCGAATTATGTTTTTAAGCCAAGGAATTTTTGTAATAAGCTACGTCCTAACCAGCGTTCTGGAATCATTACGCCGCTTTTTAATCCCCGCCCTAGCTCCGCTACTTTACAACCTAGGATTGATTGTGGGAACTCTCGTCTTGGCTCCAAAATTTGGCCTTATGGCGCCTGCGATTGGAGTTGTCATCGGAGCTTTAACCCACTTCCTCATACAGCTGCCCCTCTCATTCAAACTTGGATTCAGATTCAATAGTAAAATTAAGCCCGATAAAAATGTAAAAGACATTGCATCGCTTGCAGCCCCGAGATTTATTGATCTCTCTTTTCAGCAAATAGCCGAGACAACAAATCTTTATTTTGCCTCATTTGTTTCAACGGCTTCCTATACTTATTTCACTCTAGCCAACTCTCTTCAAGCCGCCCCTGTCAGGCTTTTTGGAGTTTCTTTGGCAAAAGCGGCCCTTCCCACTCTCACGAGAGAAGTCGACGATAAGACTAAATTCGTCAAAATTCTTTTTAAGACAATTTACCAGATTGTTTTTTTAGTTAGCCCAATAGTAGCTATATTCATAGCCCTAAGAATTCCAACGGTCCGAATCCTATTCGGTACAAGTATTTTTGACTGGACTGCGACAGTCGAAACAGGAATGGTCCTAACTGCATTTGCAATTGGTATTCCATTTCAGGCTATGGTTGCGCTTCTAGCTCGTGCCTTCTATGCGCTGCACGACACAAAAACCCCGGTACTAATTTCAGTAATAGGTGACAGCTGTATTATCATTTTAGATTTAATTCTAATAAAAGGACTCAAATTTTCTTCCTGGGCCCTTGGCTTTTCATTTTCAGTCGGCAGTATAGTCGAAACAATAGTTCTTCTTTTCATATTGAGAAACAAACTTAAAAATTTTTCTATATTGGCTAACGTCCTGCCGATGGCCAAAAGCGTCTCGGCAAGCCTTGTTTCGGGAAGCGTTATGTACTTCCTTCTAAGATTTTTTGATAAATGGGTGCCAATCCAAATTGCCAAACCGGTTGCTTTCACAAACCTGGTCCTGGATACTAGGTACACCTCAAATTTAATAATACTTACAATCCTGGTAGGCTTAATTGGAGTGAGTGTATATATAGTAGTGTCTCTACTTCTAAAATCTGAAGAACTAAAAGAGATTACGGCAGTCATCGCAAAAAGAAGATTTATCTTCAAACAAAAAGAAGTTGAACCCATTTCTCCGCCTATAGACAATTCCTAAGAGCTTGACATTCTCTTAGCACTCATGCTAAATTAGTGCCAGATGACTACGGGTCTAACAGCAAGACAAACTCAAATTTTAAAGTCAATCATCGACGAATACATTCAGTCGGCTGCTCCGGTCGGCTCTTCTTCTCTTGAGAAAAAATACAACCTGGGCATTTCTCCCGCAACTATCAGGGCGGAAATGGCTGAACTCACCAAGATGAAATATCTAAAACAGCCTCATACTTCAGCCGGTCGCGTTCCCACTCCTCTCGGGATGAAATTTTACATAAACCAGCTAATGGAAGAAAAAGAATTGGGAGTCGTCGACGAAGTCAAAGCAAAAGAAGAAGTCTGGGATTCAAGAAATGATTTTGACAAATTTATTAATGAAGCAACACAAACACTCGCGGAAAAAACACACAGCCTTGCCGTAGCCGCAACCGATAACGGAGAAATCTATAAAGCCGGAATGAAAAACATTTTTGATAATCCTGAATTTTACGACCTTCAAATTTGCCACGACATCTTTTCAATATTGGAAGAAGTAAACAAGATGCACGAACTATTCTTTGAACGCCTCACCGGAATGCATCCTGTGGAAGTCCTTTTTGGGCCCGAACTTGCCTGGCCGAGCTTTGAAAATGTCGGAATAATCGCAAAAAGATTTGACGTCAAAGGCAAAAGAGGGGCAATCGGAGTAATGACTGCGTATAGGAGAGCGCCCTCGGTAATCCCAGTGGTAAGATTAATAGGAAATTTAATCGAGGAAATAGGAGCATAAGCAAAATAAGTAGCCAATTATGAAGAAAAAGAAACCATCAGAAATTGACATTCTAAAAAATCAACTGGCAAGAGCGCTTGCGGACTACGATAATTTAAGAAAAAGAACAGACGAAGAAAAAACTGTATGGATTAAATTTGCGACACAAAAGTTTATACAAAACCTCCTTCCGGTTTTAGACACATTCGAAGCGGCTCAAAATCACCTAAAAGACCAAGGTTTAGCAATTGCAATAATGCAGTTTAAGGAAGCTCTCAAGTCAGAAGGGCTGGAGGAAATCAATCCAAAGCCGGAAGACGAGTTTGACGAGAATTTAATGGAAGCAGTTGAAGTAGTTAAAGACAAGGAAAAAAACAACAAAATAGCGCAAGTCGTCTTGCCTGGCTGGAAATTCATTGAAGGGAATGTGATTCGACATGCAAAAGTAAAAGTTTATAAAAAAACGCAGGCAGAAAAAGCCTCTTGACAAACAATTGGCACTCATATTATATTAGTGCTAACATATAAAATATGAGCAAGATAATCGGAATTGATCTAGGAACAACAAATAGCTGTGTCGCAGTAATGGAAGCGGGAAGACCCAAAGTTATCCCCGCGGCGGACACAGGCCGCAATACCACTCCGTCAGTCGTTGAACCAACCAAAAATTTGGTTGGTGACGTCGCAAAGCGCCAAATGATTCTAAACGCCAAAAATACCGTCTATTCAGCCAAGCGACTTATGGGGAGAAGATTCGAAGATCCCGAAGTAAAACGCACAATGGAGATGGTGCCATTTGAAATTGTTAAAGGTAAAAACGGCATGGCAGATATTAAAATTGGCGATAAAATATATACCCCGCAAGAAATCGGCGCCAGAGTTCTAATGAAACTAAAAAAAGACGCCGAAAGTTACCTTGGAGAAAAGGTCGAAAAAGCCGTCATCACCGTCCCCGCTTACTTTGACGACGCTCAAAGACAAGCAACCAAACAAGCGGGAATGATAGCCGGTCTCAATGTTGAAAGGATAATCAATGAGCCAACAGCAGCCGCGCTTGCTTACGGTCTAGACAAGAAAAATGCTCATAAAATTGCCGTCTATGATTTAGGTGGAGGAACATTTGATATCTCAATTCTTGAATTAGGCGATGGAGTATTCGAAGTCAAAGCGACCAATGGCGACACGCATCTAGGGGGAGACGATTTTGACGCAAAAATTGTTGACTATATTTGTGAAGAATTTAAAAAAGAAAATAGCGTTGATCTGAAAAAAGACCCGCAAGCCTTACAGCGGGTAAGGGATGCCGCCGAAAAAGCAAAAATAGAGCTCTCCGCCGCTGAAGAAGTTGAAATTAACCAGCCATACATCACTCAAAGAGACGGTCAACCGCTTCATCTAACAATGAAGCTTACAAGAGCAAAACTCGAAAGCCTCGTCGATGATCTTATCCAAAAAACAATGAAACCCGTCGAGGCTTGTCTCAAAGACGCGAAGCTTGACGCGCACGATATCGACGAAGTTGTGTTGGTTGGTGGAATGACAAGAATGCCAAAAGTTATTGAAATGGTCAAAAACTTTTTCGGAAAAGAACCAAACAAATCTGTCAATCCCGACGAAGTTGTGGCAATTGGAGCCGCCATTCAAGGAGGAATTCTCGGTGGGGAAGTAAAAGATATACTGCTCCTTGACGTCACCCCTTTGACTCTTGCCATTGAAACAATGGGGGGTGTTGCGACTCCAATGATTCCTCGTAACACCACAATACCAACAAGTAAAACCGAAGTGTTCAGTACAGCATCAGATAATCAAACCCAGGTCCAAATACACATAACCCAAGGTGAACGCCCGATGTCTGCCGACAACAAAACTCTCGGGACCTTCACTCTCGATGGAATCCCGCCGGCTCCTCGCGGTGTTCCGCAAATAGAAGTTACTTTCGACATAGATTCATCAGGGATACTAAAAGTCACAGCTAAAGACAAAGCGACGGGTAAGTCTCAAAACATAACAATAACTGGAGCTGTAGGTCTTTCTGAAGACGAGATAAAGCGCATGCAGGAAGAAGCCGAAAAGCACAAAGCCGAAGACGATAAAAAGGCGGAACTGATTAAAGCCAAAAACATGGCAGAAAACATGGTAACAACAGCGCAAAAAAGTTTGCGTGACGCAGGAGACAAAGTGCCAAAAGATGTAAAAGACGATGTTGAAGATAAAATAAAGCAAGTAAACGAAGTTAAAGACAAAGACGATAAAGATGCTATCGAAACAGCCACGAAAAAGCTAAGTGAGGCTTTAAGTAAAATCGGAGAATCCATGTATGGCAATCAAAGCCAGCCCCAGTCTGGATCCTCCGAATCCCCAAAAGAAGAAAAAACTTCAGACGAAAAAGATAAAAAAGATAAAGTGGAAGAAGGCCAGGTAGTTGAGTAATTGCTTCTAAGTCATCATGCTCTACGGAGCAACCTTTGTTTGGAAAAAACATGTGGATATTGATATAATTAGCACTATACAAATATGGCTGCCAATTATTACGACATACTCGGAATTTCAAAATCAGCGACGCCTGATGAAATCAAAAAAGCTTACAGAAAGCTCGCCCTTGAGTGGCATCCCGATAAACATACAACTGATAAAGAGGTGGCTGAAAAAAAATTCAAAGAGATAAATGAAGCCTATCAAGTTTTGAGTAATCCCCAAAAAAGACAGGTATATGACGCAGGCGGCAATCCAAATGGCCAAAATCCATTCACGGGAGGTAATCCATTTAGTGGTCAAACAGGCCCTTTTACTTATACTTATTCCTCGTCAGAGCAAAATCCATTTGGAGACTTCGACGACCCCTTTGACATCTTTGCCCAATTTTTCGGCGGGGGAAACCCTTTTACAAGGCAATCCAAACCAAGATATTCACTGACTATCGACTTCATAGAAAGCATGAAAGGCACAAGCAAAACAGTAGAGATAAACGGGAGGCGTCGTACAATAAAAATACCAGCAGGCGTAAATACCGGAAATACTATAGATTTTGGTGACTTCAGAGTATCAATTCATGTAAGAAACCACAAATTTTTCGAAAGGGACGGCGACGACATCTTTATTAACGTCAAGATTCCATTTTCATTAGCCGCCTTAGGAGGAGAAATTAAAGTTCCAACAATAGACAAAGAAGTAAAAATAAAAATTCGCGGTGGAACTCAAACAGGGACAATGATCAGATTAAGAGGCATGGGGGCCCCAAAACTCCACGGCCGTGGATTTGGAGATGAATATGTAAGAATAAACATAGAAACTCCAACTCGTCTAAATAGGGAGCAAAGAAGGCTAATCGAAGAGCTAAGAGAAGAAGGGCTGTAAAATCAAACAGAGTTTGTGCTAAATTGAATATGTGCAAGATCTGGAAAACATAGCAAAAACTCTGGTTGCCATGCCAAAAGGGATCTTGGCAGCGGATGAATCTTTCCCTACAATTGAAAAAAGATTCCTATCAATCGGCATTTCTTCTACAAGTGATTTAAGAAGAGAATATCGCGAACTTCTTTTCACAACTCCCGGAATAGAAGAATTTATAAGCGGAATTATCATGTTTGACGAAACAATACGTGACAAAACCTCGGGTGGCATCCCCTTCCCTCAAATCCTTACCCAAAAAGGCATCCTCCCAGGGATAAAAGTCGATGAGGGAATGGAAGACATGGCTGGGTTTCCGGGTGACAAATTAACAAAAGGAATTAACGCTCTTTCCGACCGTCTTACAGACTACAAAAGCCTGGGAGCAAAATTCGCCAAATGGCGTGCAGCCTTTTCTATCTCAGAAGTCAACCCTTCCATCCAATGTGTAGAAGAAAATGCGAATCGTCTGGCTGAATATGCTTCAATTTGTCAACAAAACGGTTTCATGCCAATCGTCGAACCCGAAGTCCTAATGGAAGGCAACCATTCAATAGATAAAAGTTACGAAGTAACACGAAGCGTTCTAAGAATTGTATTCCTAAAACTCAAAGAAAAAAACATAAATTTCAAAGCCATGCTACTAAAACCAAACATGGTCTTGCCAGGCAAAGATGCTTCCCCTTCACCTTCAGAAACAATCGCTCGAAAAACCTTAGAAGTCCTCAAAGAAACTGTTCCCGAAGATGTTCCCGGAATTGTATTTTTATCAGGAGGGCAAACCGAAGAAGAAGCAACCGAAAACCTAAAACAGCTAAACAAACTTGATTCTGTTCCCTGGCAGCTTTCCTTCTCTTTCGGCCGCGCCCTTCAGAATTCTGCCTTAAGAACTTGGTCAGGCAAAAAAGAAAACACAAAAGCCGCTCAAAATGAATTCTTTAATCGTGTTAAACTGGTAGGGAATGCAAGATATGGAAGATAATGCCAAAAACACCAATCCTTCTTCAAATAATCCCGATAAGATCCAACTTTTATCAATAGGCGAAGCTTCTATTGATGTTTTTATCAGCCCAACCCAGTCAGAATCTCTTTGTAAACTCTCAGACAAAGAAGCTCTAATTTGTTTTTCATATGGAGACAAAATTCCAGTTCAGAATTTAGATTTTTCAATAGGCGGAAATGCCGCAAACAACGCGGTTGGCGCTTCTCGCCTAGGAGTAAAAACAGCGATAGTCCTAACACTAGGAGAAGATCAAACAGGCACACAAATTCTTGATTTCCTCCAAAAGGAAAAAGTAGACATAACCTATACTTTTCGCCAACCAGACACAGGGTCAAACTATTCAGCAATTATAACCTACGAGGGAGAAAGAACTATTTTTACCTATCATGCTCCTCGTTCTTATGAATTCCCAATCCACCTTCCAGTAACCCCATGGGTCTATCTAACTTCAATGGGAGAAAATTTCAAACCGTTTTACAATCACTTAACCGATTGGCTTAAAAAGAATCCACAAATAAAGATGGGTTTTAATCCAGGTAGTTGGCAACTCAGAGCTGGCGTCGACGAACTAAGAGACGTTTTGTCGCAAACGTATATAATCTTTGTAAATAGGCAAGAGGCTGAAAAATTAACAAATTTGTCAGCAAGCCAAAATAAAGAGAAAGAACTTTTACAATCTCTCTCAAGTCTTGGCCCGAAAATATCAGTAATCACAGATGGAGCAAATGGTGCCTATGCATTTGATGGGGAGGAATTCTTCAAAGTGCCAATATTGCCAGTCACTGTCCACCAAAGAACTGGCGCGGGTGACGCCTTTGGCTCAGGATGTCTATCGGCATTAATCAAAAACAAACCCTTGGAAGACGCTCTTGTTTGGGGGGCAATTAATTCCGCGTCAGTTGTGGGTTTAGTTGGCTCAACCAAAGGATTGTTGCACGATAGCGAGATCCCCATGTGGTTAGAAAGATTTAGGAGTAACAATTTAAAAGTAACAAAGCTGTAATATAATAATAGAGATAATATAAAATAATATGAAAATTTTTGTTACCAGGAAAATTCCAGGCAACCATATTCAAAAATTAATCGATGCTGGCCACGAAGTTACAACTTCCAACCTTGGAAGACCTTTAACTGAAGAAGAACTTATAGAAAAAATAAAGGGAGTAGACGCAGTTCTTTCGCTCTTAACAGACAAAATAAATGGCGACGTTATGGACATCGCAGGCCCAACCTTAAAAATAATAAGCAATTATGCGGTCGGTTTTGATAATATCAACATAAAAGATGCCACAGATAGGGGAATTGTGGTAACAAACACTCCTTGTGAAGAAGTGAATGAAGCCGTAGCGGATCACACATGGGCGCTTATCCTAGACCTGGCTAGAAAAATTACCGAATCGGATAGAGCCGTTCATGCTGGAAGTTATCAGGGCTGGGAACCGGATATTTTCTTAGGTCGAAATATAAAAGGCTCAACATTAGGCATTGTTGGGCTCGGCAGAATCGGTGGGATGGTAGCATCACGTGCCAAAGCGTTTGGAGTTAATGTCTTATACAACAAAAGGGAAAAAGACCTGGAAGCAGAAAAAGCCTTAGGAGTAACATTCTCTCCCCTTGATGAACTATTGGCAAATTCAGATTTTATAACGCTTCATGTCCCCCTCACCGAAGAGACTCGTCACATGATAAATGAAATTAGTCTTTCCAAAGTCAAAAAAGGAGCCATTTTAATCAACACCGCAAGAGGAGGAGTTGTAGACGAACACGCCCTAGTTGACGCTTTAAGATCAGGAGCTTTAGGTGGAGCGGGCCTAGACGTCTTCGATAACGAACCAAACATAAATCCGGAACTAATAGGCATGGAAAATGTAGTTCTAACGCCGCATATAGCTTCAGCCACACAGCAGGCAAGAAACAAGATGGGAGAGCTTGCGGTAAACGCGATTTTAAGCTTAGCTTCAGACAAGAAGCCCGATAATATCGCCAATCCTGAAGTTTGGGACAAAAGAAGAAAATAACCTTACTCCTGGTAAAATTCACTATGTTTCCATTTAGAAGAAAAAAAGAAGAAGACGCAAAAATTCCCGGGCATAGTGAAGACGTAAAAATAAGGAGAAGAAGAAAAAAAGAAGTACCCCCAAAACCATGGGGAAAAATAGAAAGAATTGTCGTTTTTGCATTGTTAGTCGCCTTAACCCTTGCCTCGGCAATTGTTTACTTAAATTCCAAGAAATCAAAAACCGCCCAGAAAGCTCCTATCGAAGCTCTGCCGATCATCTCTCAAATAAATGTAGCTCCAAAAGACACGAAAGAACTAAAAGACTCCTTGTCCCAGGAAATCGAGAACTTGAAAGGAGAATATGGAATCTGGGTTCAAGCTCTCGATAACAGTTATAATGTCGGAATAAACGAGGATGACCAATTCGAGGGAGCATCGTTTTTTAAGCTTCCGATGATGATTGCATATTACGAAGAAGTAGATAAAGGTGCCATCAACCCCAATAGTACATACTCTCTTAAATTTTCAGATGCCCAGGCGGGAGCGGGGAATTTAGCCAATCTGCCCGAAGGTACGGTAATCACATATCACGATATTGTTGAAGCTATGGGCAAAAATTCAGACAACACCGCGTTCCAAATAATGGGGACTATCTTAGGATTCGACAAAGAAACAAAAGTCATAAATGAACTCTCAATGGAAAACACAGATTTCTCTAATTCCCTGACCACGCCGAAAGATATGGGCACATTGTTTTATAAACTTATTAACACAAATATAATCTCAGATAGCTCCAAATTTGAATTATTAAGTTTTCTCAAAAAAACAGATTTTGAAAGTCTGATTCCTCAAGGGATTGATGACAATATAGAAGTTGCCCACAAATACGGGAGCGCGGGTAGCAGTTTAAATGACGCTGGCATTGTTTACGTTAATAAGCCTTATATCATTGCGATTCTTTCAAAAGACGTCAACTTCGATGAAGCCAATATTGAAATCCCCAAAATTTCTAAAATAGTTTACGACTGGGCGAGGTAGTGTGATATCATATATACATGAGGAAAATTACAAATAAAATCAAATTCTTCTTTAACGTCTTAGTAAAAAGCCTCACCAAATTCCCTTATTACAAAGAAATAACAAAGGCTCGTTTGTCGTTCTCGTTCAAATACTTATTCTTCCTCTTCTATTTGATTTCCTTAATCGGAAGTTTAGTCTTTGCCATTTCAATTTCAGCCTTTGTTTTGCCGAAAGCCCCAGAGATTAGCAATTACGTAAGCTCAAAAGCAAAAGACTTATACCCAAAAGGATTAGTGGTAAATATCAAAGACGGAATTGTAACAACAAACGAAGAAGAACCCTTTTTTGTCGATACCTTGACTCAGTTTAATCTAGCCAAAGGCTACGAACACGTATTAACAATAGATACAAGTGCGAGCCCAAGTGATATCAAAAAATACAAAACTTTTGCTTTGATCACAAAAGATTCTGTAGTGACAATCCAAAATAACGACTCCTACCAAGTACGCCCCATTGATAAAGAAACTAACCTGACTATTGATGAAAAAACTTACGACAACTTAATATCACAAATCACCCCTTACCTAAAATATCTTCAGCCGGCGCTAATCGCGGTTATAGTCTTATCTATATTAATTTGGCCATTTATCTCAGCCTTTTTTTCAATGGGTTTGCAAACACTTTACCTAATAATATTCTCAATAATATTTTTCCTTCTTGTTAAGATTATGAAAAAGGAGATCAGCTTTAAAAAGCTTTTTCAGCTTACCATCCACGCTTCAACCCTCCCAATTATCTTAGGAGTGATTATATCCACCCTTGGTATTCACATGCCTTTTCTATTGGGTTCTGCCATTCTCTTTGTTTTTATGGTTCTGGTCATTAACGAGTTTTAACTGCCCAATAGCGTTGCTATCACACTTATTCTTCGGTTGGGTTCCATCTAAAAACCACTCGTTTACAATTGGACAACCGCTACAAGACAATGTTCCAGTCAGTTCACAAATAGGAGCTTGGGTTAACCCATTAGGAATTTCCCATTGGCTACTTTTCTCATTCAATAAAAGTTTTGTCTCTATTTCATTCCAAATCGGCGCCGCCCCCGTTATTCCCGAGGCAATTCTTGCCATTGGTGAGTTATCGTTATTCCCAACCCATACGGCTGTCAAATACTTTTGGTTGAATCCAATCGTCAAGTTATCCCTTAAGCCATTGCTTGTACCGGTTTTCACGGCAACTTCAGGATGGTTCGCGATAACCAACGCCGAATGTGCCCCAAACTCTGGGCTCCTTGCTCTATTATCTGAAAGTATATTAATAATCTGATAAGCAACTCTCTCGTCTAGCACTTTCTTGGTATCACATCCTTGATCGTCGCAATTAATCGCAAGATTATTCCCTTTAGAATCACTTACCTTCAAAATAGATTTGACAGGAGGCCTTTTGCCGTAATTTGCGACAGTTGCGTAAACTCTCGCCATATCAATCAATTTTGTCGATCCTCCTCCAAGAGTTAAAGACAATCCATAAGTGTTCTCCTGATTCCAAGTTGTTACCCCCATTTCCCTTCCCATTTCAACCATTTTATCAACGCCGTAAGTTGAAAGTAACTTAACCGCGGGCACATTTCTGGACTGAGCAAAAGCGTTTCTAATTGTAATTGGACCAACATATTTTCCGTCATAATTAACAGGGGAATATCCGGCAGATCCCTTTGATCTAAACTCAACAGGCGCGTCAATAAGAATACTAGCCGGAGTAAATCCATGAGACAAGGCGTAGGCATAATTAACAACCTTTATCGAAGACCCGGGAGGGCGAAGGCTAATTGTCACATTTACATTTCCGTCATTTTTAGTATCAAAATAATCTTTGCTCCCAACCATCGCCAAAATTTCTCCTGTCGCCGGATCCATAACGATGCAAGCCCCATTAGTAACGTGTAAATCCTTAAGTTTTTCGACATTTCTTTTTACCGCCTCTTCTGCTATTTTCTGAATATTAACGTCAAGCGTCGTAACGACATTCAACCCTCCCGCCGCTACTTCGTCTTCACCGTAATTATCGACAAGTTTTTGTCTCACATACATAACAAAATGAGGAGCTCTTATATTCCTTTCATTATTTACAAATTCCAATTTTTCGTTTAATGCGTTTATCTCTTGGGTTTTTGTAATAAATCCATTTTCAAACATTAGGTTAAGAACTTCAGCCTGTCGTGCTTTCGCCAATTCTGGGTGCTCTCCAAACGGAGAGTATGTCGTCGGGCTTTTCGGCAATCCAGCTAAAAGGCTGGCTTCAGCCAAAGTTAACTGCGAAACATCTTTCCCAAAATACGATTGGCTTGCCGCCTCAATTCCGTAGGAAGTCCCCCCGTAAGGAACTTCATTAAGGTACATTTCCAAGATCTTATCTTTCGAAAAGGTTGAATCGACTTGAATAGATAAAATCAACTCTTTAATCTTTCTCAATATTGTTTTGTCGGGTCCCAACAAAGAATTTTTAACAAGCTGTTGAGTAATAGTTGATCCCCCCTCGACCACGCCGCCTTCCTTAGTATTAGTCAACAAAGCCCTAAAAATTCCCTTAAAAGAAAACCCGTGATTGGAATAAAAACTCGCATCTTCGCTCGCGATCGTCGCAAGTCTCACATATTGGGGAATTTGTTCCAGGGGAACCAAAGTTCTGTTTTGATCTTTGTAAATTTGATACAAAAGCACCCCGTTTCTGTCATAAATTGAAGTAGTCAAATTTATTTTTCGATTATACAAATCCGAGGGTTTAGGTAATCCTCGAAAAATAAAATACCAAATTAAAATACTGCACAAAGAAATCACAAATATAGCCAATAAGACAGGAAGTATAAATTTATTCCTGACGAGTATTTTTTTATAAAAACTAACACGAATCTTAAATTCTCTGGGTCTATGTCTTTTCCTAAAATTTCTAGCTCTATAGATTATTTTTCCGCTGGAAATCAAACTCACATTGAGAAGTATTGTAACAACAAAAGCAGTTTTTAA
>Ga0070741_10015642_pt1 | contig 12812 bp, 15 predicted proteins | sample Coa_R1_4_FD_66440 | JGI IMG/M metagenome (GOLD analysis project Ga0070741, IMG submission 66440) | Surface soil microbial communities from Centralia Pennsylvania, which are recovering from an underground coalmine fire - Coalmine... | ecosystem: Environmental > Terrestrial > Soil > Unclassified ...
CCGCGCCGCGCCAGCAGAACGTCTCGCGACGCGATCGTCTCGTGTGTCGAAGCGCGCCACATCACTCACGCCGCGGAGACCGCGTGCTTCGGCCGGGTCCAGTACGAGACGGCGAGCAGGAAGTCGGCGACGTTCATCGATGCGAAAGTCGGCGCGAGGTCGGAGGGGGCCACGATGCCCACCACCACTCCCTCCGCGTTGACCACCGGAAGCCGGCGCACCTGTTTGTCCTTCATCGTGTCGATCGCGGCCTGAACGTTCTCCTCTTCGCGCACCGTGAAGACCGGCTTGCTCATCGCCTCGCTGACCGTGACCGCCGCGGGCGTCTTTCCGCTCGCGACCGCGCGACAGGCGATGTCGCGGTCGGTGATCACTCCCACCACCCTCATGTTCTCGCACACGGGGATCACGCCGCAGTCGTGGTCGAGCATCAGCTTCGCCACTCGATCGAGGCGGTCGGTCGGCTTGCAAACTGTCGGTGACGTCGTCATGACATCGCGTACCAGCATACGCACCTCCACGTACTCTTCTAGCCCACGAAGAGTTCGGCCGCGATGCAGGATGACACCGCGCGGTTGTGGTCGCCGTCACAGGAGGTTCTCTCGAATGAACAGATTCCGGCTTCTCGGTCTCGCGGCTCTGCTGTGCGTCGGCCCGATCGCCTGGGCAACGCAGCATTCCGAGGATGTCAAACGTCACGGCGACATGGCCATGGGATTCAGCCATCTCAAGACCACGCATCACTTCCGGCTGACCTCGACCGGCGGCTCGATCGAAGTGTCCGCCAACGATCCGAAGGACACCGAGAGCCGCGATCAGATCCGGATGCACCTGCAGCACATCGCAAAGGCGTTCAAGGAAGGGGATTTCGGCGCCCCTCACACGACCCACGGGCGCGTTCCGCCCGGCGTGCCGGAGATGCAGCGCCTCAAGGCCGGCATCGAGTACCAGTACGAGGAAAAAGAGGCCGGCGGACGCGTGGTCATCAAGACCGCAAACGCGGACGCACTCGCGGCCGTTCACGAATTTCTGCGATTCCAGATCGACGATCACGAGACCGGCGATTCGAAAACCGTACAACAGCAGTAGCGGAGACCTTCACCAGGCGACCGGCTCCCGATCGTGAAAGAAGCCGCCGGTCGGGCCGTCGTCGGGAATCGTGGCCAGCCAGACGATGGTATCTGCTCCCTGCTCGACGCCGCGCGGCGCGCCGCGGCCGCCCATGTCGGTGCGCACCCATCCCGGATCGGCACTGTTGACGAGCACGCCATCGCCGCGCAAGGCATTGGCGAAAAGAATGGTGATCGCATTGAGCGCGGCCTTCGACGTCGAATACGACGGAGCGTAGTTCGACATCGACGAGAGCTGTCCCGCGCCGGAGGAGACATTCACCACCCGCCCATGTCCACTCTGGCGCAGAAGGGGCGCAAACCGTTTGGTCATCAAAAACGGCCCGAGCGTGTTCACGCGCCACGTCTCTTCGAACCGGCGTGGATCGACGTCGACGATGCTCTTGTCTTCGTCGAGCAGGATCGCGGCGTTGTTGACCAGGACGTCGAGCCTTCCGATCTTCTTCTCGACAAAACGGCCGATGGCCTCAACCGATTTCGAATCGGACGTGTCGAGCGCGTGCGCAACGGCGCGCGCGCCGAGTTTCGCCGCCGCTTTGGCTGCCGCATCGGCGTCGCGGCTGGTGACGATCACGCGATATCCGCGCGCCGCGAGCTGGCGGGCCACCTCCCGCCCGATCCCGCGGCTCGAACCGGTGACCAGGGCGACGCCACTCATCCGCTCATTGTTTCACACCGCCGCAACCCGGCGATCCGAATAGCGCACGGCAACAACGACGCCTGACAGCGCCGTCAGCGCGCCGACGAAGACGATCGCCGCGATCACGCCGAAGGCATCGGCGATGATCCCCGACAGCAGCGCGCCGACCGCGTAGCCGAGATCGCGCCACAGCCGGTAGACGCCGACCGCCGAGGCGCGCCAGCTCGGATGCGCGCGATCGCTCACCGCCGCGAGCAGCGCCGGATAGACCAGCGCCGTGCCGAGCCCCAGCAGCACGCTTCCTCCGATCCAGATGCCGCCGGCGATGAGCCAGATGGCAAGCGCCTGGAGCCACATGCCGGAAACGATGAGCCACTTGCGTCCCCACCGGTCCGAGAGCGCCCCGGTGCCGATCTGCGCGATCCCCCACACGGCGGGATAGATCGCCGTCAGCGCGCCGGCGTGCGCCAGGCTCATGCGGTTCACGAACAGCAGCGGAAACAGGCCCCACGCGGCGCCGTCATTCAGATTGTTGACCAGCCCCGCTTGATTACAGGCAAAGAGCGTCGGATCACGCCGCATCGGCGGCCGAGGCGCGTGATTGCGAGCCTCCGCGTGCACGAACGCGCTGGTGTCGCGCACGAACGCCACCGACAGAATCAGTCCCATCGACGCGAACGACAGACCGAGAATGAACGGCGCGAAGCGGAGTCCGTGCGCGGCGGCGATCTCCGCGCAGGCCCACGACGCGAGTGCCACCGCGCCGTAGCCGGCGAATTCGTTGAGCCCCATGGCCAGGCCGCGGCGCAGCGGCCCGACGAGATCGATCTTCATGATCACCGTCATCGACCAGCAGAGCCCCTGATTGATGCCCAGGAAGACGTTGGCCGCCACGACCCAGCTCCACGAGGGCGCCCATAGAAGCAGAAACGGCACGGGAAGTCCGGCGATCCATCCGGCGACGAGGAGCGTCTTGCGCCCGAAGCGTTCCGAAGCGCGCCCGGCAAACAGGTTGGTGAACGCCTTCACCACGCCGAAGCTGACGATGAAGGTCAGCATCGCGCTCTTCGAGGCCAGTCCGAACTCACGCTCCGCGAGTACCGGCAGCACGGCGCGCTCGAGCCCCACCATCCCCCCGACGAACGCGTTGACCGCGACGAGCAGCCAGAACTGCAGCCAGTTCCGCCCCAGACCGAGGACCGGCTCGGGGAGTTCAGGCGGCGAGATCAATGGTGCGGGCCGGCTCAACTTGCCAGTCGTTTCTGCTCGCCGTTCGCGCAGGCATTCAACTCACGAAGGAGATGCTCGAGCGGCACTCGATGAAAGCGCGCGGCCCAGGTCAGCGGCATGATGCGCGCGCTGATCGAAAAGAATCCGCGACGCATGTCCGGACAACCGTGACGTCGAAACACGTCATAGGTTGCCGGCCACTTCGTCAGAATCGACCAGACCTTCATTCGATGCGTGATCGGATCGGGCCGGGCGCCGAGATTGATGGCCCGGATCTCGGCGGCATTCGATGGAGGAGCGGGGAGGTCGCGCAGGGCGGCGTCAATGAACTCCTCGGCATCGTCGATACGAAACGTGCGATTGAACCGGCGCTCGAATCCGATCGTCGACGACGGTTTTCCGCTCAGCGCCTTCCCGCATGCCGAACCGGAGAACGCTCCCGGCCAGACCTCGACTTCATCCGGCAGGGCGCGCAGGCGGCGCGCGCTTTCGTAGAGCATGCGCGCTCCCTCCTCCGGCTCGCCGGCCAGCTCGGTGCGTCCCATGTCGCCGACCATCAGCGTGTGGCCGGTGAAAACGAGCCACGGCGCCGCGCCACGCGTGCGATCAGTCACGAGCAGCGAGATGTGCTCCGGCGTGTGCCCGGGAGTGTGAAGCACGTCGACGATGACATTGCCGAGGCCGAGCTGCTGCCCGTCGGCGACGCCATTCGGCGCGACCGAGCGGTGCAGAACGTACTCCGCCCCGGCGCGCTCGGCGAGCGCGCGTCCCGCGGAGAGGTGATCGGCGTGCACATGCGTGTCGATCACGTAGCGGATCTTCATCCCCGTCTCCTCGGCGGCGCGAACGTAGGGCTCGACGTCGCCGAGCGGATCGACGACGGCACAGGTCGCGTGACCGGCGCAGCCGAACAGATACGATGCGGCCACCGGTTCGAAGTGCAGAAACTGGCGGAAGATCATGGCAAAACTCCCGTCACGTTGACTCCCATCACGCCGTATTTGCGCGCGGTGCGTTCCTTCGACGTCCCGCGGAAACAGTCGTAGCGATGGGTGATGCGCACGTCGTCGAAGCCGGCGGCGGTGAGCGATCCGATCAGCTCTGCTTCCAGCAGAGCGCCGGCGATTCAACCCGTCCATAGCTCGATGTCGCGCCGCTCGGCGGCGGATAACTCCACGCCGGTCACGATGTCGGCGATCTGGATTCGGCCGCCGGGCCGCAGCACGCGCGCAATCTCGGCCAGGGCGCGCTCTTTCTCCGGAACCAGATTCAGGACCCCGTTCGAGATCACCACGTCGATGGAGGTGCCGTCAACCGGCAGATCGGTGGCATCGCCGTCGCGAACTTCGACCTGATCGAGGCCGCGGTCGCGCGCTCCGGCGCGGGCGCGCTCGCGCATCTCCGCGGTCATGTCGATGCCGATCGCCCGCCCTCGGGACCCGACGCGCCGCGCTGCCAGCAGCAGATCGGTCCCCGCCCCGCTTCCGATGTCGAGCACTCGCGCGCCGGCCGGAATCGGCTGCACCGCGTGCGGATTGCCGACCCCGGCGAAGGAGCGCGTCACATCGACGGGCAGAGCCTCGAGTTCCGCGGCGTCGTAGCCGAGCCACTCCACCGCGTACTGCGGACCGCGATGAAAATGAAACGAGTCGCCGGGCGAGAACGCCACGCGCGAATACATCGCCTGCACTTCCCGGCGCAGCCGGATGCTGTCGAGATCGACCGGACACGCGACGCTCATGACTCCGACACTCCTTTCATCGCCGGCGAACACCGGCTGATCCACTGAAAGAAAAACGATGGCACGCAGAAGTCGGTCAGCACCGGAACCATCGCCACGACGACGAACGCTCCGCCGAGGACTCGCCCCACGGTGATAGCGCCGGCGGCAAACGCCCACGTTGTCAGCGAAAGCCAGACCGTCGAGACGGCGCAGGCGAACCGGCGCGGGGCGCCGTTCGGCGGCAACGGCCCCGTCCCGGTCAGATGGCGGATGCCGTAGTTGTAGAGAAGGTCGAACGGATGATGCGGAACAACAGCGCCCAGCAGCGCCGTCGCAACGACCGCCATCAGAAGCGGAACCGAGCCGAGCAGCGTGGCCAGCGCCACGAGCCCTGCACAGATTGCGGGCGCGAATCGCAGCCAGGGGCCGAGTTCGGAAACCGCACGGTCATCAAGACCGGAGAATCCCTGCATCTCCAGCCGCCGCCGTGTTATCGAGATGTCCATTGATACAAGATGGGCAGCCATCTTCGATTCGTCAAATGAAATGATAGAATGCTTGTGATAAAATATATTTATCGATGAACCCTGTCTATCTGAAGACGTTCGTGGCGGTCGCCGAGCTGAAGCACTTCGCCCGCGCGGCGAGCGCGTGCAACCTGTCGCAGCCGGCGGTCTCGCATCAGATCGCGCAACTGGAAGCGGAGGTGGGGGCGAAACTACTCAACCGCGCGCCGCGACACGTGTCGCTCACGGTCGCCGGCGAGGTGATGCTGGAGGAGGCGCGGCGGATCCTGGCGTCGATCGACCGCGCGCGCGAACGGATGCACGAGGTGACGAGCGGCGCGGTCGGGCGCATCCGGCTTGGCGCGACGGCGACGCCGGGGCTCTATCTGCTGCCCCCGCTTCTGAGCGAGTACCGCACCGCGCATCCGGCGTTCGATCTGCAGTTCCAGATCGCGCCGGTCGACGAGATCGCCGAGCGCGTCGCGCGCAACGATCTCGACATGGCGGTGATCGCCGGCCGCCCACCCACTTCCGAGCTGCGGCGAAAGACGCTGCTGCATGACGAGCTGATCGCCATCGGCGCGCCCAAAGCCTCCGACGAGCAATGCTGGATCCTGCGCGAAGAGAGTTCGACCACACGGCGGGAGGTCGACGCGTGGCTCGACCGCCGCGGCCTCGTTCCTGCGCGCACCATGATCTTCGACGGTCCCGACGCCGTGAAACGCGCGGTGATGGCGGGACTCGGAATCTCCATCGTGTCGCGTCTGACCGTCGAGGAGGAACTGGCGTCAGGCCGTCTCGTTCCGCTCGACCTCGGAGCGGCGCTGCCGAAACGAGAGATTTGCGTCGTCGATCATCCCCAGAAACATCACGGCGCCGCCTGCAGTGCCATGCTGCAATTGTTCGCCGAGAGATTCACTGGCGGATGAGCGTGTACACGCCCGGCGGATATTCGGGCAGACGCAGCACCGCGCCAAAGGCACGATCGGCTGGATCGCCCCACAGCACGGCGATCTGCCCGCCGTCAGGATCCCCGGAGACCAGCGGCTGCCATCGCAGCTCCGCGGTGGTGAAGATGACCTCGCCGGTGGCCGATGTCAGCGGCAGTTCGCGCCAGGCCATTGTTCCCTCCTACCAGCCGGAATCGGCGGACGCTCCGTAGATCGCCGGCACCGGCCGGTCATTGAGCCGCAGATAGACGGTCAACTGCCCGCGGTGATGCGCGAGGTGGCAGATCGTGTCGGCGATGATCAGATGGCGCGCGCGCTCGTCGAGGACCTTCTTTCCCATCAGCAGGCGCCACGACTTCTTCAGTTGATCGTCGGTCGCCTTCTTCAGCGACTTGCGAGCCGACTCCATCGCCTTCTCATGGCTCTGCAGCAACTCGCGGTTCGTCTTCGCCGGCTTCGACGCTCCTTCGCCTGTCGAAAGATCGAGCTCATCCTTGTCGACGATCATCGGCACCCATCCCGGCATGCTGGCAACGAGCGAGGCCAGCGCGCCGAGGGACATCGATTTGGGGTGCGGCTTCCAGTCGTTCTTTCCTTCAGGGACAGCCTCGAGCGCCTTGCGGGTACCATCGAATTCGCGTTCCAGTTGCGCGAGCAGCATTTCGGTCAGCTTCATGGCTTTCTCCTTCGGCCGCGAACTGTAACGGCCGATATATGCCAACCCGCGGCATAATTCCGAATGTCACCATTGATTGACCATGCGAGCGGACCGGCTGCTCTCGACTCTGCTCCTGCTTCAGGCGAACGGCAGGATGACTGTCCGGCAGGTGGCGCAGCGCCTCGAAGTCTCGTATCGAACCGCCTATCGCGATCTCGAGGCGCTGAGCGCGGCCGGAGTTCCCGTGTTCGCGCTGCGCGGCGCTCGGGGCGGATGGCAACTCGATGACGAATGGCGCACGCGGGTGCCGGGCCTCGACGATGCGGAGCTAAGGGCGTTGTTGATGGCGCAGCCGCGCGTCGTCGGCGACGGCCCGCTGGCCGCGGCCGCCGAGCGCGCGCTGGAAAAACTGATGGCGGCAATGCCCGTTTCGCTTCGCACGCGCGCCGCGTTCATCCGCCAGCGGCTGTTCGTCGACACGACCGGCTGGCGCGGCGTTTCGGAGAACCTGGCCTTCCTGCCGGTGGTGCAGGAGGCGGTCTCGCGCGACCGCAAGCTCGCGCTCCACTATCACAAGCCGAACGGCGAACGCACCGAGCGCATTGTCGACCCGCTCGGCCTGGTGGCCAAAGGGGTGGCCTGGTATCTGGTGGCGAACACCACGGAGGGATTCCGAACGTTTCGCGTCTCGCGGATCGAGCAAGCCACGGTGGTGGATGTGCCGCTCGAGCGGCCCCGTGATTTCGATCTGGCGGCTTACTGGAAATCGTCGGCGGAAAGACTTCGCGAGCGTCCGCGGTACATCGTGACGCTCCGCCTCGATCCTCGAGCGGCCGAGGAGCTGGTCACGTGGCGAAGGGCAAAGCGCATCGACACGGACGCGCCCGATCCCGACGGCTGGGTCACGCTCTCCGCCGAGTTCGAGAATGAAGAGCACGCCTGCTTCTACGCCCAGGGCCTCGGAGCGCGCGCCGAAGTGCTCGATCCCCCCGCGCTGCGCGAGCGCGTCCTGGCGAATGCCTCCCTGCTGCTGGCACGGTCACGGGGTGGCGAAGCAGAATCCGCCGATATGCGGAACGCGCCGCTCGAATGACATGACAAAGCGCGGACGGGCCGCGCCAGGGCGAAGCGACAGCTCCCGATTCCGCTGCCGTCAAGTGGGAAAACCTCCGCGACATCGGGAGCCAGCACCACCACATTCGTGCTTCTCGCCCCGTTCCGTATGGCAAACTCCCAACATTCTTCCCGCAGACGAGCTGATCGAATATTTCGCGCTATGCTGCGCGGCGCCCGGTGATGCAGTGACAGTTTTGATTCGCAAGGCAGAACCCCGCGATCTCGCGTCGCTCGGCCGGCTCGGCGCGATGCTCCTGCAGACGCACTACGCCTTCGACCGCGAGCGCTTCCTCGAGCCGAGGGAAGGGGCGGCCAGCGGCTACGCCGCATTTCTCGGCAGCCGTCTCGATTCCCCCGACGATTGCATCTTCGTCGCGGAGATGGATCGGACGGTGGCCGGCTACGTGTGGGCCGCGCTCGAGCCACCGTCGTGGAAGGAGCTGCGGGGGCCCGCCGGCTTCGTCCACGACGTCGCGGTCATCGAGGAAGCGCGGCGGCGCGGGATCGGACGGAGACTGATGCAGGAAGCGATCGAGTGGCTCCGCGCCCGCGGCGCACCGCGCGTCATCCTCTGGACGGCAACGCCAAACGAGAGCGCCCGGGCGCTGTTCCGAAGTCTCGGCTTCCGGGAAACGATGGTCGAGATGACGATGGAGTTGAAGCGCTAATTTCCGGTTGCTCCATCCGCGTCGCCATCCGCGGTTCGCTCCTCGGGGATTCGCGTGGGGCGTTATCAGGCGCAACGTCATAGCCCGCGCGGGCGTTTCCCACGCCAGAGCGACTTCCGTCCCCGCGCGCTCGAGTCCCGCCGGGGGAATGATCTTCCCATTGCCATTCCTCCGCGCGCGCCGATCGTTGTGTTCCGCCTCGCTCAGATTCCCATGCGCCTCGCCGCCGGCCAGGCGAGCGAGGCGGGCTGGCGCAGGGTCGCGTTGGCCCGCCCGCGTGATGCACACTAATGGATGTGCTGTGGCGAACTCGATCGATCCGGCAGAACGTGATCGCGTGGATGACCGTCTTCACCCTCCTCGTCCTCGCGGCGGGGTGGGCGCTGTACGCCACGGCGAAGGGACGGCAAGACTTGCATGCGCGCCAGCGCGCCACCGAGGCGGTGGCGCAGATCGCACAACAGATTGAGGGCGCTTATCACGCCGCCGAAACGCTCGCCCGGCAACTGTCCGCGGAGAAAATCGACTGCACGTCTTTTCAGGCGCGGGTGGTCGACCCCCTTCACATCTACAGGAACATCGCGCTGGTCGACGCGCGGGGAGCGGTCATCTGTTCGAGCGCGGCGACGGCCGGTGGAATTCCACAGAGCGCCGGCACGATCTTCCGTGCCTTCGACGACAACCGCAGGGTCGCCGTCAGCCTCGACCTGCGGCGCCTCCTGGCGCCAAATGTCACACCGGGCCTGAGCATCACAGTCACCGATGAGCAAAGAAACGTCGTTGCGCGAGCGAATGACGGGAACCCCAACGCGGTTCGCGAAGTCGCCTCACGAGAGGTTCCCGGACCGGGTTGGGTGGTTTCGGCGGCCATCGACGACCAGGCGATTGCCGCCGGCACTCGAGCCGAGATCGCTCCTTCCGAGATCGCTCTGCTGCTGATTCTGCTCGCGAACTACGCGCTTTCGATCATCGTACTGCGCAGCCTCATCCGGCCTTTCGAAAACGTTACGAACGAGCTTCGTCGGGCCGCGGCTCAAGGGAACGGGAGCCCACTCCCAGGCAGCGGGCCTGCGGAGCTCGACGAACTCGTGCTCGCGCTCAACGAGATGCTCACCGCGCGTCGCGGCATCGAGTCGCGGTACCACAGAATTCTCGAAGCGGCGCAGGAAGGCATCTGGTGGATCGACGGGAATCTCAGGACGATCTTCGTTAACCGGTATCTCACCGATCTTCTGGGCTACTCAAAAGAAGAGATGATGGCAATCGCTGTCATGGATGTCATTCCCGACGAGGATCGCGATGCCGTCCGGCGACAAATGGCCGAGCGCCGGGCCGGCCGATCGTCGCAGTATGAAGTCCCCCTGCTGCGGAAAGATGGATCGAGAATCTGGGCATTCGTTTCCGCGACGCCGTTGATGTACGAGGGCGAGATGATCGGTTCGGTGGCCATGATCAGCGACATCACCGCCCGGCGCGAAGCCGAAGTCCAACTTCGCCGTCGCGAAGCCCAGCTCACGCGAATCACCGAGCTCGCGGAGATCGGCGGGTGGGAGTTGGATTTGAAGACGGACCGATATGATGCCACGAACTCGGCCCTTCGTATTCTCGGGCTGCAGAGCTCGTCGTTCGATCACTGGCGGGCGACTGTCCGCGATCTCTTCGATGAAGAATCGAGGGCGGTCGCGGAGCGGAGTTTCCAGCGAACGATTCTCTCAGGCACTACCTTCACCTACCGCGGGCGTATTCGGCGCCCCGACGGCCAGATCCGGATTGTCCATATACGGGCGGATGTGGAACGAGACGCCAGCGGCACGCCGTCTCGGGTCCTCGGCGCCATCCGCGACGTCACCGACGAGGAGCGGACCCGCGAGGAAATCGAACAGCAGCGCGACGAGTTGCGCCGCCTTTCGGACCGCCTACTCCTGGCCCAGGAAGAAGAGCGGACGCGAATCGCCCGTGAGCTTCACGACGAACTCGGGCAGATGCTCACGGCTCTGAAGATGGACGTCGACGGCTTGATCTCCGGCACTCGGGAGCCGCGGGCCGCTGAGCGCCTGCGATCGAGGATTCTGCGCCTGATCGATGATTTGATCGACTCCGCCCAACGCCTCTCGAGCGACCTCCGCCCTTCGACGCTCGACCTCGGTCTGGGGCCGGCCCTGGAGTATGAGGGCCATCTGTTTCAGGAACGGTCGGGAATCGCCACCCTGGTCGACATCGACAAGTCGATCGCTCTCTCTTCCGAGGTATCCACGGCGCTGTTCCGCATCGTTAATGAGGCGCTGACCAATGTGGCACGGCACTCGGGCGCGCGATCCGTCGCCATCACCCTTTCGCGCGAGCCCTCGAAAGCGGTTCTGATCGTGGAAGACGACGGCGCCGGGATTCCCCTGGAAGCATTGCAGCATCCGAAGTCCCTTGGCCTCACGGGGATGCGGGAGCGCGCGTTGTCGGTCGGGGCGGCATTCGAAATCTCCGCGGCGCCAAAAAGCGGTACGATCGTCCGCGTAGTCATTCCGATTCCAGAACCGGTGCGACATGATCCGGGTGATGATCGTCGATGATCACGACGTTGTCCGCGAAGGGCTCCGTCAGATCCTCTCCGAAACCTCCGATATCGAGGTGACCGCCGAAGCTGCGACGGGCAATGATGCGCTCGATCTGCTGCGCAAGGGCGGCATCGACGTCATGATCCTCGATCTGAATCTTCCCGACCGTAGCGGGCTGGACGTGCTGCAGCAGGTGCGGGCGTCGGCTCCGCGGGTGCGGGTCGTCGTTCTCAGTATGAATCCCGAGGAGAGTTTCGCCGCTCGTGCGCTGCGGGCGGGCGCATCGGCGTACATCGGCAAGCGCGCCGCGCGGCAGGATCTCGCCGATGCCGTTCGCGCCGCCGCGGGCGGGCGGCGTTTCCTCACCGACAAAGCAGCCCAGTCGGTCGCTCTGCAGGCCCTCGACGCGGGCGAACGTCTGCCTCACGAACTCCTGACGGATCGCGAGTTCGAGGTCTTCCAGTTGATCGCCGCCGGCCGGCCGCCACGGGAGATTGCCTCGCAACTGTCGATGAGCGTGAAGACGGTGGCCACCCACCGCGCTCACATCTTCGAGAAATTCGGCGCCAGCAGCAATGCCGAACTCGCGCAGTATGCCGTCCGCCACAAGTTGATCGGCTGACCCGGCGATAGGTCTTCTGCCTACCCGTTTGCGCGGCGATTCGCCGAGGGCGTGGCGGACTGCCGCGCCTTATCTTGCGAACATGACAAGCCCTTCCAGGCCGCCGCGCGTCATCGTGGTCGAAGACCATCGCGCGGTGCGTGAAGCGATCCTCTCCGCGGTGGAGCGGCTCGGCCCCTCATTCGTTGTCACCGCCGCGGCCGGATCGCTGGCCGAAGCAAGGACGTGCCTTCGCTCAACAAAGTGTGACCTGCTGATCCTCGACCTCCACCTGCCCGATGGAACAGGACTCGAGCTGATCGAGGAACACCCGCCGGGCGTGCGAATCCTGGTGGTGAGCGCCTGCGCAGAACGTGCGGCCACGGACGCCATTCTCGCCGCCGGTGCCCACGGCTATCTCAACAAGAAACAACTCGCCGAACGGTTCGAAGAGGCGATCCTCACCGTCATGCGCGGCGGCATTTTTCGTTCATAAAAGGATTTCCATGCCCCCTCCTGTCTCTCTCTACTCGTTCGGCCTCACATCCGGGGACCGCGCCGCGGTCGACGTCTCGGCGCGGGCGTTTGCAATTGCTCGCCATTTCGACACGGAAGGGGACTTCCTCGCGGCCTTGAGCGGCAAGACCGGCGTCATCGCCGTGACGGCGGCATCCCCGTCCGCTCGGCGCCTGCTCGACTCGCTCGGTCCGGAGATCTCCGTCGTCATCTTTGCCGTGGACAACAAACTGGAAGAGGCGCCGGCAACCGGAGGACCGATCCTCGGCCGGTACGAAGTGGTCTCTTCGATCGATGAAGTCCCGCGAGCGGTCGAACGGCTGATCGAGATGACAGACCTCGAGAACAACAAGGGCGAGCACCTGAGCAAACTGATCATGGAACAATCGCTCGATGCGATTTTCGTGATCGATGAGAGCGGCCGCTACGTCACCGCGAATCCGGCCGCGGTGAAACTCCTCGGGTACGAACTTTTCGAGCTGCGCACCAAGACCATCCTCGACGTTCTGGCGCCCGGAGAACTCG
>Ga0070741_10015643_pt1 | contig 12812 bp, 12 predicted proteins | sample Coa_R1_4_FD_66440 | JGI IMG/M metagenome (GOLD analysis project Ga0070741, IMG submission 66440) | Surface soil microbial communities from Centralia Pennsylvania, which are recovering from an underground coalmine fire - Coalmine... | ecosystem: Environmental > Terrestrial > Soil > Unclassified ...
TGACGACTCCTCGCGCGACCAGCTCCTTGATGGTCTGATCGGACAAGCCGGATGTGCCATGAAGCACCAACGGGACTGTCGTTTGCTGACGAATCGCAGCCAGCCGCGCGAAATCCAGCTGGGGTTCGCCTATATAAAAGCCGTGCACATTGCCAATACAAACGGCAAGCGCATCCACTGCTGTTTCTTGCACGAATTGTTCAACTTGGTCCGGCTTGGTCAGTTCGCCCGCGGGCTCAATTACCCTTGCTGCATCTTCAGAACCCGAAAGGCGTCCCAATTCCGCTTCGACGGGGATGCCAACGCGATGCGCCATCTCTACAGCCCGTCGAGTGAGCCGAATGTTCTCCTCCAGTGCAAGTCGAGACCCGTCTACCATGATTGAGGTGAACCCCGCGGCCAATCCACGCTCGATCGCTTCCAGTTGCGTGCCATGATCGAGATGCAGAGCGATGGGCACAGCGGCCGCCTCGGCCGCCGCGCGGGTTAAGGCGACAAGCGGGGCGAACCCACCGTATTTCAGTTGACCGGAACCGAGCTGTAAGAAGATCGGCGCGCGCAGGTCCTCGGCCGCGCGCACGACTGCATTCGTAAGTTCGAGATTATAGACATTGAACGCGCCAATCGCATATCCGTTTCGCTGCGCGTCGAGCAAGAGCTCGCGACTAGAGACCAGCACGAGAATCGCCTCGCAACTCTAATACAAGTTGGGCGAGCGTCGTATCGTCTCCCACATTGCCAGGAAAGACAATAAAAGTCATTCCCGCAAAACGGCTCTCGCCGCCAAGACGCCATACTGGGATGCCGGGCTTGACCTGCCCGAGAACCGTCGCGCGTCGGACCTCAAGTCCTTGGGTTGCAAGATCGCTCGAGGTTATCCCGCCCTTGGCGATGATATAGCTCGGTCGTGCCTGCAAGCGCGAGACCAATGTAACGAGCGCGCGCGACACCTGCTTGCCCACATCAAGCAACGAACTCTCTGATTCTGCTAATGCGAGCTGGCGGCTGGTATAGATCAAGGCATCTCTTCCCCCAGCAATAATCCCTTCTGCTCTCTCCAGCACGCGTTGAATTTCCCGTTCACGAACAGCGGAGTCGAGAATCTTTTCGACGACCAATTCAAGTGGTTCGATGTGGCCAAGCTCCAGCAAACGTTCAAGTTGCCGCGTCGTCTTTGATATATACGATCCAACCACAATCAATCCACCGTTGCGCGTTTCCTGCGGAACCAGCTCGGCACGACTTAGCAGAGGATGTGCTGAAATTCCTGCCCGAACGCGCACAAAGGATGCAGCAGTACGATACAGGAACCGTTGTTCGTCAACCCCCAATCGCAAGAGTCCGGCAACCAGCACTTCGATATCGCGGTATGTCGCGGCATCCACGACTACTGGTCCGTGTACGCTCCGCAAGGAGTGTGCCACAGCTTCCGGTCCTCCTCCGCGCAACTCTTGCAGGCGAATCGCACCCACCGCATCGTTCGCCCAGCGCCCGGCTGATTTTTCTGCTACCCACTCGCGCAAATTGCTATTCCGGTAGCCAAAGTCCTTGTCCCACGCAAACTCCGTTTGCGCCGCAGGTACGAGATACTCACCTTCGCGCACCCAGTGAATGGAATCGAGCGTAAAGCGCCCACCCTCCACAAAGCAGGGAACAATCAAGTGCGCGTTATTCTTCAGAACCTCGCCGAGTGCCAGGATTTCGCCGGGATAATGCCCTCGCAGGGTTGAATCGCTACGGCTAACCACAATGAACTCGCGCCCGAGCGCGTGCGCCGCCTCTTGCACGTTTTGGGCAATCTCGCGGTTGATTGCACGAGCTCGCTCTACGCGTACACTGCGGGAGTTCGTGAGGATATACAGGCAGGTCGCCGCCTCCTGCAGCGCATCACGCAGCAGACCTACCGACCACGCGGTGAGTACGTCCACATCGTGAACGGTCTGCGTTCCAGTCGGGTCATCGTCAAGTACAACCACGACGCGATTTGATTCCCGCACGCGCGTCTGAATTTCTGGAAAGAGGTCTTGGGAATACTCTGGCGGCAAAGTAGAAAAAAATTCCGCAACCGGAACGCGTGGTATTGTTTCCGTCCAAGGTAGAGTTGGCATCGCCGCCCCTCACGTCATTTCGTCGTCACTTTGAGCAGGAGGCAGTTGGCTGCCTCCGTATTACGCATGAGCATGGCAACATGGACAAGCCCCGCATCATCTTTGCTCCGAATAGGCAATCACTGGGTTTTCAAGCCGACCGATGTACTCGATTTCGAGCACACAAATATCGCCCGGTTTCAGAAACACCTGTGGCTTTTTGAAATAGCCAACGCCAGCCGGCGTTCCAGTCGAAAGTATATCGCCCGGCTCCAGCGTCATAATCGAGGAGAGATAATTCAAAAACACGGGCAAAGGGAAAAGCCAATCGCGGGTAGTGCCGTCTTGCATGACTTGGCCGTTCAGGTACGAGCGGAGGTAACAGTTGTCGGGAGCCGTCAACTCATCCACAGTTACGATGCAAGGACCCAGCGGCGCAAACGTATCAAAGTTCTTGCCGCGCGTTCGACCGTTCGGTTTGAACTGCACATCACGCGCCGACACGTCGTGTAGGATGGTATACCCGAAAATATGTCCCATCACCTGCTCCAGCGGAGTATGTTTCATCACAGTACCGATCACGACGGCGAATTCAACCTCGTAATCTACCTGCTTGGACATCGGCGGAATCACAATCGGGTCGCCTGGACCGATTACCACGCTGGGCACTTTGCTAAATACGTCCGGTTCCTCGGGAAAGACGGCCTTCGGATTTTCCTGGATATGCGACCTATAATTCAAACCCGAGCAAAGGATTTTGCCCGGACGGGAAAGCGGCGCGCACAACCGAACGTCATCCAACGAATAGCTAAAACGCGAGTCAGCGGCTCTTAACGTTTCCCGCGCCGCATCCAGCATTCGCTCCCCGCCCTGGATAAAGGTGAGCATGTCGCGGGGGATGCGCTGCGCCAATGTCTCGGGCGCGACTGCCTCGTGCGCGGCGTTCAAATCCAGCAACCGATGGTTCCATTCTGCGCCAATCGTCCTCCGACCTTCAATCTCGAATGTGTAGAGTCTCATCCATTGCTCCATCAATGGTGAATGTTTCGCCCGGTTTCAGCACAACCGCGCGTGGGCCATGGCCATTGCGCGCCCGCGATTCATCCAGGCGCTGCACGAATTCGCGCACATCGTCATTGTTCGGATTAATATAGTGGCACGGCAACGCAATCTGTAAACCCAACCATTCTGCCGCTAGCGCGCCTTCCCGTGCGCTCATTTCGCCCGTCAGTAAGCGCGCCGGGCCTTCGACGGTATGCAGGATTTCGGCCGGTTGGGTGATTCCGAGCGCGCCAATCGTTGGGCGATAAAGTTCCCCAATCAGTTTCAGGTCGGAAAAAATTCCCGTGTCACCATAATGATAAAAGCGCACACCCGGGTCCAGCTCAATCACAAAGCCCATTGGTACGCCGGTGGCATACTGCCCGTTTGGTAATTTGATCTGCGACCAGTGATGACATTCAACCGGTTGCACCCAAAAACCCGCTACCTCAATCGCAATACCCCACACGATTGCCTGAATTTGCGGGCCGGGTAATCCCTTCATCGTCAGATAATTTTTTACGTCACCGCCGCAGACCACGGGTGCGCCGGTACGCCGCGCAATTTTTTCCGCATCGCCGAGATGGTCTAGTGCCGCGTGCGAAATGAGAATCAGGTCTACCCGTTCGAGCTGGTCTGACTTGACCGTCGCACCCGGGTTCTCATCGAGATAAGGATCAATGAGGACGTGTCTGCCATCGCTGCTGATGAGCTCGTAGGCGGCAACGCCGTGAAAACGAATTTGGGTGGGCATGGAACTCCTCGCGGCTAATACGTTGCAAGTATGCGGTATGAATCGGCTCAAGGCATTACACGATAGAATCTATGTTTTTGTGAACTCGTGGTACATTGAGATGTAATCGCGGATGCCGTCGCGCACATCGCTGAATTCAGGTTCATAGCCGAGCTGCTCTTTGCTTCTTGGATGCTCAATTGTCCGCAGTAGCGAATCTCGATTCTATCGTCATCGTTCAAGCTAAGAGCGCATTTGAAAATTGGGCGAGTAGGGGCAAAGCATTGTGCGTTGCAAAGCAACGCACAATGCTTTGCCCCTACACTGCTGCGAAATAAGCGGCAAACTGAAGATTCAAATACTCATTACAAGTCCTTGCTCGTCATTCGCAGTCACGACCTGATTCTTGGCCGCCGATTCGTACGCACCAAAAACGAGGCGCACGGTTTTCAAATTGTCTTCGCCTGTAGTCTCCGCCGGTCCTTTACCGAGCAGAGCACGCAGAATGTTGGCATTCGCTGGCACGATGCTTGCGTGCACAACATCGTACGCCGGGTCTGCCCATGCATAGCGCGGTGGTGGGTAGCGTTGGCTCACGGTGCCATCTTTCGTCGTGTTGCTCACCCGCTTCCGTCGGTGAGAGGAGAGAGCGCGTAAAGCCATGCGCTCACATTCCCCTTACATTCATTGCGGATTGCTAAAGGTCTCTTCCAGTGCCTTGACCATCCAGACCATGGTATTGTTATACGGCGTGGGAATGCCGAGTCGCTCTCCCGCATTGACCACAGCGCCATTGATGACATCAATCTCGGTGCGGCGGCGGTTTTCAACATCTTGTACCATAGACCCACGCGCGCCCTTGGCGCGTTCAAGCAACCCAGTAATGGCGCTCCAACGCTCGTTGTAATCCAGTGGAATCTCTTGCGCGTTCGCAACTTCGACAACCTCACGCAGAAGGTTTTCCATCATCCTAAGCGTTCCATCGTGCTGGACTAATTCGCCCGCGTAAAATCGCAGCAACGCCGCCGTCGGCAGCGTGCACACATTCAGAGCGAGTTTGCTCCAGATCTCTTTGCGAATGTGCGGTGTGGTCTCGACCTCCATGCCGCCTGCGCGAAATGCCTGTGCCACGCGCTCCAGTCGCGCGCCCGCCGACGCTTCGAGCTCCCCTATAATAGTCTTACCCCATCCCGCGTGCTGGACGTGCCCGGGGCCGAGCACCGTCGCGCTGTGATAGGTCACACCCATGAGGACCTTGTCCGAACCGACAATGGCGGCGATTTTAGGCGCGTTGCCCCAGCCATTTTGTAGCGAGAGAATGTTGGTGCTGGCTCCCAGCAACGGCGTCGCGCTCCGCACCGCGTCCTCGGTGTGAAAAGCTTTGACGAAAACGACCACGAGGTCCTGGGCACCTGCTTCGGCAGGGCTGGTCACTGCCCGCAGCTTAATCGTGCGCGTTTTCCCATCCTTATCGTCCACTTGCAAACCATTGGCGTTAATGGCGTTCACCGCCTCGCGCCAGACATCAATTAGCGTAACCTGATTGCCTCCTTCAGCAAGCATCGCGCCGAAGATGCTGCCCATCGCGCCCGCGCCCAGAATTGCGATCTTCACGTTAGTTCTCCTGATTATGGGGATAATGTTATGCTAACTGGCGAAAATATATAGTATATAGTTCAGAGAATGACAGCGAGGATTGTCACTTTTTCGATGAGTCAAATTGAAGCAAGAGCTTTGTAAAGGACAGACTCAAGGCGTGCCACTGCGATGTTTCCCAACGCGCTTGGGTACTGCGGTCCGCTTGCGCTTTTGAAAAGTTACTGCTCGCTGCGCCGTCCGTTCGGCTTCGCGAATCACCGTCCGGCTGACGCCAAACTGCGTCGCAAGATCACGCTCGGGCGGCAGGCGTTCACCCGCGCGGAGCCGGTTTGCAATTGCGGATGCCCATCCGTCTGCAAACCCGTACGAGAGGAGGAGATGAATGTCTACAACTCATTTCAAAAAGGGAATGCGAAGCCAAGCATCGGATGAAATCAACGAGAATGGATGCCAGTTTCACCTTGTAACTGTCTTTTTGAAATGAGTTGTCGGAAGCAGTAGCCGACTTGCTTCGTCTCTGTTCAGGACGACGTTTATACATTCATCGTAATGACCACTTTGCAAACTTGATCGGGATGAGCGTCTGCCAGTTCGAACGCCTCGATGGTGCGCTCAAAGGGAAATTGATGGGTGACCATTGCTTCGGCAAGATCGCGGTGGCGCGTAACATAATCAATCGCGTTCGGAAACAGTCCGAGGTTGTTACGTGAGCCGTAGATGGTCAGTTCTTTGCGCGTCATATCCACGCCGCGAATTTGCGCCGTTTGTTCCGTCAAACCGACGACCACCACGCGTCCTGCGTCGGCAACCAGTTGAATGGCACTTTCAATCGTGCGCGGTGAGCCGACCGCTTCAATCACCACGCTCGGCATGTCGCCGTCCGTCCATTCGCGGAGCATGTCGGCGGCGTTTTGTTCTTTGCTGTTGATCGTCAAGTCTGCGCCCATCCTCGCCGCAAGCTGGAGCCGCGCATCCAGTAAATCGGTGATAGCCACCTTCGCTCCACGCTCTTGCGCGGCGGCGAGCGCGGTTAGGCCGATGGGCCCCGCACCGAGAATGGCGACGCGGTCGGCCTGATTGATTTGCCCGCGCGCCACCGCTTGAAAGCCAATGGAAAACGGTTCGACCAGCGATGCCCACGCGGGGGGAAACTCGGCGGGAATTTTGAAACAACAGTATGCGGGGACCACGTAATATTCCGCGAGTGCACCCGGAATGTTGACACCCACCGTTTTCATGCGGCTGCAACAGTTGGTACGACCCTGCCGACAAGGGTAGCACGTGCCACAGGAAACCAACGGCTGTACAACAACCGTATCGCCTCTTTTCAAGTCGCTCACTCCCTCTCCAACGTCAATGACACGTGCCGCGGCTTCGTGGCCGAGCTGCATAGGATATGCCCGATACGGGTGCGTGCCGTGATAAAAATGCAAGTCCGACCCGCAAATCCCGTTCGCACGCGTTTGCAGCAACACCTCGCCCGCACCGGGCTGCGGAATGGCATTCTCTTGAAAATGAAATTCATAAGGCGCTGTTAAAACTAATGTTTGCATTTCCATTTATCCTTGAATCTCAATCTGTGCCACCTCGAATGGTAACAAATCAAGCATCAGTTTCCCAATCTGGATGTGTGTAAGGGGTTGGGCGCTCGCATCAAATGCTTGCTCGTCGTCAATGGCCATTTCCGCCGTTTGCTCATTCAAGCGTCGAAGGGTAGCGTGTAGCGCCTTGAACGGCGCGAGTCGAACGCGCTGTGTGTCCGATGTGAGATTGCCAATGAGGATGATTCTGCGCCAATCGCGCTCAAGCGCCAGCACCTCCACTGTTAGTGGGTCACTGGATTGGGTTTTTAGTACATTTCCGCCGCGCATCTCTCCAACACCGCGAAACACGTAATACAGTGGAAATAACTGTCCGGGTTGCGAGGGAAACTTGTTCGGCACAGGTGAGCCGTTTGGCGTTTCTATCAAGCCACGCCAGCCCGTTGTTTCAAAATAGGTTATGCCGGCAGCGCCTCCTTGTGCGGCATATTTAAGACTTGCGGCTGTCCATCCTGCGCCGAACAATGACAATTGTCGTGCGTCCACTGGCGGCGGCAGTTCGCCCGGTGGCGTGGGCGGCGTGGGCGTAGTCGCGTACGCATTGAAACGCGGCTTGAATGTAATCGGACTCACGAATATCGGACGCCCTTGTGCGAGCGTTCGCGCGGTTTCTATGACGGATGCTTGCGCGGATAATGTTTCGACGACGGAACGATGATCGGTAGCGTGTGCCTGCGGGTTAATTGAGAAAAACAGCGCATCCGCCGCGTGCAAAGCAGACAGATTCCGCGCGAGAAAAATAAAGTCGGCGTTCGTGCCACCACAAACGAGCGCGTTAGGCGCGTAAGCTGCCAAGGTCGTACGCGCGTCGGCGAGCAATTTGGGAAAGGGCGCGCCGCCTTTGTAGCGTTCGGGCTGCGGGGCAATCAACCAACGTTTGACCGTTGGTCGAAGCTCCTCGAGTGCCACGCGTAATTCTTGTAAAGAATCAAGCGGCGAATCGGTAAGCGGCAAAGCGATTTCCAATGGAACGCCGAGTTCATTCGACTGTGCGGTGGCAGTGGAGAGCGTCGCGCGCCAATCTGCGGCGTCCAATGCCAGGTCCACGCGCAAGTGAGCAAGTTTCAGCCGTTTCAGTCGTTCCAGCTCCTTGGCCGTGAGCGGTTCGCCGTGGCTGGCAACACACACTCCAATATCAGGCAAGGGCATGGTGCGCGTACCGAGTTCAACGATTATTTCTGCGCTTTCGGTTCGAGTTGTTGCGCGCCGAGCAGAAGGATTCTCAAGAGCAATCGTCAGCGCTTGACGAATTCGGGTGCCTTTTTCAATCGTGACAGGAAAAGGGAGACTCAATGGCGTGCCAAATATTTTGTAGGAAGCATCCGTCCAATTCCGCTGGTCTTCCATTTCAAAAATTTCGCCGTCGAATGCAACCTTGGTCCAAACGTCCGGCGCGACTTGGTACGCCACGGCGCGCAGATTGGCGAACGGGAGTACCGGCTGGTCCGGCGAGACTTGGATAGGCAACCGCGCGGTCTCAACCGTTCCATCGGCGTGTTCGACCCGTGCGGACGCGCCCGCTACGGACGCAGGAAGTAATACACAAAATCCGATCCGATTCCGACGGAACGTCGAGCGTGCCATTCCATCCATCTCGTAGGAAATTGTGCCGTTCGCATCTCCACGAATGTCGCCGCGCCAGAAAAAATCTATTGTGTCCTGTTGATGAACCGCATTAAACGTCACATGAAACGAGTCATGCTGGACATCGAGCTGCCAATCAGAAAAAGATGGCGGGATAGTTCCCCAGTTATGATCGCGTACGGCGACATAGACGCGGCGCAAAATTTCATGCTCGCCCCAGCGCAGATAGCGCAGGTCACCGCCTTCAAGCGCAAGCGTCAATTCCCCCGCGCAAAGCGTCCGCTGCGCGGCAAGTGGCTCGGGCAACCCATAATGGAACATGTTGCGAGAAAGATTCATTACGTAATTAACCAACCGCCATCCACATATAGCACATGCCCCGTGATATAGTCGGATGCTTTGGAGGCGAGGAATAACGTCGCGCCCGCAAGATCATCTGGCAGTCCGGGGCGTCCCATCGGAATACGTTGGATGATTGCGCTTGTGCGCTGTGGGTCAGTATATAACGGCTCGGTCAGTTCTGTGGGAAACGTGCCGGGACCGATGGCATTGACGTTGATGTGATAGGGTGCCCATTCCAGTGCCATCGCTTTGGTCATTTGCACAATGCCACCTTTGGCCGTGCCATAGATACTGACATTGTGCCACGCTTCGACGGCGGTGAGCGATGAGACGTTGATAATTTTTCCGCGACCCTGTGCCTGCATCTGCCGCGCGGCCTGTTGACAGCAAAAATATACGGCGCGCAAGTTGACATTCATCACCCGTTCCCAGTCTTCAAGCGTGACATCCAAAATCGGTTTGCGAACCTGCGTGCCCGCAGCGGTAATGAGAATATCGAGCCGCCCATAATGCTGTACCGTTTTCTGGACGACTTCGCGCGTCATAGCCATGTCGGATAGGTCGGCGGAAATCAAGAAGGGCGCGCTTCCACTACCATCCAATTGCGCCTGCGCTTGCTCCAGCCGTTCCTGCCGCCGCGCCACCAATGCCAGTTTTGCGCCCGCTTCGCCGAGCGCGCGCGCCATTGCCAGCCCCAAGCCCTGACTGCCACCCGTCACGAGCGCGACTTGTCCCTCTAATGAAAAATCGCTAAACGCCATAATCAAATCGGTAGTGTTTGGTCTGGATTCGCTTATTCGACCTGATAGAGCGGACGTTCGTTTCGCAAAACGCGCAAAACATTTTCCGCCGCCATTTCATCCATTCGACGCAAGCCCGCTTCCGTTTGCCCCGCGATGTGCGGTGTGGTAATGACATTTTCGAGCTGCAAGAGGAGCGAGTCCGCGCCGGGTGGTTCATTTTGAAATACATCCAATGCCGCACCCGCAATTTTTTCCGCACGCAGCGCGTCGGCTAATGCATCTTCGTCAATCAAGCCACCCCGCGCGGTATTGATGAGATACGCTGTCGGTTTCATACACGCCAATTGCTGTGCGCCAATCAAATGTGTATTTGTACTCGTTAGCGCGGCATGGAGGGAAACAAAATCGGATTCGGCAAGGAGCTCATCAAGCTCGACAAACTGAATTTCGTGTTGTGCGGCAAAGGCGTCGTCGTGAAAGACATCGTATGCCAGCACCTTCATCCCGAAGGCTTGCGCCCGCGTTGCCACTCCTTTGCCAATGCGCCCCAGTCCAACAATACCGAGTGTCTTGTCGTGCAGCTCGGTGCCAACAAACCGTTCCCATCGCCCGGCATGGGTCGAGTTGTGCGCGGGGACAATCCGCCGTGCTAATGCGAGAAGCAGGGCAAGCGTCAGGTCGGCGACGGAATCGTGAATGGCGTCCGGCGTCATGGTCACGATAATGCCCCGCGACCGCGCCGCATTCAAATCAATGTTGTCTAATCCCACGCCATGCTTGGAAATCACGCGCAGGCGGTCTGCGCCCGCCAGCGCTTCGGCGGTTAATTGATCAACGCCTGTAATAATGGCATCCATCTCGCGTAAGGCAGTTTGTAATTCCTCGGCACGGTAGCCGCGTCCAAGCGTGTTAGGGATGACCTCACAGCCCGCCGCTTCCAATCGCTGCAAAGGTTCTTGCGTTGCGCGTCCAAAAGAGCGCGAACCAATTAGAACGCGCCAGCGGGCTTGATTCACCCCATCCTCCTATTCAAAATATTCACTTTGATTCACCGCAGGGGCCGCAGAGAACGCGGAGAAGACTCGAAAAATAATTTCCTCGGCGTCCTCGGCGTTCTCGGCGGTTCAATCCTCCGTCAGCGCCCGAAGTTCAGCCACTTCACGGCGCATATCTGCCACTTTATAAATCCCTGCGCCGAGCGATGCGGTCGTTGCGCCCGCGCGCTTGGCTTGTACGATATTCTCGCGGTTGATGCCGCCTGCAATTTGCAAATCCACATTGATATTTGCCGCTTGAAGAATTTCGTGTGCCCGCGTTACACGTGGTAATGCCAGCGGATTGAAACTTGCGCCGCGTGCACTCTCACCCGTCACCCGCGACAAGAGCAATATCGCATCTAGCATGGGCGCGGCGGCTTCCAATGCCGTCAACGGCGCTCCCAATGCGAACGACAACCCTACGCGCATTTTGCACTCGCGCACGGTGAAAATTGTCTCATACAACAATGGCGTGGTTTCCACAGGCAAGAACAGTAAATCTACTCCGGCATCGGCAAGCGGTCGGATAAACCGCGCTGGATCATTTGCACCTAAATGCACCTCGAATGGCAAGGTTGTAAGTGGACGCAAATGCTCAATTGTGCGCGGGGGAAATCCCAAGTCAGGCACAAAATAGCCGTCGAACACGTCGAGATGAATCAAGTCCAAGCCCGCGTCGGTCAGACGCTGAACTTCATCGCCCAAGCGCGCATGATTGCCGTTGAACAATGCCGCGCCCAGTCGCATCAGCTCTCCGGCACAATCGCAATCGCCCGCACCGGGCAAGCATCCAAGCCGACGACAGGAATGGGCAGCGCGATAAGAAAGACACGGGGCGCGTGCAATTGATCCAGATGCGCCAGGCACTCCAACACAGGAATGTTCGCACGCGTAATCAAACGATGATTGGGATAATGACTGACGCCGCGCACCTCGAACCCCGAGCTGTCTGTTCCGAGCGCGCGCATGTGACGGTCCTGAATCAACCAGCGCACCGCTTCCTCTTCCAGATAGGGACGGTCATGCGAGTGTTCGGTACGATACAAACTGTCGCGCCCTGTCATGGTCAACACAATATCGCCGACTTGAATATCACCGGCGGCTTGCATTTCCTCACGCGAGATGGGTTCTTTGGTCTCTTTCTTACGAAAATCAAGTACCGTCGCCCAACCCATGAGCTGCTCAATTTTTAATTCGGCGGTGTCCTTGCCTTTCGCCAGAAAGTGGAGTGGGGCTTCGACATGCGTGCCGACATGCGACCACATATAGACGGTGCTCATAATGTCGCCCTCATCGCCGCCACGATCCATCCGTCGCCCCACTTCCAACGTATATTGCTCGCGTCCCGGGTACAGCACATGCGTCAAATCCACCACGCGTCCTTGTGGAATGCTGACATAGAATGTATCTAAACTTTTGGTTTCAATAATCATTCTGTACGATTTGAACTCCTTCGACGCCTGCCTCAACGATAAGGGCGCGTCCCCCTGCTCCTTGAATCGCCTCCGCAACGACGGTTTGTTGGGTGGGCGTGGTGAGGGCGACCATGACGCCGCCGCCGCCCGCACCAGAAAGCTTTGCGCCGAGCGCCCCCGCTGCCAACGCCCCATCTATTAATTTCTCTAATTCGGGACTGGAGACTCCAATTTGGCGCAAATACATTTGATTCTCATTCATCAACGCGCCGACCGCCTGCCAATTGGCTTGACCGAGATGCTCCAATGCGCGCTCTGCGACATTGCCCATACGGGCAAAGACCGCAAGCCGTTGCGAATCTCCCGCCAACCAATCATTGACTCGCGCGTTCACTTGCGAAGTATTTGCGCGCACGCCGGTATCCCCAATCACGAGCGTTGGCGCATGAGGAATCGGAACGATTTCGGGTCCATTCGCAACCGTGTAACGCGTAATTCCCCCGAAGGTGGACGCGCCGGTGTCTAAACCCGATGCGATACCGCCATGTGCGATGATGTCGCCTTGCCACGCCAATTCTGCCAGCTCGGCACGTGAACACCGTATCGCATTGGCGAGTGACAGTGCTAGCG
>Ga0070741_10015644_pt1 | contig 12811 bp, 10 predicted proteins | sample Coa_R1_4_FD_66440 | JGI IMG/M metagenome (GOLD analysis project Ga0070741, IMG submission 66440) | Surface soil microbial communities from Centralia Pennsylvania, which are recovering from an underground coalmine fire - Coalmine... | ecosystem: Environmental > Terrestrial > Soil > Unclassified ...
AGCGGCCGCCGCGATCCGAACAGCATCTGGAACTGCCCGAGCGGCACGACGGCGAACTCGTCCTGCGTCTGCCCGAGCAGCGACCCGCGCTTCGCGCTGACGCCGACGACGACGAAGTGGTGCCCTTCGATCTGGATCGTCTTCTCGATCGGATCGGTGGCGCTGCCGAACAGCCGGTCGGCCGTCTGCCAGCCGAGCACGCAGACCGGCCGCGACGTGTCGACTTCGGTCGGGCTCATCAGCCGGCCGCGCTCGGCGTCGAACGTGGAGAAGTTGACGTAGTCGCCGGTCACGCCCTGCACGCGCGTGCTGTCGATCGACTTGTCGCGGTAGCTGATGCGTCCGGCCGACGAGGCGTCGAGCATCACGGCGCTCGCGAGCGAGCTGAAGCGGCGGATCGCGCGCGCGTCGAAGACCGAGATGCGCGGGTTGTTGCGCACCTTCTCGAACTCCTCGTCGCTGCGCGTGATCGGAAACTGCTGGATGTTGAACGAGTCGGCGCCGGCCTGGTTCAGGATCGCCGCCTTCACCGACGCGTTCAGCCCCTGGATGAGCGACACCACGGCGATGATCGACGTGACGGCCACGATGTTGCCGAGGACCGTCATGAACGACCGGAGCTTCGCGCTCCAGATCGCGTCGAGCGCGATGCGCGCCGATTCCCAGAACTGGTTGTTCATCGCGGCGCCGGCGCGGCTACGTCCCCTGCTTCAGCGTCTGTTTCGTCTTCTTCGTGTCCAGCTTCACCGCGTCGCCGTCCGCCATGCCGCGCACCGAGTTGTAGGGACCGGTGATCACCTGGTCGCCGGCCTGGAGGCCCGACGTGACCTCGAAGTAGCGTTCGCCCGCCACGCCGAGCTTGATCGGCAGGAACTCGGCGCGGTTCTTCCGCATCACGAACACGCCTTCGACTTCCTTGCGCGTCTGTCCCGGCTTCAGCTCCTCGGCCGACGCGACCGGTTCGACCGACGGACGGCGCCGTTTGTCGATGCGCGGCTGGCGCACGATCTGGCCGTTCGCGTCGTAGATCACCTCGCGCACGGCCACGGCGGGGATCGGCGCCGAGACGACGTTCTTGCGCGTCGCCGTCGTGATGTCGGCGGTGCACGTGAAGCCGGGGCGCACGTTCGGCACCGGTTCGTCGATCATCACCTTCACCTTGAAGTTGGTCGCCTGCGTGCCGGCGGCGACCGCCTGGCCCGCCGCCGTCTGGATCGGGCTGTTGCCGATTTCGGTGACGTGGCCGCGGAAGGAGCGGTCGGGGATGGCGTCGATCGACACCTTGGCGCGCTGGCCGATCTGCACGTGCGGCACGTTCGTCTCGTCGACTTCGATCTCGGCCTGGATCGACGACATGTCGGCGAGCGTCAGCAGCACGGTGCCGGCGTTGTTCATCGTGCCGATCATCACCATCTCGCCTTCCTGGATGTTCCGGCTGGTGACGAGGCCGTCGATCGGCGACTCGATGCGCACGCGGCTCAGGTCGTAGCGGGCGCTGTCGAGATTGGCGCGCTCCTGCGCGATCCGGCTCTGTTGCGGGCTGATCTGCTTCTCGCGCTCCTGGACCGTCGACTCCGCCGTCTTCACGTCGTTGATCGCCTTGTCGAGCGCCTCGCGCGTCGTCAGCTCCTGACGCCAGAGGTCCTGCTGCCGCGCGAGATTCTGCTGCGCCTGCTGCAGCTGCACCTTGGCCGTCTCGACGGCCTGCCGCATCTGATCGAGCGACTGCTCGGCGGCGCGGAGCGACGCGCTGCCGCTCTCGACGCGCGACCGCAGCGGCTTCGGGTCGATCTGCAGGAGGAACTGCCCCTTGTGCACGCGGTCGCCTTCGCTGACCGCGAGGTTGACGACGCGGCCGACGGTATCGCTGCTGACGTTGACGGTGCGCTCGGCCTGAATCTTCCCCGACGCCGACACGATCTGCTCCAGGTCGCGGGTCTTCACGGTCTCGACGGTGACCGGCGCGCCGGTGTCGCGCTCGAAATAGAAGTTCGCGCCGACCACCGCCGCGATGACGAGGACGACGCCGACCACGATCGGAATGTTCTTGCCAGACATCTAGGCTCCTGAAAGCGCCATCCGGACCGCTGCGATGACGAGCGCGACGGCGGCGTACACGAACAACAGCGTCGTCGCGATCGGACCGGTGCGGCGCCGGTAGAGGACGCCGAGCCCGATCGACACGCTGACGATCCACCAGACGTAGACGAGGTCGATCGCGCCGAGAAAATGCGCGGCGAACGAGTTCTCGTCGAGAAACGGGAAGAACACCATCAGGTTCGTGACGCCCGAGAGCGTTTCGCGGGCGTACGCGACCGGCAGCGCGATCAGCTGCGTGAGCGGCAGCACGACGGTGGAGTGCGAGACGATCGCGAGCACCTGCCTGAAGCTGGCGTCGCCGCCGCCGACGGCGTTGAAGACGCCGAGGAACACGCCCGAGACGAGCGTGGCGATCAGGGGCAGCACGACGATCGAGACCGCGCTGAAGTACGGCGCGTAGTTCGCCATCTGCTGCATGCGGGTGTACTGCTCGTCGGTCAGCGTGCGGCCGAACGCCTCCTGCTGGCGCACGGCGGCGTCGAGCCACGCCTGCTGGCCGACGTCCGTCGACATGAAGGCGAACGCGCCCGCCCCTGCGAGCACGGCGACGACGGCCAGCACGCCGAACCAGTGGGGGCGCGCCGCGACGCCGGCGTAGGTCGCGCGCGGAGAGAAGATCACCCCGACGATGCGCGCGGGAAGGCTCTGCGGTTCCGGGGGGGCGGCCGTGGATGTCGTGGTGTCGGTCACTGCAGCCTCACATCTTTCTTAGATACGTGGCAGTCGGGCGCCGGTTCCGTTTCCGGTCAGCCGGCGTGGGCCCCGATGACGTCGGTGTAAACACCTTGCGCAGCACGGCCAGGCCGCCGTGCAGGCGGCGGCGCGACGGCGCGTCGAGCGGCGCGAGGACCTCGGCCAGGTGCGCTTCGGCGGCGCGCGCGACGCGGTCGAGCGCGGCTTTGCCGGCGGCGGTCGCGTCGACCATCACCACGCGCCGGTCGCCGTCGGGCGCCGCTCGCCGCACCCAGCCGCGCTCCACCATCGCGCTGATCGAGCTCGACATCGTCGGCAGGCTGACGCCCTGGAGCGCGGCGAGCTCGGTGAGGCTGCGCGGGCGCTGGCTGAGGACCGAGAGGAGGCCGAAATGCGCCGGCGCGGGCAGCTCGCCGCCGGAGCGGAGCTCGGCGGCGACCGCCCGCATCACGAGCGGAATGATCTGGAGGATGTCGCGCGCCGCATCGCGCGCCTGGTCGCGGGTCATTTTTAGTTAGGGGGCCTAACTATTATACGCGGCGCGAGGCGCGTCTGTTCCTTGACAGTTGGAAAGGTGGTGTTTACCATGCAGGGTCCCCTGCGACAAGGAGCCTAAGCGTGGTCGGATTCGTTCCCAAGGAGATGTTCTTCACGAAGGGTGTCGGCAAGCACCGCGAGAAGCTGACCTCGTTCGAGCTCGCGCTGCGGTCGGCCGGCATCGCCGCGTGCAACCTGGTACGCGTGTCGAGCATCTTCCCGCCCAAATGCCGCATCCTGTCGCGCGCCGAGGGGATCAAGCGGCTCGAACCGGGCCAGGTCACCTTCGTGGTGATGTCGGAGGCGGCGACGCGCGAGCCGCACCGCCTCATTGCCGCCACGGTCGGCGTCGCCATCCCGCGCGATCGCGAGCTGTACGGCTACCTCTCCGAGCATCACAGCTTCGGCGAGAGCGAGGACATCGCCGGCGATTACGCCGAGGAGCTCGCCGCCGAAATGCTCGCGACCACCCTCGGCCTCGAGTTCGACCCCGACAAGAGCTGGGACGAGAAAAAGGAAGTGTACCGGCTGTCGAATCAGATCGTCCGCACGCAGAACGTCACGCAGACCGCCGTCGGCGACAAGAAAGGGCTCTGGACCACCGTCGTCGCCGCCGCGGTGCTCGTCGGGTAGGTGTCAGACACCGAGATGTCACAGGTGTCAGACACCACGCAGGTGTCAGACACCGACACCGGGCAGGTGTCAGACACCGACTAGCGTGTCAGACACCGCCGATACGCCACCACCGATCCCTCCGACACCCGTATCCCCGACGCAAACGGCGCGAACGCAAGTAAGGTAAGGCTCGTATGAAACGAGCCGCCTTGTCCGTTCTCCGCGTCGGGTCCGTCGTCCCCGTCGTGTCCCTGGTCGCATTCCTCTCGATCGCGTCCTCCGCAGACGCGCAGATGTACGAAACGGTGGGCGTCCGCGCGCAGGGGCTCGCGGGCGCCTTCGTCGGCGTCGCCGACGACGCCACCGCGACGTGGTGGAACCCGGCGGGTCTGGCCGGCGGACCCTACTTCGATCTGATCGCCGCGCTCGAGCGTCCCGACGCCGCGCCCGACAGCCGGCCAATCGCGGTCGCGATCGCGATGCCGTCGCTCGGACTCAGTTATTACCGCTTACCCGTCAGTCAAATGCAGTCGTCCGGCTCTACAGCCGCTGAGGGGTCCGGCCGACAAGATGAGGGGTATCTGTCTCAGTTCGGCGCGACGTTCGGCCAATCGATCGGTCCGGTCGTCATCGCGAGCACGGTGAAGGTGCTGAACGCGCACGGCGAAACGCACGCGGACCTCGATCTCGGCGCGATGCTCACGATCCATCGGCTGAAGGCGGGCCTCTCGCTGCGCAACCTGCACGAGACGACGTTCGCGAGCGGGCCGGATGCGCTGGTGCTGCAGCGCGCCGCGCGCGCCGGCGTGTCGGTCGGTGCGGCGCCGGGCGGTGTCGCCCTGCTCGTCGCGGCCGACGCCGACCTGAACGCGGTGACGACGCCGCTCGGCCGGCAGCGGCGGGTCGCCGGCGGCATGGAGGCGTGGCTGTTCAAGCGGGTGATCGGCGTCCGCGGCGGCCTGTCCGCCGAGACGATTCAGCACACCAGCTCGAGGAGCGGAGGGGCGAGCGTGATGGTGTCGTCGGGGCGATACCTCAAGAGCTACGTCGACGCGCAGTGGACCGGGGGCTCGGACGAGCTGCGCCGCGGGTGGGCGGGGCAGTTTAGATTGACCTTTTAGGTCAGATATTGACGAAATTTGTCAATTCAAGGTATTCTTTAGGACTCAATGGCCGTTCGTATTGGTGAGCTCCTGCTGAAAGAGAAGCTGATCAGCGCCGATCAGCTGCAGCAGGCATTGGCCCAGCAAAAGTCCAACGGCGGAAAACTTGGCTTCAACCTCGTCAAGATGGGGTTCGTCAAGGACGAGCAGATCACCGCCCTCCTCAGCAAACAGTACGGCGTTCCGTCGATCAACCTCGCGCAGTTCAAGCTCGACCCCACGATCATCAAGCTCGTTCCGAACGAGACCGCGCGGAAATACCAAATCATCCCGCTGAGCCGTTCGGGCAGCACGCTGACGATCGCGATGACGGATCCGACCAACGTCTTCGCGATGGACGACATCAAGTTCATGACCGGCTACACGGTCGAACCGGTCGTCGCGTCGGAAATCGCGATCACGGAAGCGGTCGAGAAGTACTACCCCGTCGCCGGCGGCAAGGGCGGCGCGCCGGCCACAGGCAAGGGCGGCAAGCCGGGCGCGCCGACCTCCACCGCCGGGATGAGCGCGCTCGAGGCCGCGAGCAAGGGCCTCGAAGAGCTCCAGACCACGCTCAGCGGCGATGCCGACGATGTGGAAGTGCTCGAGGAGATGCAGGAGATCTCCGCCGAGGCGCTCGCGCGCCAGGGCGAAGACGCTCCCGTCGTCCGCCTCGTCAACGTCGTGCTGATGTCCGCGATCCAGAAGGGCGCCAGCGACATCCACATCGAGCCGTACGAGAAAGAGCTCCGCGTCCGGTACCGCATCGACGGGATTCTCTACAACATCATGAACCCGCCGATGAAGTACCGCGACGCGATCTCGTCGCGCATCAAGATCATGTCCAAGCTGGACATCGCCGAGAAGCGGCTGCCGCAGGACGGCCGCATCAAGATCCGGTACAACGAGAGCGGCGAGCCGAAAGAGATCGACTTCCGCGTCTCGGTGCTCCCGACGCTGTTCGGCGAAAAGATCGTCCTTCGTCTCCTCGACAAGGACAAGCTGATGCTCGACATGACGAGGCTCGGGTTCGAGCCCGAGTCGCTCGCCAAGTTCGAGGAGGCGATCGGGCGTCCCTGGGGGATGGTGCTCGTCACCGGGCCGACCGGCAGCGGCAAGACCAACACGCTCTACTCGTCGATCGCGAAGATCAACACCCCGGAAACCAACATCATGACCGCGGAAGACCCGGTCGAGTTCAACCTCGTCGGCGTCAACCAGGTGAACGTCAAGGAGAGCATCGGCCTCAACTTCGCCGCCGCGCTGCGCTCCTTCCTCCGCCAGGACCCGAACATCATCCTCGTCGGCGAAATCCGCGACTTCGAAACGGCGGAAATCGCGGTGAAGGCGGCGCTCACCGGCCACCTCGTGCTCTCCACGCTGCACACGAACGACGCGCCGAGCACCGTCAACCGTCTGATGAACATGGGCATCGAGCCGTTCCTCGTCGCCAGCTCGGTGCATCTGATCTGCGCGCAGCGCCTCGTGCGCCGCGTCTGCTCCAACTGCAAGGAGCCGAACCCGATGCCGCCCGAAGCGCTGATCCAGGCGGGCTTCACGCCCGAACTGGCGGGCGAGGTGACGCCGATGAAGGGCGCCGGCTGCGAGAAGTGCAACAACACCGGCTACAAGGGACGCGTCGGCCTGTACGAGGTGATGGCGATCGGCGAGGAGCTGCGCGAGCTGATTCTCGTCGGCGCCTCGGCCCTCGAGCTCCGGCGCAAGGCGGTCGACGAAGGGATGATCACGCTGCGCGGCAGCGGATTGCGAAAGGTTCAGGCTGGCGTCACCACAATCGAAGAAGTGGTGCGCGAGACGGTGAAATAGATGGCCACACTTCCGGAACTGCTGACCAAACTCGTCGAGATGAGCGGCTCCGACCTGCATCTCACGGTCGACACGCCGCCGCAGGTGCGGGTCCACGGGCACCTGCAGCGGCTGACCGATCAGGCGGTGCTGACGCCCGCCGAAACCAAGAACCTCGCCTACAGCGTCCTGACCGACGACCAGAAGAAACGCTTCGAGCAGACCAAGGAGCTCGACTGCTCGTTCGGGCTGAAGGCGATCAACGCGCGCTTCCGCTGCAACGTGTTCAACCAGCGCGGCGCGGTCGCCGCCGTCTACCGCGTGATCCCCGAGAAGATCCGCGGCTTCAACGAGCTCGGACTGCCCCCGGTGCTCGCGACGCTCTCCGAGCGGCCCCGCGGCCTGGTCCTCGTCACCGGACCGACCGGCAGCGGCAAGTCGACGACGCTCGCCGCGATGATCGACAAGGTCAACTCGGAGCGCCACGACCACATCATCACGATCGAGGATCCGATCGAGTTCGTCCACCAGCACAAGAACTGCCTCGTCAACCAGCGCGAGGTCCACGGCGACACCGACAGCTTCGCCAACGCGCTGCGCGCGGCGCTCCGCGAGGATCCCGACATCGTGCTCGTCGGCGAAATGCGCGACCTCGAGACGATCGAGTCGGCGCTGCGGATCGCCGAGACGGGGCACCTCACGTTCGGCACGCTGCACACGAACTCGGCGGCGCAGACCATCAACCGCATCATCGACGTCTTCCCGTCGGGGCAGCAGGCGCAGATCCGCACGCAGCTGTCGCTGGTGCTCGAGGGGATCGTCACGCAGGCGCTGCTGCCGCGCGCCGACGGCGCCGGCCGCGTCTGCGCGCTCGAGATCATGATCCCGACGCCGGCCATCCGGAACCTGATTCGCGACGACAAGGTGCACCAGATCTACGGCGCGATGCAGTCGGGCCAGGAGAAGCTCGGGATGCAGACGATGAACCAGTCGCTGGCGAGCCTGTACATGAAGCGCGTCATCTCGCTCGAGATCGCGATGAGCGCCTCGTCGAACCGCGACGAGCTGCAGGACATGATCAACCGCGGCGTCGGCGTCGTCGCCGGCGCGGGGCTCGGCCGGCCCGGGACGGCGCGGCCCCCGGTGGCTCGCTGAACGTGGACGACTGACGACTGAGGACTGACTTATGCCGACATTCGCGTACGCCGGACGGACCCGCGCCGGTCAAACTGTCAGCGGGGAACGCGTCGCCGACACGATGGATGCCGCCGTCGCCGCGCTGCGCCGCGAACAGATCCAGGTGACGCGGATCACGCCGGCCAAGGGCGAGGCCGCGGCGAAGGAGAAGGCGAAGGGCAAGAAGGGGAAGAAGGTCAAGCCGAAGAACCTGGCCGTCTTCACCCGCCAGTTCTCGGTCATGATCGACGCCGGCCTGCCGCTCGTCCAGTGCCTGGAGATCCTCGGCAGCCAGGAAGAGGACAAGAACTTCGCGGAAGTGATTCTGCAGACGCGCGGCGACGTCGAAGCCGGCATGTCGCTCGCCGACGCGATGCGGAAGCACCCGAAGACCTTCGATCCGCTCTTCACCAACATGATCGCCGCCGGTGAAGCCGGCGGTATTCTCGACACGATCCTCAAGCGGCTCGCCACCTACATCGAGAAGGCCGTCAAGCTGGCGGGTCAGGTCAAGTCGGCGATGGTGTACCCGGTCGCCGTCATCTGCATCGCCGGCATCGTCGTCGGCGTCATTCTCTGGAAGGTCATCCCGACGTTCGCCTCCCTGTTCCAGGGGCTGGGCGCCGAGCTGCCGCTGCCGACGCGCGTGGTCATCGCCGCGAGCGACAACCTGGTGAAGTTCTTCCCGCTGCTGATCATCGCCGGCGGCGCCGCGTCGTACTTCTTCAAGCAGTACTACGGCACCGAAAAGGGGCGGCGCGTCGTCGACGGCGGGCTGCTGAAGGCGCCGGTGCTCGGCAACATCCTGCGGAAGATCGCCGTGGCGCGGTTCTGCCGGACGCTGTCGACGCTGATCAGCTCGGGCGTGCCGATTCTCGACGGCCTCGAGATCACGGCGAAGACGTCGGGCAACGCGATCGTCGAAGACGCCATCATGGTGACGCGCAAGAGCATCGAGCGCGGCGAGACGATCTCGGCGCCGCTGAAGGAGACGGCGGTCTTCCCGGCGATGGTGACGCAGATGATCGGCGTCGGCGAGGCGACCGGCGCCCTCGACACCATGCTCGCGAAGATCGCCGACTTCTACGAAGAGGAGGTCGACACCGCGGTCGCCGGCCTGCTGACGCTGCTCGAGCCGATCATGATCGCGATCCTCGGCGGCGTCGTCGGCGGCATCGTCATCGCGATGTACATGCCGATCTTCGACCTGATCAGCAAGCTGACGTAGCGATATGCACGGCGGGGGACGGGGCTAGACGTGGAGACGACCTTGCGTCGCACGGTCGCGCGGCTCATCGTCGCGCGGGCCGGCGTCAGCACCGTGCTGCTGGGGACGGCGGTCTACGCCCAGGTGGCGGCGCCCGGCTCGTTCCCGGTCGATCCCTTCTTCCTGCTGATCGGCCTGACCTTCGCGCTGACGATCGCGTACACGCAGACGCAGCGCTTCGTCGAGGATCACCGCTGGCTCGTGGACCTGCAGCTGGCCGGCGATGCGCTGATCGTCTCCGCGTTCATCTACTTCACCGGCGGGATCACCAGCTACTTCGCGTCGCTCTACGTCCTGGTCATCGTGGCGGCCAGCGCGGTGCAGTTCCGCCGCGGCGCGCTGCTCGTCGCGGCGCTCAGCGCGCTGCTGTACGGCGGCCTCGTGCTCGGGCAGTACCTGGCCGCGTCGGGGCTGATCGCCGGCGGCTGGCGGTTCGATTCGAGCGTGCCGCTGCCGGCGCGGTCGTTCGCGCAGTACACCGTCGCGCTGAACGTCTTCGGATTCTTCGCGGTCGCGCTGCTGAGCGGATCGCTCGCCAACAGCCTGCGGTCCGCGGGCGCGCGCCTGCAGCAGGCGTCGACCGAAATCGCCGACCTGCAGGCGTTGAATCAGCACGTGATCGACAGCCTGCCGAGCGGGCTGGCGACGACCGACCCCGATCACCGCATCCTCACCTTCAACCGCGCGGCGGAATTGATCACCGGCGTGCCGTTCCGCTCCGCCGTCGGCCGTCCCATCGAGGACGTGCTGCAGCTGCCGCCGGCCGTGGCGACGATTCCGGCGGGCGGCGGCACGAAGGGGAAGGTGTCGCGCCGCCACGAATTCCGGTATCGCACGTCGGACGGGCGCGGAGAGATCGAGATCGGCCTCACCGCCACGCACCTCGAGACGCCGGGCGGACGGGCCGGCCTGCTCTTCACCTTCCAGGACGTGACGGCGATCAAGAAGCTCGAACGCGACGCGGCGATTCAGCAGCGCCTCGCGGCGGTCGGCGAGATGGCCGCCGGCATCGCGCACGAGATCCGCAACCCGCTCGCGTCGATGTCGGGGTCGATCCAGATCCTGCGGCAGGAGCTGCCGCTCAGCGCGGAGCAGGCGCAGCTGATGGACATCGTGCTGCGCGAATCGGAGCGGCTCAACACGACCATCCGGTCGTTTCTCGCCTACGCGCGGCCGCAGCGCTTCCAGATTGCGCGCTTCGATCTGCGCCGCGCGCTGAACGACACCGCGCTGCTGCTGCGCAACAGCGCCGACGTGCAGCAGGGCCACGAGATCGTCGTCGACGTCCCCGCCACCGAGTTGTGGTACGACGCGGACGAGGGGCAGATCAAGCAGATCGTCTGGAACCTGGCGACGAACGGTCTGCGGGCGATGCCCGACGGCGGCCGGCTGCGGCTCGCCGCCGCGACCGATCCCGCGTCGGAGGGGGTCGTGCTGACCGTCACCGACGGCGGCATCGGCATCCCCGAAGGGGAGCTGGACAATCTGTTCCAGCCGTTCCACGGGTCGTTTGCGAAGGGCAGCGGTCTCGGCCTCGCGATCGTCCACCGCATCGTCGCCGACTACAACGGAGAGATTCAGGTCAGCTCGCAGCCGCGCGCCGGCACCACGGTGTCGGTCCGGCTCCCGGCGCGGGCTGTGGTGACGACATGAGTACCGCGACGCAACCCGCCCTGCCGCCCGACGTCGACCGCCGCCCGCCCCGCATCCTCGTCGTCGACGACGAGCGATCGATGCGGGAGCTGCTGGCCATCGTGCTGCGGCGCGAAGGCTACGAGGTGCTGCTCGCCGAGAACGGCCGTTCGGCGGTGGATCTGCTCGCGCAGGAGCCGGTGGACCTGCTGATTTCCGACATCAAGATGCCGGACCTGAGCGGCGTCGACGTGCTGCGGGCCGCGAAGAAGATCGATCAGGACATCCTCGGGATCATGATCACGGCGTTCGCGTCGACCGAGACGGCGGTGGAGGCGATGCGCCTCGGCGCGTGCGACTACCTGAGCAAGCCGTTCGACATCGACCTGCTCAAGATGAAGGTGCGCGAGAAGATCGAGAACCGGCAGCTCCGGCAGGAGAACCTGCTGCTGAAGCGCACGCTCGGCCTCTCGCACCAGTTCTCGAACATCATCGGCCGCAGCGACGCGATGCTGCAGGTCTTCAAGATGATCGAGACCGTCGCGCGCACCAACAGCACGATCCTGCTGACCGGCGAATCGGGCACCGGCAAGGGCCTCGTCGCGCAGGCGATCCATTTCCATTCGCTGCGGCGCGACAAGCCGATGGTGTCGCTCAACTGCGGCGCGATGCCCGAGAACCTGCTCGAGTCGGAGCTGTTCGGCCACATGCGCGGCGCGTTCACCGGCGCCGACGCGAACAAGAAGGGGCTGCTCGAGGTCGCGGAGCGCGGCACGATCTTCCTCGACGAGATCGGCGAGATGAGCCCCGTCATGCAGGTGAAGCTGCTGCGCGTGCTGCAGGAGCGGCGCTTCCGCCGGGTCGGCGGGCTGGAGGAGCTGCAGGCCGACATCCGCGTGATCGCGGCGACGAACCAGGACCTGACGAAGGCGATCGCCGACGGGCGCTTCCGCGAGGATCTCTACTACCGGATCAACGTCATCCCGATCGCGCTGCCGCCGCTGCGCGAGCGCCGCGAGGACGTCCCGCTGCTCGCCGAGCATTTTCTCGCGAAGTACGCCGAGCAGATGGAGAAGCCCGTGTCGGCAATCTCGCACGAAGCGCTCGATCTGCTCGTCCACTACGACTGGCCGGGCAACATCCGCGAGCTCGAAAACGTGCTCGAGCGCGCGGTCGCGCTCGAGGGGACGCCGACCATCCTCCCCGACAGCCTGCCGGCCAGCGTGCGCGGCGACTCGGCCCGCGCAGCCGCGTCGACATCCACCGCTGCGCCTGCGGACCTGCTGCCGGCCTCCGGCTTCGATCTCGAGGCGCACGTCAAAGAGATCGAGCGGGGATACATCGCGGAGGCGCTCAAGCGCGCCGGCGGCGTGCAGGTGAAGGCGGCGGAGCTGCTCGGCATGAGCTTCCGGTCGTTCCGGTATTACGTGAAGAAATACAACCTTCGGTAGACGCCGCAAGTTGTCACCCCCGCGGTGACGCAAAACGTCAATTGGCGGGTTTTGCGGGGCGGATCGTAAGAATTCAGGGCTGATTTTGAAAAAGCCGAGTTGGCAGCACAGTTGCGATAAAGCTCGACCGATACTCAAGAAACGTGACGGTATCGATAAGGAGACAGATTCAATGAAGAGCATGCGCGACTCGCGCGGTTTCACCCTCATCGAGCTGCTGATCGTCGTGGCGATCATCGGCATCATCGCCGCCATTGCGGTTCCCGGTCTGCTGCGCGCCCGCATGTCGGGCAACGAAGCGTCGGCGATTGGGTCGCTGCGCGCGATCAACAGCGGACAGGCGGCGTTCTCGTCGTCGTGCGCGTCGGGCGGCTACGCGCAGTCGCTGGCCG
>Ga0070741_10015645_pt1 | contig 12810 bp, 14 predicted proteins | sample Coa_R1_4_FD_66440 | JGI IMG/M metagenome (GOLD analysis project Ga0070741, IMG submission 66440) | Surface soil microbial communities from Centralia Pennsylvania, which are recovering from an underground coalmine fire - Coalmine... | ecosystem: Environmental > Terrestrial > Soil > Unclassified ...
ATATACTGGTGACGTTTCAATGGGCTATAGAATTTTGGTTTTAACACGACCATTTTTTGATCCATCAAACAGGGGCATTATTCGAGCAATAAGACCCTGTTTGATGGATCGGAAAAGGGGTTTGTTAAAATCGAAATTCCATAGTCGATTGAAACGGAACCAGTATATACCGATTCCGTTTCAGACGAGGGTAGATGAATTCCAGAGGTCTAATGCTAGAGAAATTGTTTGATGAGCTCGTTGATGGACAGAGAGAAAAACTTTTAAAGTTCGCCCGCGGTATCATTCCTAACTTTACTACGGATGATCTGCTTCAGCCAAATGACTTTCCAGAGTTGGAAGGTAGCCCTCTTTTCCGCTATGAAGAGGGGATTTTAGAAGGCCTTCTAACGGCAAGGATGGCCTATCTTGCCCTAAAGCGAGAAGACGACCCGTTTTCTTAAGGACTGCTGTCGAATTCGACAGCAATCTGTTGCTCTTAGCAGAATTCTTGAGATATTTATTACGTACTGCTTGTTTTTTAAGGGGAATTCGTGTTTACTAGCCGTTTTCAATGGATTTATAAGGAGCTAGATATGAAAAAAGAAGGGCATCCGCCATATCAGGAGATACTATTCGTCGATTCTTCTACAGGTTTTCGTTTTGTTTGCGGTAGCACTTTGCGCCCTAAAGACAAAGAAGTTTTTGAAGGTAAGGAATATCCCGTATACCGCGTACCAGTCTCTTCTGCTTCTCATCCATTTTTTACTGGCAGCACCTCCTTTATTGACTCTGAAGGCCGCGTAGATAAGTTTGTCAAGCGCTACGCAAAAAAAGCAGAGCAACATAAAGAAGAAAAAGAAGAAGCTGAAGAAGCTTCTAAAAAAGCTTCTACGAAGAAGATAAAGAAGAAATCCTCGTAATTTTTTTCATTTATATACTGCTAACGCTGAATGCGGCAGATTTGCATCCAAATCCCGCTCGGGTTACTATTAGAACCTGGCGGGTTGGATGAGAAGATGTCGTTTCGGGTAAGCCAAAACTCCAGGCTTCCAGTGGAAGTAGTATAAATTGTCGTTGAATTCACTTTCTGTCGAAGGTGATGGAAAGTTTGGCTTGGGATCAAAACAAAAGTTCCCGAGATTAAAGTCATTGAATCGCGGAGCTTGGCTCGATCTCAAGTCTAATTTTCAGTCGAGTTTGGTAGATTGTGGGTCTTCGCTTTTCCTTTCAAGATTCGGGCAATATTAAGCAGATGTTGCCTCTCATGGCTTGAAAGGAAAAGTGGCTCAAAGAAATTAGGAAGAAATAGTTTTAGTGCCGCTTTTTAAGCAATGCATTTTAAAAAATACCCGCCCTTAAGGGTCGGGTTCCCGCCGGAGGACGGATGAACGAGCAAGTTCGCAAGCTTCTAAAGCGCTTTGAGAAAGTCGAAGAGCTTTTAGGACATTCAGATCTGCTCGCTGATCAAAAGCAATATCGAGAACTTGCGCAGGAGCATGCTTACTTAACTGAAGTTAAGGAGCATTGGCAGCGCTGTGTGAATTTAGAAAAACAATTGGAAGAAAACGATTTATTGCTTAGGACGGAAAAAGATCCTGAGTTTTTAGAGATTGTTCGCCAAGAAATTCCTATGCTTCAATCCAATTTGGCTTCCACGCGCCAGCGTCTCGAATCTCTCCTCATTCCACCCGATCCAAGAGACAGCCGAAATATTATTTTGGAGATTCGAGCCGGTACAGGTGGCGACGAAGCTGCCATTTTTGTCGGTGACTGCGTGCGCATGTACAAACAGTACGCAGATGGCAAAGGATGGAAATATGAACTGCTTTCCTGCGCAGAATCGGAGATGGGCGGTTTTAAAGAATATGTGATGGTGCTTTCCGGCCACAATGTTCATCGCTTGATGCAGTATGAAGCAGGCACGCATCGGGTGCAGCGCGTTCCGAAGACAGAGGCTCAGGGTCGAGTTCACACTTCTGCAGTCACCGTTGCAGTTCTTCTCGAGCCGGATGATCAGGAGAAGGTTGTTCTCGATGAGCGCGAGCTTAAAATCGACACTTATCGCGCATCGGGAGCTGGGGGTCAGCACGTCAACACGACGGACTCTGCTGTTCGCATCACGCATATTCCTACGGGAACGGTTGTCTATTGTCAGGAAGAGAGAAGTCAGCATAAAAATAAAGAGAAGGCGATGCGTCTTCTCGGTGCGAAAATCGCAGAAGAGAAGAGATTAAAGGCAGAGCGAGAAATCGCTTCATTGCGCTCAACTCAGGTGGGAAGCGGCGACCGCTCAGAGCGGATTCGCACATACAACTTTCCGCAGAACCGTGTCAGCGACCACCGCATTGACCTCACTCTTTATAAACTGAATCAGGTCATGGACGGAGATTTAGACGAGATCACAGAATCGCTAGTCGCTTTCTTTTATCAAGAGAAGCTTGCTGCGGTGGGTGATCGTTCCTTATGAAGACGTTGGGCGAAGTTCTTACTCTTGCTTCGCAGTTCTTAAAAGAGAGGCAGCACATACGTGCGCGACGCGCCGCGGAAGAATTAATTGCGCACCTGCTTAAATTAAAAAGATTAGATCTTTACATGCAATTCGATCGGCCAATGGTCGAAGGGGAGTTAGAAGAGCTGCGCGCCCTTTTAAAGCGCGCGGCGAAGGGAGAGCCTTTTGAGTATCTCACAGGTGAAATGTTTTTTTATCACTGTGCGCTCGCCATTACTTCCGATGTTTTAATTCCGCGTCCAGAAACGGAGATTTTAGTGGATATTGCTTGCAAGCAATTGCAGAAAGAGGATCTTGTTGGAAAAACAGCATGGGATCTTTGTACAGGATCCGGTTGTATCGGGATCGCTGTGAAAAAGGCATGCCCCGAGCTCCAGGTTGTTCTTTCTGACATTTCTAATGCGGCTTTGGGAGTTGCGGCGGCAAACGCGCAAAGAAATGGGGTAGAGGTCGAACTTCTATTAGGAGATTTTTTGGAGCCTTTTGGATCGCGCAAAGCAGATTTTGTGTTTTGCAATCCTCCCTATATTTCAAAAAATCAATACAATGGATTAGATGGCTCGGTAAAAAATTTTGAGCCGAAGCAGGCTTTGGTTGCTGAAGAAGAGGGATTGTCCTTTTATAGACGTTTAAAAGACGCGTTGCCGCAACATCTTCATCCAGGGGCTAAAATCTATCTCGAGCTGGGGGCTGGGCAAGGACAAGATTTAATTCAGCTATTCTCGGGTCCAGAATGGAGAAAAGCCTATCTCGAAAAGGACTGGGCAGGGCATGATCGCTTCTTTTTCCTTGAATTTGAATAAGTTTCTCTCTATGATTTAAAGTCACAATTTTTAGGGTAAATCAGCATTTTAAATGCTGCTTTCTTCAAAAGTAAATATTTGGCTATATGTTCGGCTCTCTGACAGAAAAATTCCAGCAGATGTTCTCCGGTTTGACGGGAAAAAAGACCCTCACCGAAGACAACATTTCCGACGCAGTGCGCGAAGTCCGGCTCGCTTTGCTCGATGCCGACGTCAATTATTCCGTGGCCAGTAACTTTGTCAAAAAAGTCAAAGAAAAAGCTCTTGGCGATGCAGTGATCAAATCGGTGTCTCCAGGACAGCAGTTCATTAAGCTTGTACACGAAGAGCTTGTCGCTTTAATGGGGGCTGACGAGTCTCCTCTAGAAATCAAAGGCGTTCCTCATGTCATCCTTCTCTGCGGTTTGCAAGGATCTGGGAAAACGACGCAATGTGCAAAACTCGCTGCCTATCTTCAAAAAAAATACCCGGGTAAACGGACGTTGCTCGCAGCTTGCGACTTGCAGAGGCCAGCAGCTGTAGAACAACTTAAAAAGTTAGCTGCGCAAATCGATGTTTCCGTCTTTTCCATCGAGGGAGAAAAAAATCCAATTCGTGTCGCCAAAGAGGCATTGCAAAAAGCGCGCAGCGGCGGATTTGATACACTCATCGTCGATACGGCGGGGCGGCTGCATGTCGATGAAGATCTTATGGCCCAGCTGGTAGAGATTAAAGCCGTTGTTGAGCCTCATGAAATCCTCTTTGTTGCAAGTGCTGCGACGGGCCAAGATGCTGTAAAAACAGCGGTTGAGTTCGATAAGCACGTGCAAATTTCGGGAACGATTTTAACCATGCTTGATGGAACTGCCAGAGCAGGGGCTGCGATCTCTATCCGCGAGGTAACAAACAGACCATTAAAATTTGAAGGAATCGGAGAAAAAATCGACGATATCCAGCCTTTCAATCCTAAATCGATGGCAGACCGTATTCTCGGTATGGGCGATGTGATCAACTTTGTCCGCATAGCCCAGGAAAATTTCAGTGAAGAAGAGAGCAAGTCCCTCGAGAAAAAAATCCTTAAGGCTGCATTTACCTACGACGACTATTTAAAACAAATGGCGATGGTCAAAAGGATGGGTTCTTTCAAGAGCTTGCTAAAGATGATCCCGGGAATGTCAGGTCTCGGCGAAATGAACTTTGATGAAAAGGAATTTAATAAGATCGAAGCGATGATTACTTCCATGACCATGGCAGAAAGAGTGGAAAAAGTTGAGCTTGTTCCTAGCCGCCGTAGGCGTATCGCGCAGGGCAGTGGAACAACAATCGATGATGTAAACCGCATGGTCAAGGGATTTAAGAAGTTGAAACAATTTTGTAAAGAGATGCCCGGCTTAAAGAATCAAATGAAGAAGGGCAACAAGGATCTTTTTGGCGGTAAGATGCCGTTTGGCGGCAAAATGCCTTGGGATTCTTAAATATTTTAATTAGTTAGATAGGAGAAAAAGCATTTATGGCCTTGAAAATTCGCTTGCGCCAACAAGGACGCACCAACCGTCAGACTTACCGCCTGGTAGTTACAGACATTAGAAACCCCCGCGATGGAAAATACCTCGAGATGATCGGATGGTATAACCCCTTTAACGCAACGAATGATTCTGTTGTCAATGTTGAGCGTATGAACTACTGGCTCGGACAGGGTGCGCAGCTGACGCCAAATGCAGAAGCTTTAATTGCACGCATCGCTCCAGACACAATGAAAGAAATTCGCGCAAAAGCGCATGCGAATCGTACAAAGAGAGCCGCTAAGCGTAGAGCCGGCAAAAAGGCATCTGCTGCTCCTAAAGCAGAGCAATCTGCTGCTCCAGAGAAGGCGCCTAAAAAAACTGTTAAGAAAGCAGCCTCTAAATCATAAATGCAGATCGATATCCTCTCTCTTTTTCCCGAGTATTTTGACGGCCCTTTCAGAGTCAGCATACTTAAAAGGGCGATCGAGAGAGGATTGGTTGCTATTCGAATGACGAATGTTCGAGATTTCGGAGAGGGCAAGCATTTAAAGGTGGATGACCGGCCTTATGGCGGAGGAGCTGGAATGGTTCTCATGCCGGGTCCTATGGTGCGAGCCATCCGCAGTGTAAAGAAAGAAGAAGCTCATGTTGTTTATCTTTCTCCGCAGGGAAAGAAGCTAGATAACACCATTAGCAAGAGATTGGCAAACTACAAGCACCTCATCCTTGTTTGCGGTCATTATGAAGGGCTCGATGAACGAGTGATTGAAAAAGAAGTTGATGAAGAGATAAGCATCGGCGATTACGTACTGACGAATGGATGCCTAGCTGCAATTGTTTTGATCGATGCTGCTGTGAGGTTTATCCCCGGCGTGTTAGGACACGAAGAAGCGGCTATGTATGAATCGTTCCAGCAAGGACTCTTTGAAGGACCGACGTATACCCGACCTGAGGAATTTGAAGGGCTCGCGGTGCCTGAAGTATTAAAAAATGGCCATCATGCAGAAATTGAAAAATGGCGAGCGCAGAAAGGGCTTGAGAAAACGCAACGCGTTCGGCCTGATCTCTGCGAAAAGTTTGTTAAAAGTTAAATTGAGGATAGTATATGAACCAGTGTCAAGTGATTCAAGAAATTGAAGCAGTTCACCTTAAGCAAAACGTTCCTGACTTTAAAGTCGGCGACACGATCTGTGTCCATCAGCGCATTATTGAAGGGAATAAAGAGCGTGTTCAGCAGTTTTCCGGTACAGTGATCGCACGTCGCGGCGGTGGACTTTCAGAAACGTTTGCCCTTTACCGCTTTTCCTATGGTGCAGGGATTGAGCGCGTTTTTCTTCTTCACAGTCCTAAAATTGCAAAAATCGAGCTCGTTAGATCGGGTAAAGTGCGCAAGAGCAAGCTTTACTACATCCGAGGAACTTCGGGTAAAGCTTCCAAAATCAAAGAGCAGATTGGATTTGGAAAAAATAAAACTGCTAAAGTAGTAAATACAGGCTCTGTCGAAGCAGAACCAGCGACCTAAGACGCAGTTCTCTTAGCTATTGGCGCCTTTGCAGACAGTTTTTATTTCATACCGGCCATTGTGAGTGATTCTTCAATGGCCATTAATTTTTTGCACATTTCCACTCCTTAAGGAACTTTACTTCTATGCAAACCGTCCTTTCTCAGGAAGAGGTTAAGCGTTTAAAAAAAATGATGCGCTTTGAAAACAAGGCTAGAAAGCTCGGGTTCAAGTGCATTGCTGGTATTGACGAGGCGGGAAGAGGACCGTTAGCCGGACCTGTTGTTGCAGCTGCATGCGTGCTTCCTAAGGGAACTTTGATCGAAGGAGTCGATGACAGCAAAAAGCTCCTTCCCTCTGAGCGCTATGCATTATTTCAAAAAATACTTTCCTTGACTGCGGTAGATTACGGCATCGGTGTCATTGATTCCCTCATTATTGATCAAGTGAATATTCTTCAAGCCACATTCATGGCGATGATGGCAGCGGTTTCGCGTCTTTCCCAAGCGCCTGACTACATTCTTGTCGATGGTGATAAAATGCCCACTACAACCTTGCCTGGAACCGCAGTGATCAAAGGGGACGGTTTTTCCCAATCGATCGCTGCAGCTTCAATCCTAGCAAAAGTAACCAGAGATAATTTGATGTGCACCTTTGATGAAAAATGGCCCGAATATGGATTTAAATCGCATAAGGGTTACGCAACTCCTGAACATCTTCTGGCGATCCAAAAACATGGTCCTTGCGAAATCCATCGTAAAAGTTTTGAGCCGATTAAATCTCTGACAGAAATTTCCTTTTTTAACCCCCTATCCGCTATCACCAATTATGATTAAAAGTATGACTGCCTATAGCAGGGCAAGTGTTAATTCTCTTCTCGGCAAATTTGTGATCGAAATCCATTCCGTCAACCGTAAAATGCTCGACATCTCCCTCTTTTTACCCAAAGAGTTGTTGCGTTTTGATATCGAAATGCGCAAATGGTTGGCAAAATTTTTAGAACGCGGTCAAATTACCCTTCGGCTTTCTTTGCAAAACGAAGGGGGATCTGAAAATGGGTTTGCGCATATTCGCGACCAGTTAAAAATGTTGAAGGAAATGTGGGAAAAACTTTCTTCAGAGCTTGGTTATGACACAAAACCGGCGATTGATTTGCCATTTCTCGTTAGCCAGATGCAATCGAATAGAATAGTTGAGAGTAAAGAGGAAGAAGAAGCGATTAAAATATCTCTTAAAGAAGCTGTGGACGCTGCGCTGCGCGACTTGATGCAGATGAAAGAGACTGAGGGAAAAGCGCTCGTTACAGATATCCAAAAGAGGTTAAAAAATATCGAAGTGAATATTTTGGCGATCGAACAAAAAAAAGATTTGCCTCTTTTGCACTTCCAAAGAAAAATAGAGGAAAAACTTAAAGAATTTAGTCAAATCCAGCCGGAAATTGAAGAAAGAGTCGCAAGAGAAGTTGCTCTTTTGGCAGATAAAATGGATGTGACGGAAGAGATCGTGCGTTTGCATGCGCATATTGATCATTTCCGCATGCGTTTGAGCTCTTCAGAAAAGGCTGTGGGAAGGACTCTTGACTTCTTGACACAGGAGATGCATCGTGAGATTAATACATTAGGCTCTAAATCTAGCGATGGTGACATATCCTTCTTGGTTGTTAAGATCAAGGGGGAATTGGACAAGATTCGGGAACAAGTACAGAATATCGAGTAGGCAGACGTGCAAAAAATATTAGGGACCCTCCCTAAGGGGTTAGTTTTTATCTTAAGCGCTCCCGCCGGTACCGGAAAGACGACCCTAGTGCGCATGCTGTCTAAAGAATTTTCCTGTATTTATGAAAGTGTTTCTTGCACTACCCGATCTAGTCGTCCAGGGGAGGTGGAAGGTGAGGATTATCACTTTCTTTCTAACAAAGAGTTTAAGGAAAAAATTGACCAAGGGGATTTTCTTGAACATGCTGAAGTTTTCGGGTATCATTATGGGACTTCGAAAGCCCTTGTAGAGAAACAGCAGGCGATGGGCAAACATGTCTTTCTTGTCATTGATACGCAAGGAGCAATGCAGCTAAAGCAGAAAAAGTTTCCTGCCATATTCATTTTTCTCAGCCCTCCTTCTCTTGAAGAGCTTAAAGACAGGCTGATAAAGAGAGAAACTGAAGCCATGGACGTCATTGAAAAGCGTCTTGCGTGGGCTAAAGATGAAATGATTATGCTGACTAACTACGATTACCATATAGTCAACGACAATTTACATACGGCTTATGCGATTTTGCGAAGTATAGTGATCGCTGAAGAGCACCGTGTCAAAATAAATTAGGAGATGGAATGAAAGAGTATCTGACTTCAAGAGACCAACTCACCAATCAAGGTCTTCGCGGATTGTTTAAAAACAATTTTGAACTGGCTAACCAGGCAATCAGTCTTGCGCGCTTTTACATTAAATCTGGCCACGAAGTGACCATGAGTAAGCTGCTTAGCGAGATCAAGCGTAACCCGAGCGAACAATACCTCAGAGATTTGCAAAAAATGGAAGAGGAAGATGATCGTGGAGATGACGAATAAGCCAGATGCATCGACGCAAAGTTCTCATCACTTCTGCACTTCCTTATGCAAATGGCCCTTTGCATTTTGGCCACATAGCTGGAGCTTATCTTCCCGGCGATTGCTTTGCGCGCTTTGAGCGTTTAAAGGGCAATGATGTCCTTTACATCTGTGGCTCGGATGAGTATGGGATCGCGATCACTCTCAGCGCTGAACTGGCTGGCAGAACTCCCCAAGAACACGTCGATATCTTCCACGCGGTCAATAAGAAACTCTTCGAAGAGCTGAACTTTTCGTTCGATCATTTCTCTCGCACAACCTGGCCTGGGCATGTCAAGATCACACAGCAGTTTTTTAAAGATCTGCTCGCCAATGGCTACATCGAAGAAAAAATCACTGATCAACTCTTTTCTGAAAAAGATCAGAAGTTTTTAGCAGATCGTTACGTCATTGGGACATGCCCGAAGTGTGGATTTGCCGATGCCCGAGGCGATGAGTGCCAGAAATGTGGCGCCAGCTACGAAGCGGTCGATCTGCTCCATCCACGCTCCAAATTGACAGGAGCAGCTCTCATTCGAAAGCCGACAAAACATTGGTTTTTGCGCTTCGATCTTTTGAAGGACAAACTCGGCACATGGATCTCTCAGAAGAGCTGGAAGCCTAACGTCGTCAATTTCGCCAAGAGCTATATCGATGATTTAAAACCCAGGGCTATCACGCGCGACATGCAGTGGGGCGTTCCACTTCCCCTGCCTGATACTGAAGGAAAAGTTCTTTACGTATGGTTTGACGCACCCATCGGTTACATCTCTGCTACTCAAGAGTGGGCACAGCTTCATGAACATCCTGAAGCGTGGAAAAACTATTGGCTGGACCCCGACACTTATCACGTGCAGTTCATCGGTAAAGATAATATCCCTTTCCATGCTGTATTCTTTCCTGCGATGATCATGGGGCAAAATACTCCCTACAAAACAGTCGATGACCTTCCTGCGAACGAGTTTTATAACCTCGAAGGCAGACAGTTTAGCAAGTCGGACGGCTGGTATATTGATCTCGATTCTTTTTTTAAGCAATTCACTGCGGATCAGATCCGTTACGCTATCGCTTCCAATGCCCCTGAGAATCAGGATTCAGAATTCACCTGGAAAGACTTTCAAGCGCGTTGCAACAGCGAACTTTTAGGCAAATACGGTAACCTCGTCAATCGCACGCTTGTTTTCGCCCGAAATAATTGCGAAAGAATGGTCCCTGAGCTCAAACATCTCGATGAGCAAGATCAAAAATTTCTCGACAAAGTTAAGCAGCTTGCTAAAGATGCCGAAGAGGCTTATTCTTCCTTTCGTCTCCGCAGAGCAAGCGCCGTAATTATGGAGCTCGCTCAGCTGGGTAACGTTTACTTCGATGCCAAAAAACCCTGGATTGCCAACCGTAGCGCACTCACGCACCAAGACATGTTTAATACCATCGGCTGCTGTATGGAGTGCTTGAAGATTTTAGCACTGATCTCATTCCCAATTATCCCTGAGTCTGCAGAAAAAATCTGGAAAATGCTCGGCTTCAAGACAGCTCTTTCCAAGGCGAATTGGGATGACATCGTCGCTTCGCATCTAGAGTCAGGGCAGCATTTACCCGAACCCCAGATCCTTTTCACTAAGATTGAGGATGAAGTGATCCAAAAAGAGATCGACAAGTTAAAGCAGATGTCAATTCCATCCAAGCCAGCAACCTTTTCATTAAAAGAGCAAATTTCCATCGATGATGTACGCAAGCTCGACCTTCGCGTTGGCAAAATCCTGCACGTCGAGCGCGTTCCCAAAAGCAAGAAAATGCTCAAACTCGTCGTAGATATCGGTTTTGAGCAAAGAACTATTCTTTCCGGTATCGGAGAAAAGATTGCAGACCTATCCCTACTTATCGGCAAAGAGATGATCGTTGTCGCCAATCTCAAACCTGCGATTCTCATGGGTCAAGAAAGCCAAGGGATGATCCTTTCTGCAGACACAGCAGATGGCTTTGAGCTTCCCCACTTCTACAAAGCCAAACCTGGGTCCCAAGTCACCTAAATATTTTAATCTCAGATTTCTTGTATGACCTGCTTTTCTTAAAACAATCGACTAAACTTTTTATTCGGATAGGTTCATTTAAGCAAAATCTTTTTTCAATTGATTTTTAATGATCAGTTTAATAAAATGTTATTTGTTTTATTGAGGGTAAGATGAGTTTAAATACAGAAATAGTTAAGGTGGGTTGTTATAATATCCTTGCGGATTGTTGGCTTAATCCATGCAAACCTATTTTCTTAGGTTGTTGGGAACAGCGCAAAGTTCAAATCGCTGAGCGTATAGATAGTCTGCATTTAGATGTCATTTGTCTTCAAGAAGTGGATCGATTCAATGACCTCGCTCATATCATGTGGAACAAAGGATATACAGGTTATCGAGTTGACGGAAAAGATGTGGCTATTTTTTTTCAGACAAAGCGTTTTACCGTCTTAAAAAAAGAAGAACTTCACTACCAAGATCCGTTATGGAGATCTGCTCTACTACTTCAATTGAAATCAACTAGTAGTCGCTCGACTTTTAATATCATCAGTACTCACGTTACCTGGAAAGAAAAATATGATCTTCAAGAGATGGGCGAGCTTCAGGCATTCGTTGATAAAAGGCTTTCTATTCCTACAATTGTATGTGGAGATTTAAATGCAACGCCCCAATGGATGGGGATCCAAAACCTTTGCAGCCTTGGTTTTCGCGATGTATTAAAATATACCTCGAAGAAAACTTATATCGATGAAAGTCGACGTTTAGACTACATTTTGGTTCCAGACTCCATGTATGTGAAGCAAGCGGACATTCCAGGAATATGCGCGAATCTCAAAACGAAAAGCGAGCCATCGGACCATCTTCCCATCACAGCTCAAGTCCTTATTCCTTCTGCCCTTGAAACAAGCAATGGAGAAAAAACCAATACCCTGTCGTTCTTTTTATTAGAGTCCTTGAATACGGAGCTAAAGTTTCAAGAGGTTTCTCAGGAAGACTATAATGAAATATCCGTCCTTTTTAAATCCGCCTTAGAGACGCTAAAAGATAAAGAAGGAACTGCATTCCTAAACACTCTTCTTCGAGAACTGAGTTTGCCTAAGTACAACCATCATCCCATTTTCATGCGTGCTGTGCGCTCTTATGAAAGAGAAATCCTAATCCAAGCTATTTCTCTACTTCAAAAAGAACAGAAATCCTCCGCGCTTCCATTGATTCTTGGACTTAGCGATGAAGCAAAGAAGGCTGTCTATTTTTGCACCTACGAAATCGAAAAAAGAAATGGAAGAAATATTTCCCATCCCAATTTTGGAGGAGCTGCTTTTCATTCTTTTGACAATTTAGATACGTCCAATTCTATTCGTATACAGGCTATAGAGCGGAGTCTTTTGCGCCAAATCCTTGAGCTGTTTAAAGAAGAACAGGAGCATGTGGCGATGCCTCTTTTTGAAAGGCTGTCTGAACGGACACGGAACGCAATTTATGGGGAAACCTACTTCATCTCTAAAAATAAAAACCTAGTTACCTTGCATTCTGACTTTGGCAAAGTGGCCTTTCATAGAATAGAAAATCATGATGTGCCCAATGAAGTTAGGATAGAAGCTCTTGCTACTCATTTGAAGAAAACAAGCTCTTAGTGGTCTTGTTTTTGGACAATTGTTTGGGAAGCTGACCAATCGAATCGTAGCCCCTATTTCTAATAGGGGCGACGATTCAATCGCGCCAATCACGGGAGCTTTCGCTTCGGTCCTAAACCAAATTTTCAGTCACGTTGGGTATAACACCCTGGGGGGTCAAGGTTTACTTGCGCCTTACCTAATTTTCTAATTATACCGAAAAAAACTGAAGAATCGGGAAAAAGCATTTTTCAACCACCCGCGAACAAGGTTCGCTAGAGATCACAGAGCTCACAGAGGGGGATTAAATTTTAAATCGACGTATTCCTT
>Ga0070741_10015646_pt1 | contig 12810 bp, 7 predicted proteins | sample Coa_R1_4_FD_66440 | JGI IMG/M metagenome (GOLD analysis project Ga0070741, IMG submission 66440) | Surface soil microbial communities from Centralia Pennsylvania, which are recovering from an underground coalmine fire - Coalmine... | ecosystem: Environmental > Terrestrial > Soil > Unclassified ...
CACATGGACGAGTAACAGCTCCGCTTTGAATTCCTTCGCCAGTCGGGCGGCGTATTGGAGAGCGCGATCGGAGAACTCCGAGAAATCCACTGGGACGAGGATTCGCTTCGGTATCGGCGGAGCGGCGCCGGCCCGAGCCCGTTTTGCTGCCCGAGGACGCGATGAGCGCGTCGTTTCTTTTGGATTCGGGCGCGTTCGTTTCTGTGCGGTTTTCGTTTTCAATGGAACCGGCGACCAGTTTTCCTCCCAAGTAAAACCTTTGCTTCACTGAAATGCACGTCTCGTTTTCGAGGGAAATTCGCGCTGTTGCGAGAAAGCCCGCGTCTTCACGCTGAACCTCCGGCAACTCCGACATCGGTCGCGAGCACGCGAAGGCTTTCGGTGTCGCTTGATCTTCAAAGCCGCTAATGAAGAAGGCGCAATGGAGAGCGCTGATTTCCTTGAAAAAAGCGCGTCATCAAAAAATCATGGGGCTACCACAGCGGAAAAATATCACGAAACTATTCCGAGCAAGAGGAACACAAAATCAAACCACACGCTCTAAGAAATCTGCGGAAACACACCGCTGTCGTCCACTGCGAGCGCGGCCACCGTCGCAAGCTGCTGCCGCCGATCGAGGCGAGCGGAGCTGCGTCAGCTTGGTTTAGGCGGTCTTAGTTTGAGTCTTGTTGCTGGTCCGCTGCACACAGGCGCCTTCTTTTTCCGTTTCTCACAAAGCTAATTTTCTGCTATTTTCCGCGCTTTCACGTCGACGCGGCGAGAGTGAACCTGACAGATTACCAAGCGAAATACTTTGCGTACGAACTGACCAAGCGAAACCCGTCAGACAGCATGGAGAAGCTGGCCGGTGCGGTCGCCAGCGCGCAAGTTGATCTGAATCCGCATCAAGTCGATGCGGCGCTCTTTGCTTTTCGGTCGCCTCTGTCGAAGGGCGCACTTCTCGCGGATGAAGTTGGACTGGGCAAAACAATCGAGGCGGGATTGGTTCTTTCGCAAAAATGGGCGGAGCGCAGCCGACGCATTCTCATCATCGTTCCGTCAAATCTGCGAAAGCAGTGGCACCAAGAATTGACCGAGAAGTTTTTCCTGCCGTGCAAAATCCTTGAGACGAAATCGTACAATGCAGCCGTTAAGACTGGCGACTTTCGCCCGTTCGAAGCTGATAACATCATCATTTGCTCGTTTCAATTCGCGCGCAATAAAGCCGCCGATGTTGCCAATACGCCATGGGACGTGGTGGTGATCGACGAGGCGCATCGTCTACGCAATGTTTACAAGCCAGCGAACGTCATCGCGAACACTCTCAAGTTGGCCCTCGCTGGCAAAGACAAACTGCTGCTCACGGCGACGCCTCTTCAGAATTCTCTGCTCGAACTGTTCGGACTCGTTAGCTTCATCGACGAACACATTTTCGGCGACCTGAAGAGCTTTCGCGAACAATTTGCCAATCTCAGCCAATCCCAGGTGTTCGATGCTCTCAAAGCGCGACTGAAGGCGGTTTGCCACCGCACACTGCGTCGCCAAGTAATTGCATACATCCCGTACACCCGCCGCTTGCCGCTGGTCGAAGAATTTACGCCGGAAGAAAGCGAAGATCGGCTCTACGATCTCGTGTCCGATTACTTGCGTCGAGAAAACCTTCAGGCTTTGCCTGCCAGTCAGCGCTCCCTCATGACGCTGGTGTTGCGGAAACTATTAGCGTCTTCGACTTTCGCGATCGCCGGTGCGCTCACGTCAATTTCGCAACGCCTCAAGAAAAAGCTAGAGGATCAAATTCCGATTGAGCCGCTCGAGGAGGAACTAGAACAAGAATACGAGGCCCTCAACGAGACCCAAGAAGAATGGTTAGAAGATGACGTACCCAATGAGGTGCTATCAGTTGCTGACAGGGAGGCTATTCGGAAAGAAGTCGCCGACTTGGACGAATTTGCCGCGCTCGCAACGTCGATCGAATCAAATGCCAAAGGCAAGGCGCTGCTAAAAGCCCTCGCTGTCGCCTTCGCCAAGGCGACTGAACTCGGCGCTGCCGAGAAGGCGATCATCTTTACTGAGTCGCGGCGCACGCAGAGCTATCTGCTCCGCGTCTTAAGCGATAGTCCGTGGTCCGAACGAATCGTGCTCTTTAACGGCTCAAACACGGACGAACGCTCCAAACAGATTTACGCGCGTTGGCTGGAGCAGCATCAGGGAACCGATCGCGTCACCGGTTCGAAAACCGCCGACATGCGTTCAGCGCTGGTTGATTACTTTCGCGAAGAAGGCCGCATCATGATCGCCACCGAGGCGGGCGCTGAAGGAATTAACCTCCAGTTTTGCTCTCTCGTCGTTAATTATGACCTACCGTGGAATCCACAGCGAATTGAGCAACGAATCGGCCGCTGCCATCGCTACGGACAAAAGCACGACGTTGTCGTAGTCAATTTCCTCAATCGGAAGAACGCTGCCGACAAGCGTGTGTACGAACTGCTCTCGGAGAAATTCCACCTCTTCGAAGGCATCTTTGGCGCAAGCGACGAGGTGCTTGGTGCGATCGAATCCGGCGTCGACTTCGAAAAACGCATCAACGACATCTACCAGCGCTGCCGGAAGCACGAAGAGATCAAGACTGCTTTCGATCAACTTCAAATGGAGTTGAGCTTCGAGATCAACGAAGCGATGACAAGGACCCGGCAAAAGCTACTCGAGAATTTTGACGACGAAGTTCGTGAGAAGCTTCGGGAGCAGGCCGACAAGTCTGAACGAGCGCTTAACAAATTTGAGCGGTTGCTCATGCGCACAACGGAGCACGAATTGAAAGAGAATGCAGAATTCCTTGGCGATTCCGCTTTCAGATTAAATTCGATTCCATTTTCAGAGAAAGACGGCGAAATACCGCTCGGCCTTTACGAGTTGCCACGACGTTCCGGTGAGGCGCATCTTTACAGGCTCAATCACCCTTTGGCCGAAGCCGTGCTAACACGTGCAAGAAGCCGGGAGCTTCCGCTAGGAAATGTCGTGTTCGACTACAGTCGCCACAAAGGAAAGGTGGCGGCGCTTCAGGATTTCATCGGCAAAGCCGGGTGGTTATCAGTGTCCATCTTCACCATAGAAGCGATGGCGCAAGCAGAAGATCACCTCCTTCTCGGCGCCGTTTGTGATGACGGCACAATCGTTCACCACCGGACTGCCCAGCGCTTACTAACGATTCCTGGTAGCCTCGAAAGCTCTGATTTGCCGCTTCCGCCGGAGGAACTCAACGCAATTACCCATCGCGCAAAATCTACGATCCAGAGAGAAATTTCGGAGCGAAACGCGCAATTCTTCGAATTGGAAGTCGGTAAGCTTGAGAATTGGGCGGAGGATCTAAAGCTGGGCTTGGAGCGGGAAATTAAAGAAATGGACCGCCAGATTAGGGAAGCGCGGCGCGCAGCGATCGGCGCTCCCACGTTGGAGGAAAAACTCGCTGGTCAGAAGCGGATTCGCGAACTGGAATCCAAGCGAGGCGAAAAGAGGCGCTCCTTATTCGATGCTCAAGATGATGTCGATCATCAGCGGGAACGGTTGATCGATGAAGTTGAAGGTAAGCTTGGGCAGAAGACGAGTTTTTGCCCTTTGTTCACAATTCGCTGGAGAATCTCCTAAAGATGGAAAGGGCTAACGATCCAGGCGCTAAGTTTGAAAGTGTGACTTTCGACGTCGCCACGGGCGCAAAAGTCAGGACGGTCATCGACGAATTCTGGGAACGTCTTTCCGACGACGACCTTCGCCACGGACATCGACCGAAGCTCTATTACGCAATCCGCGTTTACACTGACGAAGGAACTAATCCTAAGAGGTTGGAATCCCATACCGAATTTCGCGCCGGCAATGACTTCGACCAGTCGTGCATTTCGCGGCTTTGGACGTGGTTAAGTGATCTCGCGCTAAGCAGACATCGCTTTTCGTACGATTGTGTGGAGGACTTTCTCGAAGAGTTTTCCGCTCGAATGGATGAGTTCACCGCCGCAGCGGAAGACGCTGCAGATTACCTGCACAAGGCGCATGGAATTCAGCCGACTTACGAAGACCCCCCGCGCGCCGAATTCTCTGAAGACGAATCCAGGTCAAAAAAAGAAAAGAAGAGTGTCGTCGGAATCGATGTTGAATCACTGAGCGACGACCTTATTAACGGCCAGGACACCTATCTTACTAGCGATCAAGACGAGGAAATCTCTGATGATGCGCCGACAAAAACGTAGATTGCTGGGCATGACGGTCGAGGAACGATGCAGACCACTATTCGTGAAGGATCGACACTGAAAATTCAAATGACTACGCACGAAAACTTTGTTCAAGGTTCGTTGTTCGAAGATGACTACCTAATCAAGAGCCTTGGCAACATTGTTCGTGATTCCGAATATGCCCTCACAGAACTAGTAGCAAACGCATGGGATGCCGGAGCAACGAAAGTGAACATTGATATACCGACCGATCTCGGTGGGTTGATTCGTGTAACGGACAACGGGGTCGGGATGACCCCCGGTCAATTCAAACAGAGATGGATGAAACTCGGATACAATCGACAAAAGCATCAAGGCCTTGAAGTGGAGTTTCCGCCAGGCGTGGACGCGGGGAGGAGGCGCGCCTATGGACGGAACGGCATCGGTCGGCACGGGATGTTTTGCTTTTCCGACAGATACACCGTCTTGACCAAGAAGGACGGGACGCAGTCGGAGTTTTCGATTGAGTTGTCTAGCGGGGAACACCCCTTTGTTATTCGTTCTGAGACGATCGGGAAGGCTGATGGCTTTGGTACATCCACTCAGACGGAGGTGCACCGCCATCTTCCTGATTCAGATTCTATTCGAGAAACGATTTCCGCGCGTTTCATACACGACCCCCGTTTTGTTGTTTCAGTTAACAACATCGCTCTTTCTCTTGCATCACATCCTGGCGCCGAGGAGCCAGTAAGACTCTCCGTGGTTGATTGCGGTGAAGTCGAAGTCGTTCTGGTCGATACGCTGAAGAGTGCGCGAACCAAACAAAAGCAAGGGTTCGCATTTTGGGTTCAGAATCGTCTTGTCGGCGAACCAAGCTGGACCATCGGCAACTTCGCCCCAATTGACGCACGAACTATCTTTGGTCGTAGGTTTACTATCCTGATCCGCTGCGACTGCATGGAGTCGGAGCTGGAGCCGGATTGGTCGGGATTCAAGAAAGGCGCGCGTCGTAATTTCCTATTCAAGGCGCTCAATGATTTCGCACTTTCTAAGTATCAGGAGTTTTCGAGAGAGAAGGTGGATGAAACTAAGCGCAGGGCGTTTGAAGAAAACTTGTCGTCCATACGGCCGTTGAGCGGCGCAGCTCGAATCGAGGTCGCTTCCTTTGTTGAAACGGTCGTTGAACGAGAGCCCACGATCAAGCCAGAGTCACTTTCCACGGCAGTACAGGCGGTGATCAACTTGCAGCAAACGAGAAGTGGACAGCGCCTTCTCGAGAAACTGGCGGCCTTGCCGGCACACGATGTAGAAGCTCTGGATAAACTTCTGTCAGACTGGTCAGCTCAAGATGCTTTGACGGTTTTGGAGGAAATCGATCATCGCATCGCCACGATAAGGGCCATCGAGATTCTAGCGAACAGGAAAGAAACCGATGAATTGCACACGCTTCACCCGCTAGTAACAGAAGCGCGGTGGTTGTTTGGCGCTGAGTTCGAAACGAACGAGTATGCCTCCAATCTAAGCCTCAAGAACGCAGTCAATAGCGTATTCAAGGTTGAAAGTGCGGAGGAGCACTATCCAAATTGGCGCAAACGATCAGACCTACTCCTCCTCGCCGACTCAACTATCAGCGCCGTTGCCTTAGAGGAAATCAATCCGCGCGACGGTTTAGCGCAAATCAGAAAGGTGTTATTGCTCGAATTGAAAAAAGGCGACTCACAAGTTGGCCGTAAAGCGCTAACTCAAGCAGAGGAATATATTGACGCCATTCGTAATAGCGGTTGCATTACGGGCCACTTTTTCACGAATAGCTTCGTCATCGGTAGCCGGGTAGATTCGGCTGCCTCGCTTGAAAAAACGCTTCGCTCGAACGACGTTGATCATGCGACCATCAAAGGCGTTTGCTATTCAACCCTGACGCAAACCGCAACGAAGCGACTCTTCAGATTGAAAGAAAGGCTTGAAGAGCGCTATGCGGCAGTATCTCAAGGGAATCGTTCTCAAATCCTAGACCAGTTGCTCAGCCAGCAGGAAATGAACCTGTCCCCAGCTTCGCCTGATGAATCAAAAGAAGCAAAGACTTGAACTAACTTGGATTGGTAAAGAGAACCGGCCAAGGCTGGAGCCACGCATCCTGCTCGAAGACCCGGTCAAGTCGTATCACGCCGCGCATCGCGTTAGTGACGAGGACATCTTCGATAACAGGCTGATCCACAAGGGCAATCTCTTAGCGCTGAAGGCGCTGGAGCAGGAATTCTCAGGCAAGGTGAAGTGCATTTACATCGACCCTCCGTTCAATACTGGGCAGGCGATGGAACTGTATGATGATGGCGTCGAACATTCGATCTGGCTGTCTCTGATGCGAGATCGCTTAGAATTGCTCTATCGACTGCTTGCAGACGACGGAACCATCTTCGTCCACATAGATGATAATGAACTCGGGTATCTACTGGTGTTGATGGACGAAGTATTCCAACGGCCGAACCGCATCTCAGTGGCAACCTTCAAACAGGGAGCCCCAACGGGGCACAAGGCGATAAACCCGGGATGCGTTACTACGACTAACTTCGTGCTGATTTATGCCAAGAATAAAGCTGCTTGGAAACCAAATCGTATCTTCACAGGGCGCGAACGTGACAAGCGCTACAACCAGTTTCTCCTGAATCCAGACGATCCGTACGAAAAGTGGAGGTTCGTAACGCTGACTCGCGGATTTGCGCAGATTACCGGCATCACTGAAAAAGAAGCACGAGCCCGGACGAAGATGGCTCCCGAGGTGCTAGACACGTTTGTCGTCGATTATGCAAATCACGTTCTCCGTTTCGCTCAGCCAGATTATAAAGCAGTAAGCAGCGCTGCGCGCCAGATGATCGATGCTTCAAGAGCTAAACCCCAACGCGTCTACAAGCTTGCTCGGGAAGGACTCACTGATATGTATTTCGTCGGTGGTGAGCGAATCTTGTTTTATCGCGAGAAGCTCAAGGAAATCGATGGCCACCTTGTGGCCGGGGAACCGCTAACGACGCTGTGGGATGACGTATTGTCGAACAATCTCCACAACGAAGGTGGCGTAGCGTTTCCAAGAGGGAAGAAGCCTGAAGCCCTTCTCAAGCGGGTATTCGACCTTACGACAAAAAAGGGAGATTTGGTTCTTGATTCATTTGCCGGCTCCGGAACGACAGGTGCGGTCGCCCAAAAAATGGGACTGCGCTGGATTCTTGTAGAACTGAAGGAACACTGTGACACGCACGCTCTGCCGCGACTAAGAAACGTTGTCGATGGTAAAGATAGTAGCGGAATTACAAAGGCGGCGAACTGGAAAGGGGGTGGCGGATTTCGTTATTACCGCGTAGCGCCCTCACTCCTAGAAAAAGATAAGTGGGGCAACTGGGTCATTAGCAAGGAATTCAACGCTGCCATGTTGGCCGAGGCAGTGTGCAAGTTGGAGGGTTTTGTCTACGCACCGAGCGATTCCACCTATTGGCAGCATGGCCATTCTACGGAGCGCGATTTCATCTACGTCACCACGACCAATTTAGACCATCAGCAGTTGCAGCAGTTAAGCGATGAAGTAGGCGGACAACGCTCGCTGCTGGTGGTGTGCAGCGCGTTCCGTGGACGCAAAGAAGGTTACCAAAACCTGACGGTGAAGAAGATTCCTAAAGCGGTCTTAAATCGCTGCGAGTGGGGACACGATGATTATTCATTAGAGGTAAAGAACTTGCCGAGAGCTCCGTCGAAGCCGGGACAGCAATCGCTGTTTTCAGAGGAGGTCGTGGCGTGAATCGACAGGTCAATGCCATTGCTGGCCGTTTAAGCTTGCGTCCTCCGCAGCGTCATTCCTTGGAGATTTTAGATCGCGTTACGGAAATCGTTCCGCCACACAAAACGGCGGATTTGAAGGTGGCGCTGGATATCATCCGCAGCGAATATCCAACTGTAACGGACTTCGAGCGAGATTTTCCATCGCTCTGTTTCGCGTTAGCTACTGGCGTAGGCAAGACACGTTTGATGGGAGCTTTTATTAGCTACCTGCATTTGGGGCATGGCATCAACAATTTCTTCGTCATGGCTCCTAACCTGACGATTTACAACAAGCTAATTACCGACTTCACGCCTAACACGCCGAAATACGTATTCAAAGGCATTGCTGAGTTCGCGACTGACGCACCGCAGATCATTACAGGCGATAACTACGAAGCCAAAGCGGGGACACTTTTCGACCAAACGCTGCGTTGCAAGATCAACATCTTTAACATCTCCAAAATCAATTCGGAAGTTCGAGGCGGAAGATCGCCGCGAATCAAGCGATTGTCTGAGTACATTGGCGAGAGCTACTTCGATTACCTCGCGGGTCTAAAAGATCTGGTCCTGATCATGGACGAATCGCATCGCTATCGGGCAAGCGCCGGCGTTCGCGCAATCAATGAGTTGAAGCCGATTCTTGGATTAGAACTTACCGCGACCCCTTTTATCGAAACCGGTAAAGGCTCGGTCGCGTTTAAGAATGTCGTTTACGACTATCCGCTCGCGAGAGCGATGCAAGACGGCTTGGTTAAAGAACCGGCGGTTGCCACACAGAGGAATTTCGACGCTAACCGCTTCTCCAAGGAAGAGACTGAGAAGATCAAACTCGAAGATGGCATACGCCTGCACGAAGACGTGAAGGTGCGGCTCGAAACGTACGCGAGGGAAACAGAACAGGACATCGTCAAGCCTTTCGTGCTCGTAATCGCACGCGATACAACCCATGCCAGCGAGTTGCTCAGGCTCATTCAGTCCGATGGATTCTTCGAAGGACGTTACAAGGAAAAGGTTATACAAGTAGATTCCAGCAAGACTGGAGCGGAGGAAGAGGAGATGATCAGTCGGTTGCTCAAAGTGGAGCACTCTGACGAGCCCACTGAGATCGTCATTCACGTTAACATGCTGAAGGAAGGATGGGACGTGACCAACCTCTACACAATCATTCCACTGCGCGCGGCCAATGCGCGCATTCTTATTGAGCAATCAATTGGAAGAGGTCTGCGTCTACCGTACGGCAAACGCACGGGTGTGAGCGCCGTGGATCGCTTGAGCATTGTCGCCCACGATCGATTTCAAGAAATTATCGATGAGGCGAATAAGCCTGATTCAGCTATTCGACTCGAAAAGGTCATCATCGAATCGCCCGGCCAGCATCAGAAACTTGCGACGGTCGTTTCACAGTCCGGCATACTATCTCAGATTGGAGGCCTCTCGCTCGAATCAAGCTCTCAGGCAATCACCCAATCCGGCACCTCCACGGCGCCTGCTCTTTTTACTACGGATGCTGAGAACACAGTCGCCAGAGCCGCGTTCAAAGTGATTAGCAACTACGAGCAACTACCGAGCTCAACTCAGTTACTAAACAAGCAAGTCCAGGAAGAGATTGTTGCGCGAGTAAAGGAAGAGATTTCGCCCGCGCAGGGCGAGTTGGCGGGTGTGGCCGATCAGGTAGATGTCGCGGCGGTCGTTGCCAAGACCACAAAACTGGTTGTGCAGGAAACGATCGACATTCCGCGGATACTCGTTGTGCCGAAAGGTGAAGTGAGGAGCGGCTTCAACTCTTTCACGCTTGACGCAAGTTCGATCCACTATCAGCCCGTCGAGCGCGATATCCTTATTCAGCATCTTCGCACACATCGCCAAGAAACACTCACTGCATCGGGCGACGGCCAAACGGAGTTGCGACTCGAAAATTACCTTGTCCGCGCGTTAATCGATTTTGACGATATCTCTTACGACGATCACGCCGATCTACTCTACGATTTGGCCGGACAGATGGTCAAACATCTGCGCAGCTATCTCAAAGACAATGGTGAGGTAGTCAACGTCCTTCAGTACTACCAAAGACAACTGGCGGATTTCATTCATTCGCAAATGCAGGCGCACCATTGGGAAAGGGCGGCTGGCTATGATGTCGTTGTAAGCAAGGGTTTCACCACGCTCAAGCCGCTGGCGTTTACAGCACCCGCAGATGAACCAATTCATGATTTCCGACAGCGTCCCGCTGACGTAACTAAAATTGCGCAGATGATTTTTGGCGGCTTCAGCCGCTGTCTCTATCCCGTCCAGAAATTTCAGTCCGATACAGAGCGCGTGCTATCCATCATTCTCGATCGAGAAACCACGAAGTGGTTCAAGCCCGGCCGGGGCCAGTTTCAAATTTTCTACAAATGGGGAACCGATCAACGCGAATATCAGCCTGACTTTGTTGCCGAAACAAAGGACGCCATTTACATGCTGGAGCCCAAAATGCGGAAGGACATGGAAGACCAGGAGGTCATCCACAAGAAAGAGTCTGCGATTTCATGGTGTAAACATGCGAGCGACCACGCCTCGAAAAATGGCGGCAAACCCTGGAAATATCTGCTGATAGGCCATGATCTGATCGCGGAAAACATTACGCTCAAGGGCCTTGAATCACAGTCCCTCGTCCGATAGCCTTCACCATCCGTCGCTCAACGAAGTCGGGAAACAATCCGCGACGATGCGCGGCCGGCGCTAACCAACTAGCGAAATGACCCATCGCGCAAAGACATTGAGGTTTCTCCTTCCGGCTTCCGCGCCGCGGCTCCTCCCTCCAAAAGCTCAACGACTTTGCTCCCCCTTTTTCAGAGATGCAGTCATCACGTGTTGCCTTCCCTTCGCCGCAACTTCGCAAGCTCCGCTGCGCTCTTCATTCCGACAACGCGCGATCACTGCGGATTCGCTCAGAATCCCTTAGCTAAATTTACGCGATTCGGCATAGTACAACGTTATCGATATGATCGAATATGAGTCTTAGCTAACTCAGTCGCCAACGCCGACTGTGAACCAAGAAAGAACAAGAAACATGAATGGTGCGTTACTTGGTTTAGCTGTCGTCGCAGCTATGGGTATCGCCCTTTGGGCGTTCCTCTTCATTGGGGGCAAACTCATTAATATCAGTCTGGCGCGCAGGAGAGCTTTCGCTCTGGGAGGGCGGCATATGCCGTCCCGGATTCTTCGCGACATAGAACCAATAGAGGATGTGGTCGTGGACTTCGTCGGGTATTCACCAGATTTGGCCCGTGTCCTCGCCGTCTTAACGGCCACAAATCAGCCAAAGTCGTTCGCTCGGATCGTGCATGAGATTCGAATTGGTCGCGCCAGACCCATCGAAATCCGGATTGCAGCCAATTCAGTCGCAACGGCTTTATCCATCCTCTTCCTGTCTGGACTGATCCGGCTGACACGAAGTGGCTTTGTTGCCACGGATGTGGGCTGCGAGGTGCACCAACGAATAGGAGGTGCACCACGTTCAACCGAGCAATTTCTTCAGAGCTTTGAAACATCGTGTTGTGTTTCAAAAACCATTGTTGAGCGAGTCATTTAGAGTAACGACGGCCGTCGCTTTGATCGTCACCTTCCTGTTCCGCGCCATCGCTGTCTCGACCGTGGCGGCCATCATGGCTGCCGGTCGTTCATTACCTGACTTTCCCGGCGACGAACTTCTCGAGTCTCACAAGTCAGCGGTGAATTTCGGAATACCTTCCGCGGTTTTGTCGCCATTGCGTCCTCGCTAACCAGGTGAATCCACGTATTTCAAGTCACGGGGTCCGCTCCCCGTCACGATTCGCTTACATAGCGTAGTACTATCGAAATGATCTAATCTGAGCCTTAGTCACAAGACGGCCGAGGGATAACCTAGTGACATGACTATCACCGACTATCTACTACTCGCCGCATTTGCGGCCGCCCTTCTTTACACAGGCTATCGACTGTGCCTTGGGTGGCTCCGCACGCGGTCTCATGAACTCGAGAGCGAAACATCAAACATACCGAATTGCTGCACCGTCGAGCCGTCTGCGCGCGAGCGTGCATTGGCATCGGAGGCGGCTGCCCAAATAGCAGACATGCCTTCGCAGATGCGCTAAATGCCGGACGTTTTTGCATGAACATTAACCTCAGACAAGCAGCGGAACTAAAGAAGGCGGAATAAGAACCTCGGCGAGGTACTGCGCCGGGAAACGCAGTTCCGCGCGGGAACGCTTTCCCGGAAAGACAAAGACATGGCTGACCTGGTTGTTTTTCTAACTGCACTTGGGATGGCGATTGTCGCCTGGCTCATTCAGCGCGCGCTTTCGGAAAATGAAAAAACGGCAAGGTAGATTTGAGATTGTAGAACTGTTTCTGATGAACAAGCGATCGCCTAATCGGAGAGAGACTTCTCGCCGACTCAAAGAACGACGCAGAAGCGGCCTCGGGGAAAAAGTCGGAATCGCAAAATCGCCGAACAGGTTTGTAAAAGAGAAGGATGAGCCGATCAAGTGCGCCAGCCCGCCGTGCTACCTTTCTGAAATCGAAGATTGAGCCGTCGGTGCCATCCGCGAGGGGCCCCTCGATTGCATCAAAATCGAAAACCGTTCCGCGACGCTGCTATTTAGCCGTCTAGCTTACTGGCCCGAGCTGGCCCAGTTTTGCGATATCGGCTTCCGAGCTGCTAATTTTTCCAACGCATTCGCGGTTATTTTCGTCCTCCAAGCGCATGCGTTTCCGAGCGGCGTTCTTCGTATAAGCAAAAGCTATCAATATGATTCAATCTAAGTACTTGCCGAGGATTCGCACGGCTGCAATGTTCGAACAAGAA